>JABLTL010115971.1_pt1 | contig 20391 bp, 16 predicted proteins | sample 7160151 | NCBI WGS metagenome assembly JABLTL01 (sample SAMN14651223, study PRJNA627086) | human gut metagenome | isolation source: feces | host: Homo sapiens
AACTTGAACACGCCCATGGAAGTAGACTTTAAGAAAGCAATCAAATCCACTCCGCTGAAAGTGCAAAATTTGCGAAAACTGGAAGAAAGCAATTATGAATCATATAGCAAGGCCGTAGGAATAAAAAGGATAATTCTTGGGTTTAAACCAGAATCACGGGTGGCCTGCCTTAAAGAATACTATTAAGGCTGGGTAAAAAAACGCAAAACATTTCTTATAAAGGGTTACGGTTGGCCATCTTTCGGCCTCTTTTCGCCTCATAGTGCCATCCTGTTCGGTCTCACAGTACACTATGCCGCCTCACTCGCTGACGCTATGACCCCCAAAAGAGCCTCGAAAAACCGACAAAGCTAATTGATAGGACACCCCTGAAAAGAACAATCGCATGAAGAAGATATCTGCACTATTCCTTTTGTTGTTTGTCATGATTGCTGTTCAGGCCCAAGAGCTAACAGGATTCGTGAAAGACTCAATGACGCATAAGCCGTTGGATTATGCGTCGGTAGTGCTCATGGATCGTTCAGGGAACCCGCTGACGTTTATGAACACCAAGGAGAACGGTGGCTTTTCGTTAACAACGCCTACGGGAACCAACGCGGAAAAGCTCCAGGTGACCTATTTGGGTTACACCCCAAAGAGCGTACCCATTGGCCTATTCAAGAATGGCGAGACCATATATTTGACCCCCAACGCCATAAGCCTCAGGGAAGTGGAGATTAAAAGCAAGCGCCTCCAGCAGAAGAGCGACACGCTTGTTTATTCGGTTGCAGGATTTCGCCACAAGCAAGACCGCAGCATAGCCGACGTGATTGCCAAGATGCCAGGGTTGGCGGTGTCGGAAAAGGGAACCATTACGTACCAAGGAAAGCCCATCAACAACTTTTACATTGAAGGAATGGATCTTCTGGGGAAGAAGTATTCTATGGCTTCCGAAAATCTGTCGGCAAAGAAGGTGAAGAAAGTGGAAGTGTTTCGCAACCATCAGTCGATAAAGGCGCTCAAGGGCATACAGTTTTCCAACCAGGCTGCGATAAACCTGGTGTTGGAAGACGACGCCAAGGAAGTGCTCAACGGAATGGCGGAGATTGGCATGGGAGCCTCTACCCCGAAGGGCATAGGCGAAGACTTTCTGCGGAACACACGAATAATAGCAATGCTGTTTGGCCACAATCACCAGAGCCTTACCATGCATAAATCGAACAATGCCGGAAAGGACATCCAGCACGAGATAAGGGACTTGACCTCCTCGTCGCAACTGGAAAGCGACAACAAAGGTTGGGTGGATAATATTGGGCTTAGTGTTCCCAACATTAGTTTGGGAAGGTATAATTTTAACAATACGCACATAGCCGCAACCAACTGGCTGTTTAAGACAAAGCGCAAGGCAGAGCTTCGTCTTCAGGGCACTTATCTCTTTGACAAAACCATTGGTTACAAAAAAGACATTACCACGTTTACTAACATCAATAATCTGCCCATCATGACAGAAGAAACCCATGCCAACTTATATCGCAGGGAGATGGATGTGGAATTGCAGTATAAGGAAAACAAAGACAGCTTATATGTAAACAATGTGCTGAAAACGTCTATCAACTGGAACGAATCGTTCGCAAACACCATCCTGAATGGCACCAACACCAGGCAGGCGGTGGAGCCTCGCAAGCGACACTTGCGTGACGAGTTTAGCGTTATCAAGAAGTTTAGGAACAATAAAAGTATGGATGTGAATGCCTCGTTCGACTATCTATACCTTCCGGGTAAACTGTTGACGCTGAGCGACTCTGTGCCCCAGAGCCTAAACGTCAACACCTTATCGTCCTTGATAAGCACACGTTTCAGACATCATGTTTGGGGCATGTATATATCCTACGACGCACAAATGAAGTATCATCGAGATGATTTCGAACTCAACGACCATGACAAGGTGAGCTATCAGCAAGCAGAGCTCAAGCTGACCCCTCGTATGAGCATGGAAAAAAATGGTTTGCGCTTGTCATGCTCATTGCCCGTCTACGTTTCCTCCTATCGTCTGGCTGGCGCAAAGGAGCATCAGGCGTTCGTTTCACCTTACGTTTCGTTGGGCTACCAATGCAGCGGCTACTTGTCTTTGCTTTTCAACTATTCCCACCAAAAGAGCTGTTATGGTGTTAGCAACTGCTTGCCGTTGGCCTATTACAGAAGCTACGCCACAAGGATCGAGGGCAATGGCAAGCTGTGTTTCATAAGCTACGACAACGTTGACGGCAAGCTTGAGTTTTCGAATCCCAACATAGGCTTGTTCTTTAACGCAAGGGGAAGCTACACGCTCATAAACGATGTGCCCTTGTTTGGGTATCGATACGAAAATAACATTTATAGCATAGTGGCGGTCCCTCAGAAAGCCAACAACAGGCAGGTGTTGGCGTCGGCCGAACTGAGCAAGGCTTTTGGCTATGGCAAGTTGACGATGACGATAGGCGCAGACGCCATGAGGCACGATTACAAGGCGTGGATTTCGGAGCAGGTAGCCGATGGCCATGTTGACAACTACTCGGCCAAGTTTCAGGTGGCGTTTATACCCACCCCTTGGTTCTCCTTAGAGGGCAAGTCGACCTTCCACGAATCTAAGTACACCAACAAGACGTTTCGGTCGCTTAGCTCGTCGCCTTTGAGATCGTTCAAGCACAACCTCACGATGAATTTCATGCCCGGCAACTTCCTTTTCGCCTGGACCCATGAGCTATACCACAGCAACGACCATAGCGTAAGCCACACCTACTTCTCCGACCTAAAATGCACCTACACGCATAAGCGATACGAAATAAGCTTCATGGCCAACAATATTTTTGGTTCGAAGAAGTATGAGCGCAACGTGGTGTACTCGTCGACCATTCAATACACGGTAAACAGCCTACGTCCCAGAGAATTTATGCTGGAGGTTAGTTTCTCGCTCTGACACAGGTTTACCAGATAGAGGGTCTGACAAATGTCAGACGGCCCTATAAGGCTTACGAGTCGGAAGTCATCGACCGCAACATGCACAAACTCACCACAAGTTACAACAAGGACGGAGAAAACAAACTGGTGCTCAACGCTTCGTGGCGCATCAGCTATGGCAAGAAGCATCAGGCTGCGGAAAAGCGCATGAACCTCAACGACACCGACACAGGCATCATCAAACGATGAGAAGAATGATGAGTAAGGTTAGATGTAATACTCGGCCGAATCGACCAAGCCTGCCCTCAAGGCATACTTGGTGGCCTCATGGGCATTGTTGACCCCCAACTTCCTGAAGATGTTCTTCCTGTGGGTGTTGATGGTGTGAAAGCTTGAGAAGCGTTTGCTGGCTATCTCCTTTGTGGTCAGTCCGAGCGCTATGTCCTTGAGCACCTCCGTCTCGGTCTTGGTTAGGTTCACCTCCTCGCGATGGTCGGGCTCGGGCGACAGGAGGAGCTCCGCCATGTGTTGGCAGATGAAGCGCCGGTGGCCAAGTGTAGCGTTGATGGCCGCCCTAATCTCTCCGAGCGACGAGTCTTTGAGAAGGAGGCCATACTGGCTTCCTTCCGCAATGACCACTCGCACGAAGTCGAGACTGAGCTCTTCGCTGAACAGCAACCATTGTACAAGCTTAAAGCGCTGGCTGAGAATGAAGAGTTCCTCGGGACCATCCAAATCAAACAAGGTATAGTCCAATATCACGACGCCCTCTGGCTTCTCAGCCAACGCTTGTATGAGCGCTGCCTTATCGTCGGCAAACGTAATGTCTACGTCAGCAAAACCTGCAAGGACATACATGAGGCCGGCACGCGTAATGTCTTGTCGGTCGGCCAATATCACGTTTCTTGTCGTTGCCATTTGCTTTTTGGCTTAGAAGGTCAGACGAAGCATGAAGCGGATGCCGTTGCGCTTGCTGGTGGGCAGGTAGGTGTAGTTGCAACGATGCACATACTCCACATGCAGAATCTTGAAGATGTTATGGATACCGGCTACCCACTCCACGTAGGGGCGCTTGGGGTCCATGACATAGCAACCCTCTGGGAAGGCCATCAGCACGCCATCGCCCGCGTTTTGCGCCAGGAGCGGGTTGTTCTTGTCGGTAAGGTTTCCCCACAGGCATTTCACGCCAATATACTCGCGCCACTTCAGCTTCTTGAGCAAAGGTATACGGTTGAAGATCTTTCCGTTGAGGTCCCAACTGGCGTCGAGGCTGGCGTATCGGTCGTTGAGAAACTCCATGTTGTTGATCAAGTTGAACGTCTCGTCCTCAACGATGTAGCTCAGGTTGGCAGCCGGCATGATGAGCAACGGATAGGGCACCTTGTTCCATTGGGCGCCCGCCTTGAGGTAGACGTCGATCTTTCCCCAGCTCTTCATCCAGAAGCGCTTGTAGATGGCAGCCTCGGTGAAGTTGTAGTTGTAGTCGCCACCCAGAAAGTTCTTCAAGCCGAGCGTGTGGCCGAGCGTAAAGACCGGCGCGTCGAGGTTGATGGGCAGACGGCGCTGTTTGGTGTTGATGTAGGTGCGGCCAGGAGCCAACTGGAACTGTAAGCTCAACTCCGTGGTGCGGATCTTGCCATTGTGCAGCAAGTCGCCCGCCTTCACATTGTCGGGCACCACAAAGTCGGTTCCGCTATTCAGGGGGTTGAAGGCCAGCATGCCCGCGGCCTCGTTCTCCTCAGCCTTAATGCCCAGCGTGGTCTTCAGGCCCCACTCCTGCTCATACTCGAACTGCAGTTGCTGGCGGTTGTAGAACATCATCTTGTCGACCTTGGTCCACTTGAATGCGGTAAACACATTATCCTTGTCGGTATGGACAAACTTATCGGAGGGCGACATGATGTCGTAGGTAGACGTGAGCGTCAACGTGCGTTTCGGGAACTCTCGTGGCAGATAGTCCTTCTTGTTGAACGAATAGGTCACCTCACCTTTATAATAGTTTTTCTTGGAGTGCCATCCGCGTGCATAATAGCCCGAGAAGAACCAATGCTTGTTGAGGTTGGCCGTCGACTGTCCGCTGATACGTGTGCGGTAGCCGTCGATGAAGTTTTTCGAGATGATGGTGTTGATCGGACCGATGTCGAACTTGCTGGGGTGGTTCTCATCGCCCGTCTCCACAAAGTTTTCTATCAAGGCCTTGGCACCAAAGATGATATACTTAAAGCCCCTGATTTGTTCCAACCGATGGATGAAGGCGTCCATGGAGCTCTCCGACTTGGTTAACTCCACCGATCGATACTGGTTCCAGAAGTTCTCGTCGCGCATCAGCGCGTTGGCCTCCCGTTTCTCCTTCGCCTTTCCCTTGAAGAGCACCTTGGGCAATTCGTCGAAGGCATAGTCGGTAAGACGCGTGGTGCGTATGACCACCGCTTTGGTGAGAAACTTCATGAGCGACATCTCAACAATCATGTCGTCGACGCTCAGGGCCCATTCGCCATTGGGCAAGCGGGTGTACTCTTGCTTGATCTGCAAGTTATCCACAAAGTTGACGTCACTCCGCTTGGGAATGGTGAGGTTGCACTTCTTCACATGAAGCGTGGAATCGGCCAAGATGTAGAGCTCGCCCCTAAATCCGAAATCCTGCTGGTTGTTGGGCATGAACTCCAAATGGTAGCAGAGGTCGCGGTCCACATACACCGTGTCTTGGATGTAATAGCGGTAAAAGGCTATGGCGTCTTTTCCGATGGGCGACGTGAAGGGATATTGCAACAGTCGCACCTGGTCGTCGTAGATGTCGACATCGGTAAATACATCCTTTGTGGCCACCGTGATGATGTCGCCCGTCTGGATGAGTTGGCTGATGCCTTGCGAGTTTTCACCCTGTATGATGTCTTTCTCCGTTCTGGGATTTTTTCGGAAGATATGCTGCGATACGGTCTCGTCGACAATGAGCGGCAGGATGAGCTTGTTGTTGTATGGGCACATCTCCACCTGGTCGAGCATCCACTTGTGCTTGCCAATGAAGCCCGAGTCGATGTCGGCTCCCGAGATGTCGTTGAGGGCCGTGGTCAGCTTCTGGTACTTCGTGTATTGGTAGTAGTCGTGGTTTTGCAGGTTGGTGCGTTTCTTTGCCGCAATGACCCTACGCATCAGCTCCACGGCGGGGTTGTCTTTTCGCGAGTAGCGGTTGCGTTTCTTCTTCACCACAAACTCGCTCAGCATCCTCGTGTCGGGACTCAACTTCACGTCGAGCTTCGATGGCGTGTTGGCGTTCACCACAATGGTCTTCGACTTGTAGCCCACGGCCGAGAACACCAGTTTCCATCCATTATGACGTGCAATGGTGTACTCGCCATAAGCGTTTCCGCTCACGGCCACCTGATGGTCTTTATACGACGCGCTGGGGTATAAGATGGTGTCGCCCGACTGTGCGTCGATTACCACGCCACTAATCTGTGCCTTGACGCTTATCGCAAGCACCAGGAGCAATAGCATGGAGAAAATCCTGAACCTATTCATAGTAATCTATTGAGAATAAACTTGTTAAGGGGTTCTACCCCATTATCCTTCTATGAGCTGTGCGAGGTCGGTAATGACCTTGTCGGGAATCGACTCGTCGTAGGTAGCGTCGGTCCATCCCTCGCCCTTGAACCATGCGGCCTTGCACCCCGCCTTGATGGCGGGCTCTATGTCCTTGTAGAAGCTGTCGCCCACCACCATCACCTCCTCGGGCATCAGGCCCAGCTTTTCCACGCCCAGGGCGAAGATGCGGTGGTCGGGCTTTCGAATACCCACCACGGCCGACTCCACCACGGCCTGGAACAGATGGTCGAGGCCAAACTCCACCAACACCTCGTGGATGTTGCCATAGAAATTGCTTACCAGGACCATGGGGTACGTTTGGTGCAACTGCTCCAGCACCTCACGGCTATGGCGTGTGGTTTCCTTCACCTGGGCATAAAGCTCATTGAGCACGGCCTCGTGCTTCTCGTTGAACATGGCCTCGTCGGCGCCCCAAAAGCCGTTCTGGCACAAATATTCCATCTCCAGGCGAAGCTTTACGCTCAGCGTGGTGTGGAAATTGTAATGCGGCTGGATGATGGGGTTTCGGCCCAACGTGCGCTCCGCATAGACATAAGCGTCGCGAAACTGCTCCTCCGTAACGGGCACCTGATGCTTTTGGTAAGCGCGCCACAGCAGTTTTCCCCAGTGGCAACCCGCTGTGTCGAGCGTGCCTCCATAATCGAAAATATATCCTTTAATCATTTGAGGTTTCTTTTTTTATTTATGATGTCTCACAAAAACAAGGCGTTGCTCCCATTACGCGTTGAGCGCAGCCAATTTCTTGGTCATCTGTTGGCAGAGCGTCTCGTGGCGCTTGTGCATGCAAATATAGAGGATGTTGAGAACCACGATCTCGAAGAAGAAGAAAATCCACGGTCCCACCACGTCGTTGGTAAGGCTACCCGCTATGCAAGCGAGATAAATGGTGATGGCCCTACTGTTGAAGGTGAGCAGATTGGTGAAGGGCATGAGTGGCCGGCTGCCCTTGAGAAACTCCTGACGGATGGGCTCAAGCTGCTCCTTGTTGTGCTTGAGGCAAGCCTTGTTCCACGCCTCGAAGAACGATTGGAAGGCGGCCGTGCGCTTCTCCTGACTCTTACAATAGTTGGCGTAGAAATAATAATAGAGTTTCTCAAACCAGTTTTTCATCGGCAGGCTCTCAAACTTGGCTCTTTGCTGCACATAATTGTCGAGCTCCGATCCGCTCTTTCCTTTCAGGAAGAAGAGGTGTATTTGGCGGTAATAGTCGGCCAACGAACTTTGTGGTGAGTGGCACAGCACGCCAGCGATAAAGGCCAAGGCCCAGATCCAGAAGCTCCAAGCGATGTCGGTTCCCGGAATGGTTTGGCCCATGAGGCGCGTGGCAATGCCTACATAGATGCAGAAGAACCACACATCGCCCGAGAAGCCGTCCAACACGCGGCCCAAGAGCGTCTTCTTGCCCGTGAGGCGCGCCATCTGCCCGTCGGTGGAGTCGCAGAAGTTGGCCAGCATGAGCAGGGCCACACCCATCAGGTTGTGCTGCAAATCGGTTTGGGCGAACATCCATCCGGCGCCCGCCCCGAGAAATATCGACAAGATGGTAATGGCGTTGGGATGAACGCCCATCTTGTTCCACATCAGCGCAAACACCAATCCGATGGGACGGGTGAAATGCACATCCAACCACTCTTCTGTATCTTCCGACTTAAAGGAAGCCTGTAATAACTCTTTAAAAGTTGCCATTCAAATCTATGAAAAAATCTATTCTGTAAAAAAATCTATTGTCTTATCTCCTTGCCTTGGCCACGCATTGGGCTATGGCCATGGCCGCCTCTTCCCTACAACGCGAGAAGCTGGGCCAATCGTTGAAGTCGATGATGTAGAACCGGCCATACTCGTCGATGATGGCGTCGCCGCCAAACACCTCCACACCCACCAACTGGCTCAGGCGAACCACCTCTTGGTGTAGCCTTTCGGCCTCGAAGGCATAATGGTGTGCCACACCGTTGCGCTTCTCGTCGCCAAACTTCGAGATGCCGTCGTCGCTGGGATAGAAAAATTGGAAGAACGCTGTTCCCACGCCATAAAACTTCACCAGGTCGCCTGGCACGTGGGCGCTCACCACCATGTCGGTCACGCCGCGCTTGCGAAACGCCTCCTTCGCTGCGTTGAGCGCCGTAAGGTCTTCGCAAAACACCACATCGGCCTTCGACTGCGCCGCGGCGTCGCCCCGTTTCAACCAATAGCCGTGGCTGCCCACGAGGGGCGGCATGGGCACGTGGTGAAGGCGCATCAGCTGGTCGAGCTCGGTACGGCGGCAACGGAGCACCCCTTGGGCGCCATTCACCACCAGGCTGCCGCCGCTCTCCTTGTCGCGCAAGAGGCACAGCGTGGTTTCCTCGCGAGCCATCGACAGGTAGACGTCGGCCTCCATAGGCCGCTCCACCCATTGGCGCTCATCCACCATCGCTATGTCGTCGGCCAAGCCCAGAAGCTCGCGCAAGCGTTCGCTGGCCCGCCTCAGTATGGCCCTGTCGTTCTCCACCGCGTTGGGCGAGAACCTATCGTCGCGCCGAATAGCCAAATATCTCATTGCTTCAATACCCTTTGTCTTTCATCCCATAGCCTTAGGCTTTCTCATCGAGGAACGCCTCGGCTTTCTCTATGTCGCTGGCATGGTCGATGTCGAGCACCTTCGAGAAGGCAAAGGCCTTGAGCTTACGACCGTCGCGCACCAGGCCGCGCTGGAAATTGCGCATGCGGCTCTCGCCACGCTCCATACAGTCGTCGAGCGTTTCGAGGGCGGAGGGGGCCAAGCCGTATATGCCGCCCGAGATATAGGTGCATTGGGCGTCGTTGGCGTCGTAGAAGCCCGTTACGTTCATGGCTTCGTCGGTGCCCACATACAAGGGTTTCTCGTCGTCGATATAATTGGTTACGCCCATCAAGCCGTCGCCACCTTCGGCCAGCACTTCCTTGAACGCCTTGACATATTGGCTAAACTCTTGTTCGCGGAAGATGGTGTCGACGGTGGTGAGCACAAACGGTGAGCCGGCAAGCAACTCACGCAGTTGGAAAAAAGAATGCATGGAACTGGGTGTGCTGCGCACCTTGAACTGCAAGGGCACGGGTTGGCCACGCAACCCATCCTCCTCGAGCTCCAGCAGGTGGCGGCTCACGATAGTGGTCTTGTCGTTGCAGATAACAACAATCTCCTCGGCGTTGTTCTTCATAAACACCCTGATAAGGCGGTCTATGAGGTGCTCGCCATGCACTTTGACCATTGGCTTGGGTGCGTCGATGCCCTCAGCGGCCAGACGCGATCCTTCACCAGCGGCAATAATAGCAAATTTCATTGTATAACGATTCTCTTATAAGATGATGTGCAAAGTTACTGATAATCGCTGACAAACAGATGTTTTTTGACGATTATTTAGTTTTCTACACATAACAAAAGAGTCGTCGCAAGTACTTGGCCTACTTAGCCCCCTTAACCTCCTTCACAAGCACCTTGCAGAGGTTGCGCTGCAACACGTGGGCGTCGAGCACCGACATCTCGCTGTCCATGATGGCGAAGGCCAACAGGTGGCCGTTGGGCGCCTCACAATAGCCGGCCAGGGTGCTGATGCCGTAGGGGTGCGAGAGGGTTCCGGTCTTCACGCGCAACTTGCCTCGCAGCTCGGAGCCCGACAGCAGGCGGCAGGCGGTGCCGTCGACACCTGCCACCGACAGGTGTTTCCACAACCTGTTGAAGATGGCCTTGTCGGCGTAGCCATACCTGAGGATGTCGACCAGCGACTGGGCCGACAGGCGGTTATAGCGGCACAGGCCGCAACCATCGTGTACGACAATCTTGGGATTGTTCTCGTGGATGGTTTGTTTCAAAAATTTGTTCAGATAAGCCACACCCACCTTTTGGGCCGAGTCGTTGGCGTTGAGGTGTTGGCCAATGGTGTAGAGCATGGCGGTGGCCCGGGTGTTGGAGCTGTTCTTCCACATGCGTTCCACCACGCGGTCGATGGTCCTGATGGACCGGGCCACACGGTGGGCGCCACGTGGCGTTTTGCCTGTTGCCACTTGGTCGGCCTTCACCTTGATGCCCTGGGCCTTGCACGCCGCAACGAGCGCATTGCCAATGCGGGTGGAGCCTTGGTAGAGCAGGCCATACTTCGACCGCTCAAGGTCCCACGGGTACCAATGCACCTCGGCCTGCACGGGCTCGTTGAGCAACAGGTCGAGGATGATGTTTCCGTCAAGTTCTTTCACACCATTTTTCCGCAGCATCCTCGCCATAAACTTCAGGTCGTCGGGCGTGAAGTTGGGGTCGGCGCTGCCCTTGAGGATGATGCTTCCGCGCAGCAGTCCATCGGCCATGCACCCCTTGATGAAAAGCGAGGTCTCGTAGTTGTAATGGGTGCCGAGCAGATGGTAGCCCGCCACCCCCGACAGCAACTTCATGCATGAGGCCGAGGGGATGGGGTCGTTTTCCTGGAAGGCATAAACGGGCTTGTCGGCGGTGAGGTCGTAGACGCACAGGCCAAAGCGGCCTGCCACACGTGGCTTGTGGGCAAACTCGTCCAAGCGTTGCTTGAGGTTGGCGTCGACGGGAATGCCCGTATCGGCTTTCTTGGCGGGCGCCACGGCGTCTTTCGTGTCTTTTCCGCCACAGCCCACCAAAGCGGCCACGGCCAATAACGACGACAATATGATCAGGGGGAAACGGAAACTTCTCGGGTTTGATTTCATTTCGTATAAAAAACAGATTGTGGCAACGCGCTGACATCAAAGAACTTACCGAACCCTCGCAGCTCGGCCGTCCCCATTAGGCACCCATCGCCATTCCAAACAAATTATTATTTCTTGCAAAAATAGCTTTTTTCCCGCTAACCTGCAAATGTTTCGGGCGTTTTTAGTAACTTTGCCCGTAAATAAAAAATACAGAAAACCACAAATAAATGAAATCATTCATCGCAGTAATCACGGGGTGCCTATTGGTTTTGGGCACCTCCTCAGCCAACGCTATGACAACGAAAGAGAAAACCATCGACCTGAAGTTCATTGAGACCAGCGACGTGCACGGTAGCTTCTTCCCCTACGACTTCATCAACCGCAAGCCCAAGGCTGGGTCGCTGGCTCGTGTGGCCACATACGTCAACCAGTTGCGCAGCCAGCATGGCGAGAACGTCATCTTGCTCGACAATGGCGACATTCTCCAGGGCCAACCCGTAAACTATTATTCCAACTATGTGGACACGACCAGCGCCAACATCGCGGCACAGGTCGTCAACTACCTCCGCTATGATGCGCAGACCATTGGCAACCACGACGTGGAGACGGGCCATCGGGTCTACGACAAATGGGTGAGCGCCACCCACTGCCCCATCCTGGGCGCCAACGTCATCGACACCAAGACTAACAAGCCCTACCTCAAGCCCTACACCATCCTGAAACGTGGCGGCGCGCGCATCGCAATCATCGGCCTGCTCACGCCCGCCATCCCCAACTGGTTGGGCGAGAACCTGTGGAGCGGGCTCCGCTTCGAGGAGATGGTGAGCTCAGCGCGCCAATGGATGCGCGTAGTGAAGGAGCAGGAGAAGGCCGACATCGTCATCGGACTGTTCCACTCGGGCAAGGACGGCGGCATTACGACGCCCCACTACAAGGAGGATGCGGCGCTGGCCGTGGCGCGTGAGGTGCCGGGCTTCGACGTGGTGTTCTTCGGTCACGACCACACGCGCTACGCCGACGCGGTAACCAACAGCGAAGGCAAACTGGTGGCGTGCCTCGACCCTGCCAACAACGCCATGTCGGTGGCGCAGGCCGACCTGCAACTGGTGAAGAAGAAGGGCCGCTGGTGCGTCAAGGAGAGCCAATGGAAGCTCGTGGATGTGGCCGACCTGCCTGTCGACAACGAATTTGTGGACCATTTCAGCGCATTCAACGAGACGGTCAAGGCGTATGCCAACCGGGTGATTGGCACCTTCGAGAACACCATCTCCACGCGCGACAGCTATTTTGGCAACTCGGCCTTCAACGACCTCATCCTCAACCTCGAGCTGAGCATCACCAAGGCCGACGTGGCGTTCAACGCACCTGTATCGTTTGACGTGGCCATCAAGAAGGGACCGGTGCGCGTGGCCGACATGTTCAACCTCTATAAATATGAGAACCAGCTCTTCGTGATGCGCCTCACGGGCAAGGAGATACGCAAGGCGCTCGAGATGAGCTACGACCTCTGGGTAAACACCATGACCTCGCCCGACGACCACCTGCTGCTGCTCGACAGCCAGACGCGTGGCGACCAGCAACGCTTGGGCTTCAAGAACTTCTCGTTCAACTTCGACTCGGCAGCGGGCATCGACTATGAGGTGGATGTTACCAAGCCCAACGGCCAGAAGGTGAAGGTGCTGAAGATGAGCAACGGCGAGCCGTTCGACGAGAACAAATATTATAAGGTGGCGGTAAACAGCTATCGCGCCAACGGTGGCGGCGAACTGCTCACGCGCGGCGCAGGCATCGCCAAGGACGACCTGGACGACCGCATTGTGTGGCGCTCGGAGTTTGACCTGCGCCATTATCTCATGGAGGAAATCAAGCGATTGGGCACACTCAACCCGCAGCCCAACACCAACTGGCGCTTCGTGCCTGAGCAATGGACGCAGGAGGCGGCCAAGCGCGACAGACAGTTGTTGTTCCACGATTAAAACCCAAATCGGGCATGAGACCGAAAAGGGGGAAATGGTAGGACATTATTGTTTCTTTCCGAAATGGGTTTAGAAAAAGCAAGAAAAGGCTATATGAAAAGGTATTATTTCATCTTCTCCAAAAACAACATCCTGCTGGAGCAACAGTCCAACGGGACGTTCACCATTCCCTGCGCCGAGGAGGTGCCCATCGGCATCCATCCGTGGACGCACGTGCTCAACATATCGCCCATGGACGACGGCACGGAGGTGAAGGCGCTGATGGTCGACGATCCGCAGAGCATAGAGGCCACCGACGACCAGCTGCGCATGGACGGATGGGTGTTTAAGTCGCTCCGCGAGTCGTTCTACCACCTGCCCGAGCCGCTCTACCTCAAGGCGGGCAAGTGTGAGGAGCTGCTCTACTGGGACCACAACACGCAATTCTGTGGTGTGTGCGGAGCGCCCATGAAGATGTCGACCGACATCTCCAAGCGCTGCACGCAATGTGGCAAGGAGGTGTGGCCCCAACTGGCCACGGCCGTCATCGTGCTCATACGGAAGGGCGATGAGGTGCTGCTGGTGCACGCCCGCAACTTCGCGTCGGACTTCTACGGCCTCGTGGCGGGATTTGTGGAAACGGGCGAGACGCTCGAGGAGGCGGTGCGCCGCGAGGTGATGGAGGAAACAGGGCTGACCATCAAAAACCTCACCTACTTCGGGTCGCAGCCTTGGCCCTACCCTTGCGGACTCATGGTGGGCTATATGGCCGACTACGATGAGGGCGCCATACACCTGCAACGGTCCGAACTGTCGAAGGGCAACTGGTTTCGCTACGACCAGATGCCACGCATACCCCAAAAGCTATCTATCGCCCGTCGGCTCATCGACGCATGGCTCAAGAGCCACGGGGTGACATCATCGCAAGAATAACCTTTTCTCGCCAATAACACAAGCAGGGCGCGCCATAACGGTGCGCCCTGCTTGCGTAATGGGTTGAATGTGACATGTGGAACCACCTTATTGTAACATGTAACATGTAACAATGTAACGTTTTCGTTGAGCCAGATGGGCAGCGCAAGGCTATTGGCTGTTGGCCACCTCTTCTATTATGTGCCGGATGGCTTCGGGATGGTCGGGACGGGGAGCCACGGTTGGCAGTAGGTTGCCATTGGGGGCCACAATCTTGTAGGTGGGATAGCCAGCCACACCGATATAGCGCTCGAGAGCACTCTGCTGCTTTTCGGGCAGGTTATAATGGATGCTGTTCTCGCCTGTGAGGTGGAATTGGGCAATGGCGGTCTTCCACGCCTGCTCGTTGCTGTGGTTTACCAGATAGAGGTAAACGATATTGAGGTCCTTGAGTTGTTGCTTCATCTTCGGCACATGGGTCATCATCTCCTTGCATGGGGCGCACCACGTTCCCCACACGTCGAGGTAGATGAAGCGTCCACGATAGGGCTCCACGATCTTTCTGAAAATTTCCTCACCGTCGGTCAGGTCGGCCAACGGTCGAGGGTCGGGCGTAACGATGGCTTCCGTAGCCTTGCGGGCGGCCACAAGCTGGTCGTTGGTTTTGAGCACAGCGCCGAGGAGATAAGGCTGCCGCACGTTCTCGCGTAGCATTCTCATTTCGTTGTCGTCGAGTGGCGCCACTTTCTCCTTGAGCCTTTTTTCGATCAGGCGGGCCACGGCAATCTCCCGAAGCGTGGGTGGCAGATCAAGAAGTGAGTCGAGCGCCTGTATCTGCCTTTGTTTGTAATAGAGCGAGATCTCGCTGAACAGCTCGGGCCTACTTTCAAACAGGGCTTGCAGGGTGTCGGTGAGGTAAAAGCCCTCCATCCAAACGCCCGCCGAATCGAGCAGTTGCAACGAGGGCACGTCGATGGCGGCCTCTGCGGACATCTCACTTTCGATGAGCCGCTTTTCCTCTTCAGACAGCCAGCACCCTCCCTCGCTGGCTTTCTTCAAGATGCCTTGCAGGAAGGGCACGCCGCTGCCTATCGCGCAATGTTTCTGGATGGCTGCCGCACAGAGGTCGTCTAAAAAACGGCCGTAGCGTTTCTGCACCATGAAGGGAGCGTCGAAATGGAACAAGCGGCGTCGCTTGGCCTCACCTATGATCTCCTCGCGCTTCACCTTGCCACGGTTGAAACGCAACTGTCCCAAATCGTAAGCGAAGAACGATCTCGACATGCTTTCCGTGTAGTCCTTGTAACGCTTGGAGAGCAACGGGTGGCGCGAGAGGATGGAGTCGCGGCAATGGGCGAACGCTTGGAGCTCCTTGTCGTAGGCGCTGATAAACTGCGCGAAGTGCATGGCCTTACGCGCATCATAATCCATGTCGTAGCCATACAAGGGATGATTGAGAAACTCGTTGACCATGCGAGCCGATTTTCCCATGACGTAAATACGCCCCTCCACGTCGTCGACGAAGAACAGCATCTTTTCGCCGGGTGCGATGACGTAGGGAATCCATATCCAGTTGTTGAGGCGATAGATCGCGGGAGTGGCTTGGGTGACCATCATCGAGCCCGTTTGGCCAACAAGGGGTATTTGCGCCTCGTATCGACCAAGCGAGTCGCTAAGGGATGCGTAGCTTTGCAGCACGTCGTCCACCATACTGCCAAAGTTTGTGGTAACGTCGATGCCCGCCTTGCCACTTCGGTGCGCCACGCGCAGGGTTGCCTGCTGCTCCTTGTCAAGGATCGTTGCGTCAAAGGGCGTGTCGTCTGCCACGGGATAGTCGGGCAGGAACCGGATGGTCAGCACCGATGTCTTGTGCTTCACCCCATCAATGGCCACGGAGCCCTTCTTCAGTCGTATCTCCTTATGCTGCTTGTCGTGGGTAAGCACCAAGCGCCCCTTCCCCACCTCGGCATAGCTCCAATAGTCGCAGTCGTAGATGGCGTACTCGTCGAACAGTCCGATGAGCCATTCGCCCGTCGCCTCGTCCCTCAGACAGAGGTTTAGACCCGATATCTGTTGCGCCTGTGCCGCCACCACCACGAGGGCGAGCAGGAGGGTGAGGAGGATTTTCTTTTTCATAGTTTTCTACTTGATCTTTATTCCGAGAACATAATAATGTGGAATGAATTCGAGAATGTCCGACGAGAAGTCGAGCTTGATTTCGTTGTCGCCACAAAAGCGGAAGGAACCTCCATCTTCGTCGTACCAATATGAGCCATACATGACGAGCGGAATCATCTCCCCTTTCTTGAAGGATGTTGCCTGTTCAAAAGGTCGCGACTCATAGACAAAATGCTTTTTGCCAGGCATTTGGGGAACAAATATCGGTTTCAGCTTAAACCGACCGCCAAACTCCCGATCTTCGCTGAAACGGAAGAGGTAGTTGGCCGTAGAATCGCTACTGGATGGCACAATACCAATGACAAGTTTCTTGCCAAGACTCATGTTGACGTCGAAGTTGAATGCCTTCTTCGGCTCTTCGCCTTTTACATATTCCATGACAACAACCTCGACCTCTGCGCCTTTCATTTTCTTCGTATCGAAGCTATATACCCTATAGCCCTGGGCGTTAAGCAACGGCAGATAGTCGCTAAACGATGGTTGACTCATTTTAATTTTCTGCGCCTGTGCCGCCACCACCACGAGGGCGAGCAGGAGGGTGAGGAGAATTTTCTTTTTCATATAGGTTTGGGAGTTAGAGGGGGTGCTGTAGGGAGCGGCGGAGGCTGTTACGGCGACAGGCCAACCGCTTGAAGGTGCGTGCTGTGGGGATGAAACCACGATGGCTTGCTGGCCTGATTATTTGGTTGAAGGCGGATTGGCAAACCGGATGCGGGCATAGTCGAAGCCCATGGCCTTCAGCAGATTGTCGAACTGTGTGGAGGCGTTCTGCTGGGCGCTGCGTATGTTGGAGGGCGTTAGGCACCGCCGCTTCATCGCCAGTTGTGCACGATGTGTGAGGGCAGCCTTGTCGGCCTCGCTCCACTTGCCTTCCTCGTAGAAGGTCTTGGTTCGCGCTTCGTCAAGAAAATTATCATCCAATAAGCGTATGGCGGGAAGCAACACATCGACCGTGTCGTGGTCCATCGTGATCCATCCATCGGCCGTCTGGCTCAGGTCGACACCCAACCGCAAGGTGCCGTAGTAGATGCGCGACAACTCATCGTCGCCAAAGAACCCATGGCGCACCGTGTCGACCATCTCCTCGTCGGCCACAGAGAGAAACTCCCATTGGCCGATGCTCCTGATGCGCTCCACCTGGGTGGGGGTGACGCCGATGCGCTGCGTGTGGCCCACCTCCACGCTGCTGCCCTTCATCTGGTGCGACAGGTAAGCCACCACACCCACGATGGCCAACACGCAAACGGCCACAAGCACGAACTTGGCTACAAGCGCCCTACTGATCTGCTGTAAGAATTGCTTCATGGTTCCACTGTCTTAATGAGGTTAGGTATATCGCTGATGGTGAAGCGCTTACGGAACGTAACGGTGATATTCTCGGGCCGATAGCCCAACGCCTCCACGATGGGCACCAACTGGCGTGCGGCGTTTTGGCGCGCGTTCTCTATGATGCCCAGGCGGGGTATCGACTTGATGATGTCGTCGCGCCCCTGCCGCTGGATCTGCGTCACCTCCTCGTCGGTGAACCTACTGCGGAACAGCGACACCTTCTCCCTCACGCCCTCATGGTCGATCTGCGTGGCCGTGAGCGTCACCTCTGGGTCGGGCAGCACAATCTCCACCTTGTCGCCACGCACCCGCACATTGGCTTCCGAGAACTCGCTGAAGTCGACATACGCCTTCACGCTGGCCTTCACGGGGATGGCTATGCGCCGCTTTCCCAGCGGCAGGTTCACCTTGAAGCGCTGCTGAAACACCTTGCCGCCCACCGACAGCGTGTCGTCGAAAGTGACAATCTTATGCAACTGGTATTCGGAGGTGTAAAGGCGCGAGCATTTCTGTATCTGCATGACCATCAGCGGAAGGGTGTCCACCTGCTGGACCCCCCCCACCCGTTCCTGCTGGCCATTGCCGCAGGCTGCCAGCATGGCCGCCAGCAACACCATTGTCACACTGATGATTTTACGCATGGGCATTTCGTTTTTGGTTGGGATTATTTAGTGGGTTCGTCGACAATACAAAGGTACGAATATTTTTGATAACCACCAAACGCCAGAGACCCCATAATGCGTGAATTTGTGTTAAACTGATCTGCTCTCACACCAGGACTGAAACGGGCGACCGCCACCCCTATCGAATGGCAGTGGCTACTCTTACACCAGCGCCCGCGAGGGCTTAGCGTTGGCGAGCGCAAGTGGCAGGGATCATCCCGAGAGTCTCCATGATGACGACAAAGGGGGTCATTTCAACTGACCCCCTTGGCGTGGCAGGCAGAGCCACCTGTCGACCCTTTGGCGATGGGTTGGTTTCAACCCACCCCATCCCCTTTGGCAACATCAGCCTTACCGCCAAGACTGAACGAAACACTTCACCATTTCATGGCCTCCATGACGGTGACAAAGGGGGTGGTTTCAACCCACGCCCTTTTGCGCGGCAGGCAGAGCCATGGTTGTTAGCCGTTTCACGAGTCTTCATGATGACGACAAGAGGGTGTGTCAAAATTCACACCCTCTTTTAAAATATCACAAAGCCCGAACTTTCACAAGCTCGGGCTTTGCTATTCCATAATTTTTTTGTACCTTTATGGAAAGAAATTTCTAATATGGCAAAGGTACAATTTATTCCCAATCTAAGCAAGGAAATCCTGCTTTTTCCTTCAAGAATCGACGAAGATATCGCCGATGACGCTCCCGTACGCATTATCGACCATGTGCTTGACAAGATTGATATCAGCAACATATTGAAACTTTATCATGTAAAAGGGCGTAATGCATTCTATCCCCGTATGATGCTCAAGGTGATAATCTACGCCTACATGAACAACATTTATTCTTGTCGCCGCATAGAGGAATTGCTAAAACGCGATATCCACTTTATTTGGCTTGCTGGCTACAACAAGCCTGACTTCATCACCATCAACCGCTTCCGCAACCGTGTGAAAGACGAGATTTCAAACGTGTTCACACAGTTGGTTCTTCTGTTGGCAGAGAAAGGTTTCGTCACACTTGACGTGGAGTATGTCGACGGCACGAAGATAGAGTCCAAGGCCAACAAGTACACCTTTGTCTGGCGCAAGAACGTGAATCGCAACATAGACAAGCTCAAGCGTCAGCTTGCCGTGCTCCTGTCTCAGGTAGACGACGCTATAGCCCAGGATAATGCAAGCAAGACCGAGTCAATCGAGATAACCCCGGATATTGTCTGCGAGATAACATCACGTCTAAAAGAGGAGTTATCGAAAGAGGCGCCACAGACAAAAGAGGCGAAGAAAGCACTGCGTGAGAAAAAGAAGCAGATAAAGGAGATAGAGAAAAAGGCGGTCTCTCTTGCAGATTATGAACAGAAGAAGGAAACGCTCGGCAAGAGAAACTCCTTCAGCAAGACGGACCCCGACGCCACCTTCATGCGCATGAAGGAGGATGCGATGAACAATGGACAGACCAAACCTGGATACAATCTGCAGATAGGCACTGAGAACCAGTTCATCCTCAACTACGCCTTGTTCCCCAATCCCACAGACACTCTGACATACATTCCATTCATGTGCTCCTTTGCTGCACGCTATGGACATCTGGCAAGCACTGAGGTTGCTGACTCCGGCTACGGTTCTGAGGAAAACTACCGCTTTATGGAGGAGAACGGTATCGAGGCCTACGTCAAATACAACATGTTCCACAAGGAGCAGCGTATGCACTATGCACCAGGTCCATTTCATCAGGACAGCTTCTTCTACAATGCCGAACAAGACTATTATGTATGCCCGATGGGGCAGCACATGGAACGCACTGGCACCAAGCGCGACAAGACAGCGAATGGATACCAGACGGAAAGCGCAAGGTACAGAGCCCAAAACTGCGAAGGATGCCCGCTTAGAGGATCTTGTTTCAGGGCTAAAGGCAACAGAGTCATAGAAGTCAATCACCGCTTGAAGGAATACAAGCGCAAAGCATCAGAAAGGCTGACATCTGAGGATGGAATAAAGCATCGAGGTCGTAGGTGCATCGAACCAGAGGCGGTCTTTGGGCAGATGAAGGCTGACTACGGCTATAAACGATTCAGACATTTTGGAAAAGACAAGGTCGAAATGGACTTTGCCTTCTTTGCCATTGCCTTCAATCTGAAGAAAATGTGTAGAAAGTTGAAAAAGGCGGTATAA
>JABLTL010026877.1_pt1 | contig 20373 bp, 14 predicted proteins | sample 7160151 | NCBI WGS metagenome assembly JABLTL01 (sample SAMN14651223, study PRJNA627086) | human gut metagenome | isolation source: feces | host: Homo sapiens
CCCAAATCAGTTATTCCTCTTGAGCGACGAGAGGAGCGGGAGCATTGCTTTTGCAATGCTCAGACGTGCATCCCACTTTCCTGACTCCTCATCTCTTCTGCCATAATGGGGTGTTGGCGATAAGACACACAAACGATTGTGTTTGAAAAGCCGCTGTAAGCGGGACGCTGACGCTCTGCTCGACCCGGGGGACTGTACAGATATCTCAGGATAGTGCGTCTTTTGGAAGTTTCGGTGACAGTGCAGTTGCACCGATACACTCACGAAATTATTAACACCTTATCGGTATAAAAATCGTTCCAGCGTTGTTGGCTGTATATATTGCTCTGACTTTTTTATAATATGTTGCATTGTAATTTTAATGAGGTTTTACAAGCTGAGAAGCTGTGATTGAATTTTTGAATTTTGTCACAGCTTCTTTTAGTGCTGTAATAATGTAATATTCATCTATTGTCCAACCCCGACAGTCCTACCATCCGGTATATATCCGAAACTATAAAAGAGGGAACAGTCAGCGCTGACCCGTCGCAAGGTCGTAATTTGAAGCGGCACATTGCCGCAAGGTCGGAACAGTCGGCGGCGACCCGCCGTCTTAGTAGCCGTATTCGTCGGCTATGAAGATTACTTTTATTCTGTCTTTGTCGCGCTGATGAGCCATTATGACATAATCGTTGCATATCCTGTCGGGGCTTAAGCAGTGCGCACATCTGCCTGTCTTTGCACAGGGAGTGTTTCTGCCGAGCCTTACACAGTTTGCAGGTGACGCTATCGTTTCAAGACGGTCAACTGCGGCGTGAAGGTCGGTCACAATTTTGTTTATGCCGGCAACAATAATTACCTGCTTCGGTCCGAATATCATGGCGGCTACACGGTTGCCTGTGCCGTCTACGTTGTATAATTCGCCGTATTCGGTTATCGCATTAGTGCTAGCAAAGTAGGTGTCGGATGAAAAAGCCTTTCTGTACAGGTCGTTTACCTCATCGGGAGAGAGCTTTTCACGGTCAATGTAGATACCGCTGTAGTTTTCGTTCAGAAAATCCTGAATGCCTGTTTCCTTGAGCGTCATAGTTCCGCCCGAAACTATCAGCTTGTCGTCCTTTATAAGCTCCCTTATTATCTCCTTAGCCTCATCCGGAGTATCAACAAGATAACCCTTCATATTGTTCTTTTCGAGAGCGGATATTACCTTTTCCGCTCTTTTTTTGAGTGCGGCTTTTACGTTTTCATTCATATCATTCGTTCCTTTCGTGCGGCGTGACCGCTGTATAAGATAAATATAACATATTTCGCAAAAAAGTCAAGATTAGTGATAGACATTTAAAACTTAATGTGCTATAATTGACTACAAGCAGAGTTGTGACCTGCGGTTTATGAAGATACGATATAAAACGGTATTATTCCGATAAATAGAAAGGAACATAATATGGAAATATTAAAGCTCAATGCGCCATGTAAGGATTATATCTGGGGCGGAAACAGATTAAGAGAGGAATACGGCAAGGTATCAGACGCTGATAAGATTGCTGAAAGCTGGGAGCTGTCCTGCCATAAGGACGGTCAGAGCGTTATCGCAAACGGCAAGGATAAGGGCAAGACGCTTTCTGAATACGTTGCCGAGAATAAGAAATCGCTCGGTACTGCCTGCGACAGATTTGAGTACTTCCCCATACTTATAAAGCTTATTGATGCTAAGGATAACCTGTCTGTTCAGGTGCACCCCGACAATGATTACGCTATGCGTGTAGAGGGTGAGTACGGCAAAACAGAGATGTGGTATATCGTCGACTGTGAGGAAGGTTCACAGCTGATCTACGGTTTTGATAAAGAAATTTCAAGAGAAGAATTTGCCGACAGAATTAAGAACAATACCTTACTTGAGGTCACAAACAACGTTCCCGTTCATAAGGGCGATGTGTTCTTCATCGAATCAGGCACACTCCACGCTATCGGCAAGGGTATACTTATCGCCGAAATTCAGCAGAACAGCAATACGACATACAGAGTATATGACTACGGCAGAGTAGGCAAGGACGGCAAGCCCAGAGAACTCCACGTTGAAAAGGCTATCGATGTTACAGAGCTTTGCCCTCCGAAATACGATACAAAGCCGCAGGGTAAGCCTGTCAAGATAGACGGCGGCGAGGAAACACTGCTCCGCACCTGCGAATATTTCGATGTTCATAAGATAAAGGTTGACGGCACGGTAACTCTTGACGCTGATGAAAAGTCGTTCCATTCGATACTCGTTCTTGACGGTAACGGCAAGGTCGGCGAGCTTGACGCAAAGAAGGGCGATAGCTTCTTTATCCCGGCAGGCTATGGTAAATACGAGCTTACAGGCAACCTTGAGGTAATTCTTTCTGATATAGTTTAAGACTTGCGTTGTGAAAGGTCAAAGGGAAAAATATGAAATATTATATCGGCGTTGACATAGGCGGTACAAATATCAAGGCGGGAGTGGTCGATGAGAATGCACAGCTCGTTTCAAAAATATCACTCAAGACAAATGCGGCAGACGGCTATAAAAGCGTTCTTGCGGTAATTATCAATACGGTTGAACAGGCTGTACAGCTTTCGGGAGAGGATATCGACAAGATAAAGTCTATCGGTGTCGGCTGTCCGGGAACTATGGATAACGAAAACGGCACGGTGCTGTATTCAAATAATCTGCACTGGGAAAACGTTCCGCTTGCTAAAGACCTTGAAGCGCATTTTGCTAAGAAGATAATACTTGAAAATGACGCTAACGTAGCGGCATACGGCGAGTTCCTTGCAGGTGCGGCAAAGGGCGCAAAGAATGCCGTTGTGCTGACGCTCGGAACGGGTGTGGGTGCAGGTATAATTATAAACGGCGAGATATACAGCGGCTCAAACAACGCGGGCGGCGAGATAGGTCATACAGTTATCGAGGTTGACGGTGCGCCTTGTACCTGCGGAAGAAACGGCTGTTTTGAGGCTTATTCTTCGGCTACGGGACTTGTCCGTATGACGAGGGAAATGATTGAGAAATATCCCAGCGGACGGCTTCACGAAATGGTTGACCATGACGGTAAGATATCCGCAAGAACAGCATTCAATGCCGCAAAGCTCGGCGATCCCGAGGGAAGAGAAGTAGTCGAAAAATATATAAAGTACTTAGCTTGCGGTATCACAAATGTCATAAACGTATTCCAGCCTGATATTCTTTGTATCGGCGGAGGAGTATGTAACGAGGGTGATAATCTGCTTATACCGCTGAAAGCACAGGTGGCAAAGCAGATCTACTCAAAAAACAATGCTAAAAATACCGAGATAGTAATCTGCACGCTTGCAAATGAAGCAGGTATGATCGGCAGTGCCATGCTCGGCCGAAAATAAAAACACTTTTTTACAAAAGGAAAGGACAGTAAAAATGAGAAGCGATCTTATCAAGAGCGGCGTAGACAGAACACCGCACAAAGCCTTACTGAAGGCACTGGGTGTAACAGACAGTGAGATGCATAAGCCGTTTATTGCCGTTGTATGTGCGGCAAGCGACTATGTTCCCGGCCATGCGCATCTGCACGAAATATCAAGACAGGTCAAGGACGGTATAAGAAACGCGGGCGGCGTTCCTTTTGAGTTCTTCACCATCGGCGTGTGCGACGGCCTTGCAATGAACCACAGAGGTATGAGATATTCTCTTGCGTCCCGTGAGCTTATCTGCGACAGTATCGAGGTTATGCTGACGGCACACCCCCTTGACGGTATCGTATTTATCCCGAACTGCGACAAGATAGTTCCCGGTATGATAATGGCGGCGGCAAGAATGAACCTCCCCTCTATTTTTGTAAGCGGCGGTCCTATGAATCCCGGTCGTGTACAGGGCAAGAGAGTAGGCTATAACGAGATATATGAAGCTATCGGTCAGTATTCAAACGGCACTATAGGCGATGATGTTCTTCTTGACTATGAGAACAACGCTTGCCCTACCTGCGGCTCATGTTCTGGTATGTATACGGCAAATTCAATGAACTGTCTTACAGAAGCAATCGGTCTTTCGATGCCGAAGTCGGGTACAGAGCCTGCTGTAAATGCCGCTCGCCGCAGACTTGCTAAGGAAACGGGCGAAAGAATAGTAGAGCTTGTAAAGCAGAACATCTGCGCTAAGGATATAATCACAAAGAAGAATATGATGAACGCACTCGCTACCGATATGGCGATCGGAGCTTCTTCAAATACTGTACTTCATCTTCTTGCTATCGCACACGAGGCAGGAGTTGACATTTCTCTTGACGATATCGACAACAAGAGCAAGACAACACCTCAGCTGTCAAAGCTCAACCCCGCAAGCGATATATTTATAACAGATCTTAATGATGTCGGCGGTATCCAGTCGGTTATCAAGGAGCTTGCAAAGGGCGGTCATGTTGATACAAGCGTTCTTACGGTATCCGGTACACAGGCAGACAGAATTGCAAAAGCTCCGAATGCAGACGGTACAATAATCCACACATGTGAAAATCCTATCAGAAAAGACGGCGGTCTTGCAATACTCAGCGGTAACCTCGCTGAAAACGGCTCTGTTGTAAAGCAGGGTGCTGTCAAGCCCGAAATGATGGACTTCACAGGTACTGCAAAGGTATTTGACGGCGAACAGGCAGCTTGCGATGCTATTCTCAATAACGTTATCATACCCGGTGACGTTGTAGTTATCCGCTATGAAGGACCTAAGGGAGGTCCCGGTATGCCCGAGATGCTCGCGCCCACTGCGGCTATTGTAGGTAAGGGACTTGACGGAAGTGTAGCACTTATCACAGACGGACGTTTCAGCGGTGCCAGCAGAGGTGCGGCTGTAGGTCACGTTTCTCCCGAGGCGGCTGACGGCGGACTTATCGCTTACGTTGAAAACGGAGATAAGATCCATATCAATATCCCTGCAAGAAGCATTGAGCTTCTCGTTGACGATGAAACAATAGCACAGCGTAAGGCTAAGGGCGTAAATGCTCCCGTAAGACAGCTTGACGGTTATCTCAAGCGTTACGCAAAGCTGGTTACAAGCTCGAATACAGGCGCTGTATTTGAAGATTGATATGCTAATTTAATACCGTTTATCAAAGGCTGTGTATTTAGGTACACAGCCTCAGACTGTTGAAAAACCTCTTAATTATTAAAAATTGGGGTCGCAGGGGCGAAGCCCCCGACAGGGTCTAGGGGCGGTAGCCCCAGTAATATAGTCCCTTCCCACGGGGAAGGGGTTTGGGGTTAGGGATAGAGAATTTGCTCTATTTATATAAAATAGACTTTTTCTACAAGCTGAGGCTGTGTATTTAGGTACACAGCCTTGCGGTGATATTATCGACAGAAAGGAGACGGTAGCTATCGCTTATAAGGATAATATGCACGCAGGTCACAGGGAACGTATGATAAACCGCCTTAAAGAACAGGGCGGTGAAAGCTTTCAGTCGCATGAGCTTCTTGAAATGATGCTTTACAGCTCATTCAGACAGTGCGATACCAACCCTATAGCTCACAGACTTATCGACAGATTTGGAACGCTCAGCGGTGTGTTCTCGGCAAGCGAAACCGAACTTTGTGAAGTTGAGGGTGTAGGCAGATCTACCGCTCAGATGATAATCGTACTGCGTGCTAATATAGAACGTATGCTGTCTGAGAGTGTTCAGAAAGGTGAAATGCTCGGAGCATCGGGAGCAGTCAAGGATTATTGCACGGGGTTGTTCCGCTTTGTCGATACAGAACAGCTCAGAATGATATTTCTCGACAGTGAGTATTGCTTTGTGTCACAGGAAATAATAAGCACAGGAGCGCTTGAACAGGTGCGTCCGGATGTAATGAGATTGCTTGAAAAGGCTGTCAGGAAACGATGCCCTATAGTCGTTATGGCTCATAATCATCCGAGAGGCAGTGAAATGCCGTCCACTGAGGATAAGATAATGACAAGAAACCTTTTCAACTTACTTGAAAAGGCAGGAGTATATCTTGCAGATCATATTATAGTAGGTATGCACGGCAGTCTTTCTATGCGTGAGAACGGTATTCTTCCGGATATTTGGAACGATTTTTAAGGAGCGGAAATGGATAAGTTCGTATTAAAATCAAATTATAAGCCGATGGGTGACCAGCCTCAGGCGATAGACAGCCTTGCAAACGGTGTGCTTGACGGCGATAAGGAACAGGTTCTGCTCGGCGTTACGGGTTCGGGCAAAACCTTTACTATGGCGAATATCATTGAAAAGGTCAACCGACCCACGCTTATCCTTGCACATAACAAGACGCTTGCGGCACAGCTTTGCAGTGAGTTCAAGGAGTTCTTTCCGGATAACGCAGTCGAATATTTTGTAAGCTACTATGACTATTATCAGCCCGAAGCGTATATTCCGTCAACCGATGCCTATATCGAAAAGGACAGTGCAATAAACGATGAGATAGACCGCCTGCGACACTCGGCAACAGCGGCTCTTGCGGAGCGCAGAGATGTAATTATCGTAGCGAGTGTAAGCTGTATCTACAGCTTAGGCAGTCCCGAGGATTATCGCGAGAATATGCTTTCTATCCGTGAGGGACAGGAGCGAAGCCGTGACGATATAATCAAACGACTTGTAGAAATACAGTATGAACGCAACGATATGAATTTTATCCGTAACAAGTTCAGAGTAAGAGGCGATGTGCTTGAGGTTTTCCCTGCCGGAAGTACATCGGACAAGGCGATAAGAATAGAATTTTTCGGCGATGAGATAGACAGGATATCCGAGATAGATATTGTGACAGGTGAAGTGAAACGTCGCTTTTCTCACGTTGCTATTTTCCCTGCATCGCATTATATTGTCAGCAAGGCAAGGCTTGAAAATTCGCTTACCGAGATAGAAAACGAAATGGAAGAGCGTGTAAAATTCTTCACCGATAACCATAAGCTGATAGAGGCGCAGAGGATAGAGCAGAGAACTCGCTATGATATGGAAATGCTCCGCGAGATAGGAACGTGCAAAGGTGTCGAGAACTATTCAAGAGTTCTTGCAGGAAGAGCGCCAGGCAGCTCACCTATCACGCTTATGCACCATTTTCCGAAGGATTTTCTTATGTTCATTGACGAGAGCCATGTTACATTGCCGCAGGTAAGAGGTATGTACGGCGGCGACTTTGCACGAAAGAAAAACCTTGTGGATTACGGCTTCCGTCTGCCGTCCGCATACGATAACCGACCGATGAATTTTGACGAGTTTACCTCGATGATAAATCAGGTCATTTATGTTTCGGCTACACCGGGCGAATACGAAAAGAGCCACGCTGTGAACACAGCCGAGCAGGTAATACGTCCTACCGGTCTGCTTGATCCTATAATTGAGATAAAGCCCGTTGCGGGACAGATAGAGGATCTTTATTCCGAAATAAACGAGCGTACCAAAAAGGGCGAGTGTGTGCTTATCACTACCCTTACAAAGAAAATGGCGGAGGATCTGACGGCATATTACGAAAAGCTCGGCGTGAAGATACGTTATATGCACCACGATATTGATTCTATCGAGCGTATGGAGATAATCAGAGATTTGCGTATGCACGTCTTTGATGTGCTTGTCGGAATAAATCTTCTGCGTGAGGGTCTTGACCTGCCGGAGGTATCGCTTGTTGCGATACTTGATGCGGATAAAGAGGGTTTTTTGCGAAGCGAAACCTCGCTTATCCAGACTATAGGCAGAGCGGCAAGAAACGCAGAGGGCAAGGTCATAATGTATGCCGATACGGTTACCGACAGTATGGAAAAGGCAGTGACCGAAACCAACCGCCGCCGTGAGATCCAGATGAAGTATAACGAAGAACACGGCATTACTCCTAAAACTATCGTGAAGGACGTAAGGGCGGTGCTGGAAATATCCACAGGCAAGGATAAGGACAAGAAGCGAAAGTACACAAAGGCGGAGCGTGAGGCGCTTATCAAGCAGTATACCGCAGAGATGAAGAATGCGGCAAAGCTGCTTGACTTTGAGCACGCTGCATATCTGCGTGATAAGATAAAGGAGCTTCAGGAAAGCAAGTAGGCAATTAACGGAGATGACAAAAGAAAATGGGAATAGATAAAATAATCATCAAGGGCGCAAGAGAGCATAATCTGAAGAATATTGATATAGAACTGCCCCGTGACAAGCTGATAGTTATGACGGGACTTTCGGGATCGGGAAAGTCATCGCTTGCATTTGATACTATTTATGCGGACGGTCAGAGAAGATACATTGAGAGCCTGTCATCATATGCCAGAATGTTCCTCGGACAGATGGAAAAGCCCGATGTCGACAGCATAGAGGGTCTTTCTCCCGCAATATCGATAGACCAGAAGACGACCTCGAAAAACCCGCGTTCAACGGTCGGCACGGTAACAGAGATATACGACTATCTCAGACTGCTTTATGCAAGAGTAGGCATACCTCACTGTCCCGTGTGCGGTAAGGAAATAAAACAGCAGACGGTAGATCAGATAGTCGATAAAGTTATGGAACTGCCCGAACGCACAAAGTTTCAGATACTATCCCCGATAGTAAGAGGCAGAAAGGGTGAATATCGCAAGGAGCTTGAGGAGCTTGTAAAGCAGGGCTATGCAAGAGTGCGTGTTGACGGCATAATCTATGACCTTTCCGAGCAGATAAAGCTCGATAAGAACAAAAAGCATAACATAGAGGTCGTTGTAGACCGACTTGTAATGAAAGAGGATATCAAGTCGCGTTTATCCGACAGTATAGAGGTCGCGGGAAATCTCTCCGGCGGGCTTATCATTATAGATGTAATTGACGGCGAAGAGCTCAGCTTTTCGCAGAACTATGCCTGCCCCGAGCACGGAGTGAGTATGGAGGAGCTTGTGCCGAGAATGTTCTCGTTCAACAATCCTTTCGGTGCGTGCCCTACCTGTACAGGTCTTGGTGTTTTCAGAAGAATTGACATTGACCTTATACTGCCGAACCGCGACCTTACTATCCGCGAAAATGCCATAAAGGCGAGCGGTTGGAAGTATGCTGACGGAACTATAGCGCAGATGTATTTTGACGCTGTTGCAAACGAATACGGCTTCAGCGTGGATCAGCCCGTTAAGGAGCTGACAAAGGAACAGTTAGATGCGGTGCTTTACGGTACGGGCGAAAAGAAGATAAAGGTCGTGCGCAGTAAAGAGCAGGGCGGCGGAGTATATATGACGGCATTTGAGGGCGTTGTAAACAACCTTGAAAGACGTTATAAGGAAACCACAAGCATATATTCAAGAGAGGATATAGCTCAGTATATGGGCGATGCCGTATGCCCCGACTGTCACGGTCAGCGACTGAAAAAGGAAGCGTTGTGCGTTACCGTATGCGGTAAGAATATCAATGAATTTTGTGATATGAGCATAACCGAAGCGCTTGAATTTGTCAACAGCATAACGCTTTCCGAACGTGATATGATGATAGCAAGTCAGATACTGAAAGAAATAAAGGAGCGTTTAGGCTTCCTTAACAGTGTCGGGCTTGAATATCTCACCTTATCAAGAACAGCGGGTACACTTTCGGGCGGTGAAAGTCAGCGTATAAGGCTTGCAACCCAGATAGGAAGCAGTCTTATGGGTGTGTTGTATATCCTTGACGAGCCGAGCATAGGTCTTCATCAGAGGGATAACGACAAGCTTATCGCAACGCTGAAAAGACTGCGTGACCTTGGCAACACGCTTATAGTTGTTGAGCACGACGAGGATACTATGAGGGCGGCGGATTTTATCGTTGACATAGGTCCCGGTGCAGGTGTTCACGGCGGTGAGGTTATCTGTGCAGGTACGCTTGACGATATAATGAAGTGCGAGCGCTCAATAACAGGGCAGTATCTCACGGGAAAATTAAAGATAGAAGTACCCGAAAAACGCAGAAAGCCCACTAAGAAATGGCTTAAGATAACAGGCTGTCGCGAAAACAACCTCAAAAATATCACCGTAAAAGTACCGCTCGGAATTTTCACCTGCATTACCGGCGTATCCGGCAGCGGCAAGAGCTCGCTTGTAAACGAGATAATTTACAAGCACCTTGTCGCAAAGCTGAACCGCGCGCGAATTAAGCCCGGTGCGTTTGACGCCTTCGAGGGAACGGAGTATCTCGACAAGGTAATAGCTATCGACCAGTCGCCGATAGGCAGAACGCCGAGGAGCAACCCTGCAACCTATACGGGTGTATTCAACGATATAAGGGAGCTTTTCGCATCGACAAATGATGCCAAGATGAGGGGCTACACGAGCGGCAGATTTTCATTCAATGTAAAGGGCGGACGCTGTGAAGCCTGCGAGGGCGACGGTATCAACAAGATAGAAATGCACTTCCTGCCCGATATCTATGTACCGTGTGAGGTCTGCAAGGGTAAGCGTTACAACCGCGAAACGCTCGAGGTTCACTACAGAGGTAAAAATATTTACGATGTGCTTGAAATGACGGTAGAAGAGGGCATAGCCTTCTTTGAAAACCACGATAAGATAAAGCGCAAGCTACAGACTCTTTACGATGTAGGTCTTGGCTATGTAAAGATAGGTCAGCCAGCAACGACCCTTTCGGGCGGCGAGGCGCAGAGAGTAAAGCTTGCCTCCGAGCTTTCAAAGCGCGCAACAGGCAAGACTGTATATATCCTTGACGAGCCTACGACCGGACTTCACACCGCAGACGTGCACAAGCTGATAGACGTGCTTCAGAAGCTCACAGACGGCGGAAACACGGTACTCGTTATTGAGCATAACCTCGATGTGATTAAAACAGCCGACTATATCATTGATATGGGACCTGAGGGCGGAAGCGGCGGCGGTACGGTGATCGCGACCGGCACTCCCGAAGAAGTAGCGGCAAACCCCGTAAGCTACACGGGCAGATATTTAGCACCTATGCTCGGAGTTGAGAGAATAGAACAATCAACTCTTGAATAAAAGCTGATTTTCATTAGTGCTATATTCACAGTAAACACTTGACAACGATTAACTGTGATGATATACTAACTATAAAGCTAAGAGATATTGCTGATGAAATGAAAAGGTGAGAGATATGTGCAAGACATTAAATACCAATTTATGTAAACGGGGGGGGGCTGAGTAACAGTACCTCTGTAAGTTTTGCACAATATCTCTGCGTAAAATTTTATATGGTAATTAAGGCATAGTCCATGGGGTGGACTATGCCTTTTTGCATTATCACGTTAGCGACAGTTTTCTTTACGAAAGGTCATAACCGTAGGTTTTGCAATATCGGTTAAATCCGACAAATGCGAAGCGACAGGAGATTTAGAGTTATCTGCTGTCAAAAAAACAGAAGGAGAGGAAGTATAAGTATATGAAAAAATGTCCCTATTGTGCTGAGGAGATCCAGGACGAGGCTGTGATATGCCGTTATTGTCATTCCGACCTGAGAACGGGAAATGTTGCGGTCAATACGCCGCAACCCCCGCCGCAGCCTCAGATTTACCGACAGCCGACACCGCAATACGCCGGATACGACAGTACGCTGTCGGCGCATACGAAAAAAGTACTGCTGTGTTGTGCGGCTCTTATAATATCGCTGTTTGCGTCGCTCGGTATGTTTTTTACGCTATTCACACTGAATGTTTTGTCACTGATAGGAGCAAGTGACATCGGTAGTATAACTGCATTCAACGCGATCGAAAAGCTGGTCGGATTGTTTAGGATCATGAACAAGGATAATGCAAATTATCTGTCGGATTCGGTAAAAGGTGTTCTCGGTCTTTTCGTATTGATATGCATGGTGCTGTGCATCATGGTGATAATATGGGGAGTTTATTTTGTCAGAGGAATTACGAATATTTCAAGAGATCCGGTAGAAAACCTGTATTGTTTCAAGAATGTGTGTCTTATGAACGCCATTGTTAATATCGGTGCGTTCGCGGTAATTATTATCTGGAACTTATTTGTTTCAATGGGAAGCGAGAATTTCCCTCAGGATTCGTATTTTGCAAGCTATGGGGTCAAGCTCGCATCTATGGAGGCTCAGCCTAATATATTCATTTTCGGTATAGCCGGAATTGTCGGTGTGACGGTGATATTAAAGCTCAACAAACTCGTTTATAAAATAAACAAGGAACAGGATAAGCTCAGTAAATACAATAATAGTACGCAGGAAAGCTATTGGAGTTGCAGTAGCTGTGGCACATATAACAGAATAAGTAATCTGTACTGTGTCAACTGCGGTAAGAAAAAAGAGTAAAAGGAGAGGATAGCAATGAAGAGAAAACGATTAAAAGCGGTGATAATGTCCGCAGTGATTTTATCAACTATTGCCGCGAGCGGCTGTTCTGCTGACAACGCCGCGTCAAAAAGCGAGCCCGAAGCGGCAAGCGGAGGTCTTACGGTATCATCGGACAGCACAGCGAGCAAAGATGAAAGCAAGTCCGACAGCTCGGCGGCTTCTTCCGATAGCAATACGGAAAGTGCAGAAAGCACAAAATCCGCAGAAGAGCCTGCTCCATCGGAAAATTCAGATACTTCTGAAACCGAGTGGAAAGAAACTGCGGAGGACAGCGTAAAGTATGTTTCGGTGGACTGCTACAGCAGAAAAACCGCGATACTCGGAGCTGAAACGGTAAAGCTTTACAGCGCCAATGAAAAGGTCGAGGTAGTGGCGATCACGGACACCGGCTATTGCAAGCTTAAGGACGGAACATTTATACATAGCGATTATCTGTCCGACAGCAAGGTTACCGTGACGACAGAAGCAACAGTTGCACAGCCGACCGTCAGCGAACCGACAGAATCGGTCGCACCGGCTACAACCGCTTCCACAAAAGCGCCCGCAGATGTGCCGTCTGCACCGACAACGAAAGCTACTACCACAAGCAAACCAAAAGGAACAACTGCTACTACAAAAGCACCTGCGCCTGTGCCGTCCACACCGTCAGCGGCTGTAAGTGGGTATACTTGGGTGATAGAGCCGAGTTATGATTATGATGATGTAAATATATTATGTAGTATGAGCAAAAAACCGGTTGCGGATATCAGATTATGGGATGATAATACCGATGACCACGACAGCGGAGAGAAGTTGCCTGTCGGTTTTGTAGTAAGTCGAGACAATAATTACGGTCTTATTTCGCTAAACGGCGACTTATTGATGGATTGCGAGTATAGGTACATCAGTATGTTCAGTGGATTTGCTGAGGCGATGAAAGCGGATAGCGGTTATTCGTATACGCTCGGCAGTGATTATGAAGTACATATTATGGAAAACTTCGGGCATGGCGGTGACGCAACATATTACATATATGATGAGAGAAATAGTAAAATCGGTTACATTGATCCGAATGGTATTATTATTTGTGATGAGTATGATATGGAGAAGATCGCTAATCGTGCTATCCTGTTAAAGAGCGGTACATTAGATGAGAATAACGGTTGTAGGGAAGATAGTGTTGCAAAGTTTGGTCTCATGTACAAAAATAGAATTATAGTACGGCTTATATTCGATGGTGGCAGTGACGGAAATCTGGTTGAATATAATCCTGATATAATGGAAATGTGCGATGTTAAAGACGGCAGAGCTGTTTTCTGGAAGAATAACAAGATATATGTTTTCGACAAGGACGGAAATTGTTATTCGGACGGCGTGTATGACAAGGTCGATAACGGATATCAGGAACTCAACTATTTTAACGGCTATCTTCCTGTGTGCAAGGACGGCAAATGGGGATTGATAGATGTCAACGGAAACGAAGTACTTACCTGTCAGTTTGAAGATATTACTTCGGTATATGACGGTAAGGCATGGGCTAAGCAAAACGGCAAGTGGGGAGTAATCGAGCTTGCCTGAAATAAAGGAGGTATATTATGTTTAAGAAAGCAAAGAAAATCAGCGCGGCGGTATTGTCGGCAGTTATGATGCTGACGGCTGTTGCTACACCGCTGGGGGATAATCTGCCTGCGGTGAGGGATAGCGCGAGTATGACAGCGAGCGCGGCTTCAAATCCGTTTGGAAAATGGCAGACAATAAATGGTGTTACTACAATAAGATGTACTTATTATGCGTGGCAACAGGCATATGATAACACCGGAGTGGCATTGCCTATGCTCGGTAATGGGTGTCAGTGGTACAACAATGCAAAAAACGCAGGTTATTCTGTAGGAACAACGGCAAAAGCAAAATCAATTGCAGTATGGGGATCATGTTCTAATAACTCATACGGTCATGTGGCGTATGTTGTTAGTGTTAATGGTAACAAAATGACGGTTAACGAGGGCGGTAGAAGTGATGCGACAAGTTCTAATGGAATTGTTAACGGATTTTCCTGTGGCTCGACAATTGGCTCAAAAAGATATTCTGGTTCGCCACTTATTGGTTTCATATATCTTGATTCTACATCGTCTTCTGATGACGTAAAGTTATTAAATACTTCATCTCACTATACAGATGAGGTATATGATGACAATGCTATTGTTCACGGTGAGGTTAATAAGCCAACAAGTTATCCTGTAACAAGAATTGGCATACAGGTGCGTAAAGACGGAAATACATATTCAAACGGTTGGTCGAGATTTGATAACACACAAAAAACTTATACAAACAGTTCGTGGATGAGTCCGTGGTTTAATATTAAAACAGAATTGGGTGTTACATTAGTTCATAGCACAAGATATTATTATCAATTTTATGCCGTAGTAAATGGTAAAGAGTATTGGAGTAGCGAAAATACTTTTGTAACTACCGGCTCTCACTCCTACGGCTCATGGTACACAACTACATCAGCAACCTGCACGAGCGGAGGAACGGAAGAGAGAAAGTGCTCCTGCGGTGCTGTAGAAACACGTTCAACGTCTGCACTGGGGCACGATTATGGAAGCACATATTTTGAAGCAGACCACCCACATAAGTATGCGCATTTGTGCCAGAGATGCGGATATAAGGAGTTTACCGGCGGTAATTTAGATTATTATTATCTGTGTGCAACCTGTACTCATCTGACGAAGCCTGAGGTTACGAAAATTACAGGCGATTTAGTTGATAATTCCGAGATTACGATTGAATGGACAGCAAGCGAAAGTGATAAGCTGGCTAACTATTGGCTTGATGTATTTGACCCTGACGGACAAAATGTAGTTGATGTAAGTACCGGGAAAATAAACAGTTATACATTTACTCCTGTTAAAACCGGTACATATACCATTAAAACCTACGCCGCTCCTATCGGAAATAAGGATGGTAGCGGAAGCGTAGGCGCAGAAACAACAATTGAGATTGGCTGTAATCATAACTACATTACAGAGATTGTAAATCCGACATACGATAATGAGGGTTACACTCTTCATACCTGCACAAAGTGCGGTTACAGCTACAAGGATACTTACACAGCTAAGCTCACGCTCGCAAAGGTAACAGGTGTTAAGCTCACCGGCAGAGCGGCTGACGCGCTCCGTGTAAACTGGACAAAGAATGCGAATGCCAGCGGTTACATTGTTGAGATGTATCAGGGTAACAAGTGGGTGCGTGTTGCAAAGATAACAAACAACAACACAACCACTTTCAGAAAAGCCGGACTTAAGGCAGGAACAGCTTATAAGTTCAGAGTTAAGGCATATAAGATGAGCGGTAAGACTGCACTTTACGGCAATTATAGCGCGACTGTTGCGGCAAGGACAAATCCGTCTGTTGTAAAGGGTGCAAAGCTTACCGGCAGAGCGGCTGACGCACTCCGCATCAACTGGACTAAGAACACCACAGCCGATGGTTATATCGTTGAGATGTACAAGGGCGGCAAGTGGGTAAGAGTTGCTAAGATAACAAGCAACAGTACCACAACGTTCAGAAAAGCGGGACTTGAGGCTTCGACTGTATATAAGTTCAGGGTAAGGGCTTATAAGATGAGCGGTAAGACTGCACTTTACGGCAACTACAGCGCTACTGTAACCGCAAGGACAAATCCTTCGATTGTTAAGGGCGTTAAGATCGGCGGTAAGGCTAAGGACGCTTTGAGGGTGAACTGGACTAAGAACGCTTCCGCGCAAGGCTACATTGTTGAAATGTACAAGGGCGGAAAGTGGGTTCGCGTTGCTAAAATCACTAATGGCAATACGACTACTTTCAGAAAGGCAGATCTTGCAAAGAACACAACTTACAAGTTCAGAGTAAAGGCTTATTACATGAGCGGTAAGACCGCGCTTTACGGTAATTACGGAAATATCAGCGTGAGAACGGCAAAGTAAAAATATCACAGAATAAGCGAAGAGTGCATCGCCTGCCGCCGGTGCACTCTTTTATGTTATTCCGTGATATAATTTCGCAAAAACGCGTCACATATGCAATTTATATAATTATCCCACTAAGATGATCGATCTCATGCTGAATAATCTGCGCGGTGAAACCGTCATAGGTTTTTATCTTTATCTTGAAATCCTTATCAAGATATCTGACTTTTATTTTTCTGTATCGTTTCGTTTTTCGTACACCGTCAAGCGAAAGGCAACCCTCTTCGGTTTCGTACTCCTTGTCGGCTTTTAATATTTCAGGGTTATACATAACTGTATAATTGTTATTATCGTTAATAGCGATTATATTCTTTGGTACACCTATCATATTAGCCGCCATACCAACACATCGCTCGGAATTTGCGATGAGTGTTTCCAGCAAATCCTCTCCTGTCTGCCTGTCATTTTCTGTCGCTGGTACGGATTTCTGCGAAAGTATAAAAATATCCCTGTTGATTTCTTTTATCATTTTAGCGTCACCTCTTACGTTTTATTTTACCACAAAACGTACCATGGTTTCAACCACCGGTACAAATCAATCGTTGCACAAAATGTAACCTTTTTGTGCCGATTAAGATATTGCTAATTGTGAATTTTTATATTATAATAACTTCAAACACATAAGTCGCGTGCGCGTATTAAAATCTTATCATCAGAAAGGAAATTGTCTATGGCAAATCCATATTTACCATGCTGGGAATATATCCCTGACGGAGAACCGAGAGTTTTCGGTGACCGTGTATACATCTACGGTTCGCATGACAGAGCAGGTTCAGGCGAATTTTGCGACTACATTCTCAAATGCTGGAGCGCTCCTGTAAACGACCTTAATAACTGGGTATGTCACGGTGTTACGTTTCGTGTAAAGCCCGAAGGCGACCGTCCCGCGGACACAGATTGGACACCTGATACAAATCAGCTTCTTTTTGCACCTGACGTTGTGTGCAGAGATGGCAAATATTACCTATACGCTTATATAGTGAACGCAATCGGCTGTGTTGCAGTCAGCGACCGCCCCGAAGGACCTTTCACGCTTCTCTCCAAGTACAAGTATACCATATCAGACGAGGTATGCTGCAACGGCTGGTTCATCGACCCCGGCGTACTGGTTGACGATGACGGCAGAACCTATATATACTGCGGCTTTGAGCGCTCTTTTATGGCTGAGGTAGACACCGATACAATGTACACGATAAAGGATAACACCTGTATCGAACACATTATCCCGATAACCCCCGACAAGGAAAACGGCTTTGACGAGGAAGAATCACTCTTCTTCGAGGCTTGCTCACCCCGCAAGGTCGGCGATACATATTACCTTATCTATTCACCCAAGCGCGGTTCACGGCTTGCCTACGCCACCTCCGATAAGCCTACAGGACCGTTTAAGTACCGCGGATACATCGTCGATAACGGCGTTGATTATCCCGGCGGTAACGATCACGGCTCGATAGCTCAGATAAACGGTAAGTGGTACATCTTCTACCACCGTATGACCAATGGTACGATAATGTCAAGACGCGCCTGCGTTGAGAAGATCGAGATACTTCCGGACGGCACTATACCGCCTGTTGAAATGACTTCGCTCGGCTTTGAGGACAGCCTGAACCCGTACAGAATAACAGATGCCGAGATTGCCTGCGTACTTAAGGGCGGAGCGTTTGTCACCGAGCATAACGAGTTTGAAAGGGTAGTCACAGGTATTAAAGACAGCGCTGTATTAGGCTATAAATACTATGATTTCGGGCTTGACAACGGCAACGGCAGAATGTACTTCAAAGCTGATATAACAGGGCTTGGCGCTGATTGCAATGTGCATATACGCATTGACAGTGAGGACGGCGAGGAAATAGGCTCGTTCAAGGTCGGTCACGGCAGCGGCGTTTACAAGACGGAGGTAAAGCCTGTCAGCGGCAGACACGCTGTATTCCTTACAGCAGACACGGATTACACAGGCTGGGTGACTTGCTATTTCAAGGAAAAACCGCTGTTTGAATTGAAGAAGTTTGTGTTCACAAAGTAGTTTTCAGTCGTTACGAGGTGAAATTATGAAGATAGGCTCTATCGGATATAATTATGTTCATGATATGAAATACGAAAATTTTGTTATGGACAGACCGAAAGGTCCGGGTGCGGTCTTGTTGCTGTTTATAAAAACACCTGCTGTTTTCAAAGTCGGCGAGGTACAGTATCAGGTAAAAGAAAATTCGTTCATCTTATTGTCGGCGGATACACCGTGCTTTTATACGGCGCAAGGCGATGTATACATCGATGATTGGGTATACTTTGAAAATGAGTTCTGGGATAAAGATTATGTTGAAAAACTGGGGATACCTATGGATATTCCGGTGTATCTCGGAGATATCGATGAGCTTTCTCACCTTGTTCATATACTTGTCTACGAGCATTATTCGGGTGCTGTGAACAGCGATGAGATCGAGAAAAAGTATATAGATGTACTGTTTCTTATGCTTAGCCGCACGCTCAGGTCGTGTAACTGTATGTCATCGAAACAGCTTAGTGAAAGGCATTACCGCTTTACGCAGATAAGGACATTGATATTCACAATGCCTGATCAGGTAGGAAATGTTGACGATCTGGCGGCACAGGCAGGTATGAGTCGTTCCGGCTTTCAGCACCTTTATAAAAAGCTGTTCGGAACAACGGTTATAAAGGATATAATCGAGGGTAGGACGCAACGTGCGAAACGTTTGCTTTCCTCTACAAGACTAACGATAAAGGATATAGGTACGCGCTGCGGTTATACAAATGAATACAGTTTTATGCGACAGTTCAAGGAACAGGTAGGAAAAACACCTACAGAGTACCGCAGCTGTATATAAGGAGAATGTTTATGAAGAAGATATTGTCTGCCATACTGGCATTATGTATGATAGTTTCGATTACTGCCTGTTCATCGGAAAATGAATCGTCCGTTCCCGAAGAAGTAAAGGGTAGTGAGAACAGGGCAATGCGTGAGATGACAACGCAGGAACTTATCGAGGATATGGGGCTCGGTATAAATCTCGGAAATACGTTTGAATCCTGCGGAAACTGGATAAACAAGTCGTCTGTTACAAATTATGAAACAGCGTGGGGAAGCCCTGTTATTACCGAGGAAATGATCAAGGGCTACAAGGACTGCGGTTTCGGCGTTATGCGTCTGCCTGTTGCGTGGAGCAATATGATGGACAAGGAAACGTATACCATAAATCCCGACTATATTGCAAGAGTAAAGGAAGTGCTGAACTGGGCGCTTGACAGCGACTTATATGTAATTCTCAACATTCATTACGATAACGGCTGGTTTTCGGACTTTGCCGATGATAAAAAGAGAGATGAATGCTTTAAGAAGTATGAAACTATCTGGAAACAGCTTTGCGAGGAATTCGGCGATTACGGCGACCATCTGATGTTTGAATCTCTCAACGAAGAGGGCGGTTGGGAGGAACTGTGGAACAGATACAGTAATGAGGGTGACAAGGAAAAGTCGTATTCGATACTGAATGAAATAAATCAGAAGTTTGTTGATATAGTAAGGGCTTCGGGAAAGAACAACGGCAAGCGTCACCTGCTTATCGCAGGATACAATACCGATATTGACCTTACCTGTGATGAGCTTTATAAGATGCCTGCCGATCCGGAAAACCGCTGTGCAGTATCGGTACACTATTATACACCCGCGACCTTTGCCATACTTGAAAAGGACGCAAGCTGGGGCAAGGCAAAGACAACCTGGGGCACAGAAGGCGACAAGGAATTGCTTACAAAGTACATGGATATGCTGAAAACTACCTTTGTAGACAAGGGTATCCCCGTTATTATAGGTGAATATGGCTGTACAACAAAGAACAAGCAGGCAAAATACATTAATCTATATCTTTCAAGCGTCTGCAAGGAGGCATATTCGAGAGGTATGCTCCCTGTGCTGTGGGATGTAACCGATGTATTCTATGACCGCACGACCTGCACGTTTAAAGATCCCGATCTGCTTGCGGATCTGATGGCGGCAAAGGAGCTCGAAAGAAACGTATAACAAAGTACAGACTGTCGATAAACCTACATAACTTAAAAAATGGGGTTTGGGGTTTCGGCAAGGATGCCGATATAGAACGCCCAAAGGCTTTGCAAGGACGCAAAGCCCACAAAGCGTTCTTAAAGGGATA
>JABLTL010040710.1_pt1 | contig 20354 bp, 10 predicted proteins | sample 7160151 | NCBI WGS metagenome assembly JABLTL01 (sample SAMN14651223, study PRJNA627086) | human gut metagenome | isolation source: feces | host: Homo sapiens
AAATAGAAAAGTTAATACAAAGAAACGCCAAAACCGACATTTGCCGGAATTGGCGTTTCTTATATTAGGGACTTATTTTACAGCCCCTTGCACCTCGTAAGAGGTGTATGGGTTGAAATTTCTAGTGTAATTGGTATAGCATTTTGTTTCGCATGTTGCACCCCGCGCGGGGTGCAGGGATTGAAATAACATATTTCAAAAAACAAAGAAAAACTACTCTTGGCTTAAGCCCTTGAGTAGTTTTCTTTTGTGTTACAATATATTATTACATCAACAGCTATTATCCAAACAATTAATGTGTCTGGAGTGTATCATAGTCCCTACCTGAGCTGGTGATGCCATAAACCGCAAGTAATGTCGGTATCGAGTTTGGCTCGCCCGGATACGTCGCACTGTCAACGAAATTATATGTTTTTCCGTTGGCTGCTGTGATCGATCCATTGTCCTGTAACTGCGAATATCTCAGGTCGTAGACCGCTCCATATGCAGTGATACGTGCTGTTTCGAGGATCATGTACCGGTTCTCATCTCCATGTTCTTTGAGATAGTCAGGGTCGTATTTCTGGTACGCATAAATCTTATCCCCGGTATCCTCATCGGTAATCATATCGTAAGGATTGATATGCCGCTCTTTACCATCTGCATCCACGGTCACATCCGTGAATTTTGCAGAAGACGGCAGCCCGAGTGTTACATGCCAGCGGGATGCACAGAAACTGTACTCATCCTCAGAAACTCCGTTAGAGCCGAGATCATTTCCAATAGCATCAAATTCTTTGAAAAGTTCCTGGTCATCATCGCCATTAATATCTTTATGGAGTGCTGTAACTTTACTGTTTCCAATAAAAGTACGGGTACGTCCATTCAAATACAGGAACTGCGCGTTACCCTCGCGGTAGCCATCCCCCATCGGGATAGACAGCGGTGCAACAACCTCTTCTTCCATACCGGTTAAAGGATTTTTTTGGGTCATCGGCATTCCATTTGCATCGAGGATTGTACGGCCGAGCACTTTCGATGCCGTTTCGGTCGCAGCCTTCTCTTCATCGCTGTAGTTCCGACGTGCCTTCTCATCATCCCAGTTCAGCAACATAGCATGGTCATAAATTTTGTCCTTTTGTTTGTCAAAATAATCTGTTCCGTACTTATCCATGAGACCAAACTCATTGACAAGCGTTACATCTTCATTCCGGCTGCCCCACACATCCACTGCCATGAGCTTATCTGTATGAGTATCGAGGATGTAATATTTCGGCTCGATCTGGATGTTTCCGTCCGCGAAATCCCGGCTTAATACCTGGATGTCCCATAAGAGGTTATATCCAAGCTGGAGCTGTTCGCTCCTAAGAGCTGCAATGTTATTCTTGGCAGCTTCAAGAGGTGTTGAAACACACTTGCTGGAGTCCTCTCCTACATCAGACCATTTTGCGGTATGCCATGTATTGTACCACTGGTTATATGCTGATACCTTTTCACCCCGGATATCCGTTGCAGTATCTCCATTATTCTTGTGCCATGACAGGTATGCATTTTGTACGGCCTTATCAACTGTATGTATAATACCATCCAGTAAATATTTACCATCATCTGTTGATTTCTTAAACAGATTTGAGAACCGAAGATCGGTTGTATCCTCGAAAAGTAAATTTCCGATCCGGCCGATGAGATCCACATATCCCTGTTTGTATGCTGAATGTTTTGCCGTCAGGTCAATTGCACGTCCTGCATTTGTAATGCTTGAGTTGTCCTGGGAGCAGTCAAGTGATAACGCTCCGTCGCGGTCGTATGGGTTTTCACTGCCGCTCGGGGAAGGCTGGTTGTTGATTGCTTCCACGGCATACTCAATGGTAGCCCCACTCATCTCATGGTTGTCAAGCTGGGCGTAGAACTGATACGTAAATCCATCATCACGCTCCGACAAGCTGGTCAGATCGTAACAGTTGTTTTTAACGTTGCGGTTCGTCACCTTGTCCGTAATTTCCAGCTGGAACCATTGACCCGCAGGGTGCTCCTCAAAGGTTCCGTTCCGATTATACAAAACAGAAAATGGGAATTTAATCCATTTCTCCCTGGTCCACTCCGTGCAGTCATAATTATTCGTATATCCTTTTCCCTTCCGCTGTTCGGTCTGGGCGATTCCATAATCATCTGACTCATAAAAATCGCCACTGTTTGGGAAGTAAATATAAAAATAGTTATCAAGCAGGACGAAATCTCCAAATTTCAGCGGCTTGGACGTTCCCGGTTTTCCTGCATTTGCCTGCTCTGCACCCTTTTTATGCAGCTCATCATTATGACATGCATCATAACAGATCTCATTGCCAGCATCGTAATGTCCAATCTTTCCGTTAACTGCCTTATGATGCGGTTCCTTGCACTGCAGGACATAAGTGGTCTTGCAGTGCTTCGTGCATACATGGCCGTCGTAGATGCACTGGCAGCTCCAAAACGGGTTTATGATGGTATGTCCATCTGTAGTGACACTGTCCGGAATCAGTGAATAATTATTTCCGGTTGCTTTCTTAACCAGGTCAAACACTTTGTCCGGATCATAGTCAGTATGTGCTTCGATAACGGTAATCTTTGCATAACCATTTCCGCTATGCTCTCCGGTTATACCGGATACATCTGTCAAAGATGAAGAAGCGTATCCCGAACCACCGCCAGCACCAGCGTCGTCATCATCATTCCGCGAATAGCTTTCGTAGCTTCCGCCGCCTCCATAGAGACCGCCGCCCCCGCCACAGGTATTCCAGCCGGAATTCGATCCTCCTTTTCCAAATGATCCGCTGAAATAAGCATTTCCCGGTCCGCTGACAGTTGCGCCTTCCCCTTTCGTGCCACATCCGTCTCCACCGGTTGTACCACTCTGGTTTGCGCCGCCTCCGGCTCCACCAGCTCCGGAACTTCCTCCGGCTCCGCCTCCTGCTACAAGCAAGACACTGTTCTTATTATTTGATAATTCAGCTAATTCACCGTTTGCTGTTGCAAAATGTGTTGCACCACCGCCATATCCATGGCATCCGATACCTCCACCATTATATGTACCTGCAGACTGTCCAGCTACAATGTATACGGTAGTTTCATTTGCAAATGTTACTGTTCCGGCTGAATATCCACCCTTTCCAGGGTTTCTGCCTCCACCGGATGCTCCCCATGCTTCCAGCTTATATTTACCAGCCGGGAGGGTAACGCTTTTCACGGATCCGGAATAGTCATAGGTATAGGTCTTTCCTGCAGCTACGCTGCCTGCAGATCCGCCGCTGCCACTTCCATAGCAGTTCTTCAGATGATCCTTAATTTTGCCCCATACCGCAGATCCAAGCATTTTTCCAAGGTCCGCAGTGTTTCCGTTGCTTGCTTCATCTACTGCAATCTTAAAACCTTCCGATGGTGTGTCCACGCATGCTTCTGTATGTACATGTCTGTTGTTTTCTGATGTCTGTTTCTGGTAGCCATCATCAAACTTGCGTGTCCAGTCAATTGTCCCAGCTGCAGTGATTTTTACAAGACCATTTCCGCGGCGTACCCCGGACTTCATTTCTGTATTTGTAAGACTGGACGCTGTATATCCCGAACCACCGGCACCGCCACCATTATTTGCATTAGTGACATATCCGCCGTACCAGCCACCGCCAGCACCGCCAGAATCAGTTCCAAATGTTACAGATTCCCCAACACCCTGTTTATATCCGCTGCCCTGGGTTCCTCCCATTCCGCAGCCACCCATATTCTGGTTGGCTGAGTTATAGTCACAGGATGCAGTTTCAGAGTCTATCCTCATCCGTGAAGAACCCCTTGCATGGAAACAGAATTCCCAGATAGTATATGGATTCTGTCCGGAATCTGCAGAAGTTCCGTCGGTATTTGTTGTAGATGTAAGTCCACTTGGTACGGTAAATGAATATCTGTATTCATTACTGTTTGCTGCTTCAACCGTATAATTTCTTGTCTGGTATCTTCCATAATTGGTATATACAACCGGATATCCGTTTGTAAGATTATCACCCCTTACTGTTATCGTAACCTTTTGTCCCGGAAGATAGGTTTTATATGGGCCAAATACGCCCTGTTCACTTCCATTTGTTACTGCACTGTCCCCAGAAAGTGTTGTCCCAGTACGCAGTGATAAACCACTTGTCGGTGTCCATGTCGCATTTCCAGTAGATTTCATGTTTTCAATGTATGCATTTTCACCATTCTTTCCACCGCCATTTCCACCGCGTCCATCATCGGACCCGCGGCCTCCCCCAGGGTTGTCTGCTCCGCCACCGCCGCCGGCAGCCAGAAGTGTCCCATCAGGGTTCCAGCTTGTTGTTGCGGGATTGTTTGTGGTGGAAATATGTGACATTCCTCCACCAGAACCGCTGTCAGCAACACCACCGTCACCACCGCCGTTGTAACCACCAGCTGGTCCTCCAAAGCGGTTTGTCCCGGCTCCATATTTTCCAGCGCCGCCAACAAAAACATAAATTTTCTGTCCTTTCTTTAAGCTGATATTTCCTTTGGAATATCCACCATTTCCAGCGACAGAACTTGTAGTTTCCCTGTCAACGCTGTCATCATATCCATCACCGCCAGAAGCTCCCCATGTCTCAAGGGTATAGACTCCGTCTGCCGGGGCAGTGAATGTCTGCACATCACCTGTATAATTGTAAGTATACTGTACCTTTTTATCACTTATGCCATTGTAATAATCCTGTGTTGTTTTGGCGTGTTCTGTTACACCTGCAAAGCAGGATAAGGTATGCCTGTATGAAATACCGTTTGCGTCCTTTTCCGGTGCAAGTCTTGTAACTGCAAGATTATCCAATGAATAGCTGCAGTCATAAACGGAATTATAAGCTGTACCATCGGAAACTGCATCGTCCTGGTTACCGAACCAGATGCCGTCACCAATGTAATTCGTCATATCCCCGGAAGGATTCTTTGTTTTTGTAAAGGAAATTTCCTTTCCATCAACAATTACACCTGTATTAGCATCCACGGTATAAGAACCGCCTTTGTAGTCAACCTTCTTAGGGGATAACATCACGGAATCCATTCCAAAATGATACTGGATGGCATTCTTCCCATCCTTTGCCAGGAGGGAAGCCGCAGATGTATATTCGGATCCGTCTGCAAGCACAATCTTTAAGGAACCGTCCGGCTCTGCAAGAAGTTTTGTTGCCCGGGTAGTAAACAGTGCCTTTTCTGAATCCAGTGCATTGTGGAAATTAAATACTCCCTGGAGTTCATAAGTATCACTCTTTGCTTCTTCTGTATCCACTCCCATTGCGCTCCATGACATTGCAAGGGATGCGCTGCCGTTTCCGGAGAGGTAACGGTCCGGCTGGTTCTCATCATCTTCGGACGTGCCTTCGAATGCCTCAAGTCCGTCATAACGCTTGATGACAAAGCCACTGTCTGCGAGACTGACATCCATGTAAGTGCCTCCAGGGGCAAGGATATTACTGATAATGGAATCATAGCTGTGTACGACTCCATCATCGTCTTCCACATCACTGTGCTTTGCATTGTCAACATTAAATGCCGCCCTGCGCACCGGCTTTCCATACTGGCAGTTTAACAGCCGGTACTGACATTCTTCTGCTGTTCCCGGACAAGTCGCATCATCAGCTTCCTTATTCATCTCCGCTGCCCCGCTTTTATCATCGCCGAGCACACGCTGATCCATTTCCTTGTTTACCGTAAGGATATTTGCCCCCTGTACGGAAACCGGGTCATGGACAACGATGTTGTTGACTTTCGTCTGTCCGTTTGTGTAGATGGAATCCATGGTATAACCGACTCTCCCGACTACGCTGTCGTTCTCGTCTGTATACTTGAATGTATAGTTGGTAATATCATGCGATTCGGCGTTTTTATCGGCACCAAAGTTCGTATATGTAACCAGCGGGATAAAGAATGCACGGGACTGCCCTGTGACATATTCCTGGTTCGGGTTCGTCGGGCACTGTGCAATACCGTCCTGCATAAGCACAAGTCCGGCATTACCAAACTGCGCCGGTTCCGGTGCATCCGTCTGTCCGTTCAAGGAAGGGAGAATCCGGTTAATCCAGCTGTATTTTCCCCATACATCCTGCTTGGTAGGTGCAGTATAAACATCCGCAGTATTTGTTCCCATCCGCGCTGATCCGCTGCCATAAGTATCATAGTTTGTTCCGCCATAAGTGTTTCCACATCCAGGGGAACAGATATTTCCATCAATCGAATCCGATTTTGTCTGCATGATGGTTTTTACATCGTCCATCTGCTTCTGTTTTGTTTCAATCGTCCTTGCAGATGTTACTTTTGCAAGATCCAGGGTATTTCCATTCTCATCGGTATCTGTGATATGGTTATACTTCTCTTCATCTTTATCAAATGCGGTTTCTACAACTGCATTGCCTCCGGTGCCCTGGTACTTCGTGGATGTACTGCTGTAATTGCCGTTATAGCTTCCTACATTAAGGTTTGATGTCTTCTTAACCAGCGGGTTATCCGTCCACATCTTATCTTCCCACATCCATTTTGCCTTGCTGACATTCTCTTTTTTGAGATTGTTCATATCTGCCGGCTTGGAATACCACAGGGTATCCTCATAATTTTCCTGGCACTCATGGTGTTTTGTTTCTGCAGTATCCTGATAGTAGACTATACTCTCATTTCCTGAACTGGTTTGCAAAATCAGGAAATCTGAAATAACAGTTGCTTTACAGTTCAGCTTACGTCTCTTATCAAAGCGTTTCCACTCGAACGTTGTCTTGTCCACTGCATCGGCTGTGTTATCGGTATATCCAGTCTTGGTTTTTGCTGCTTCCCCGGCTTCTCCTTTTTCTTTCCCGCTTGTCTTGGCATTGTCGTGTCTGTTGCGGAGGTTGCTGTATGTACTGTTTGTATACAGGCATCCCCTGCACCAGCTCTTTTTATGGCCGTTTGCCGTAACCACAACCGGGCTTCCCCCATGGGATGCAGTCTGTCCGTCACAGAAATCTGTACGGGTCAGCTTTTTATCACTATTGAACTCTGTCCATGTGACATCATCATCCTGCCCGGTCTGCAGGCTGTAACGGATACGTCCGGCCTTTGAAGTATCTGCCTGTGCGATGTTATAAAAAATATTCGGGTCGTACCTTACGATCTTTGATTTTACAATATCAAGGTCATTTTCTGAGGTATCCGTCCAGGTTTCTTCCCCGTCTGCATCCGGGTCATCCCCTATATCCCCGGTCTCATAGTCCGGGACAATAAGATCGCCGTTTTCATCATACTCTTTATCATTTGCGGCTTCCGTGCTTTCCACATCTGACAGGTCCGGATCAACAACTTGGGTATTATCCTTATTATCCTCCTTCTCTTTCTTTACTGCATCCGCTTCTGCTTTTCCTGCTTCCCCTTCAATACTGCTTCCGCTGCCATCATCTGTCTTACGAATCTCCCCCATGCCTTCGGCATAGCCTTCCTGCAGTTTCCATACCTTAAGGTTTGTGAAACGGATCGTATCGAAACGGAGTTTCTGGATCCATGTATCCTCGATCGCCGGGAGTACATGCTGGCAGCATGCGCCACAGAGGTCATGTGCCCCAAACTGGGTCAGGCCGCTTTTCTTTTCTACTTTCAGCCCGCTTTCCCCTACTTTTCCATCGTAATTGCCTGCGGTAATGCTTCCATCCTTGAATGTTACTTCAATTTTGTACTGGATGCTGGAAGATTTTCCATCCACAGATCCCTTGTATCCGCTCCAGCTGGAGTGTCCGGTTACTTTTCCGTGCTCATCCGTTGTATGGGATCCGGAAGCAGAAGCTTTATTACCTTTGGTGTAACTCCATCCGGTTCCAAGATCAGCAGATGTATTTGTTCTCTTTGCGCTTGATACAAGATCTGATGATGTATAGGTTCCTCCGCCATAAGACCGTGAGGAACCGGTATCATAGCTCTTTTCCCCTCCGGTCAGTGTAACCTTGATCGTAGCGGTTCCTACATGGTATACCCTTTTATATCCGTCAGAGTCATCAATACGGTAAACCGTGCCGTCTGCACTTTTACCGATTTGTTCCATCTTCTTCGCCCAGTTTGCAGCCTGCCCTAATGCTGTATTGTAGGCAGAAACATCCCAGTTTGCCGAGGTCGGGGACATGCTGTATACTTCACCGGCATTTCCGCCCTCACATGGTTTTCCGGACGGGCTTACATTCGACCCGCTCTGTGACCACCGGGAAGTATTGTTCCCGATCGTCCCTGTCCATGTCGCATGGAATTTGGTTGTGCTGTCGTGTCCGTTTACGGTCGTGTTATAACCGGCAGCGCCCTGCGGGTTTACGGCACTGTTCTTTTCTGCAGTGACCGATTTTTCCTGTTTCCTGTCATTGGCATCCGCAACAAAAGTCTCTTCTTTTGTATTCCCTGCGGTAAGTGATTTTAAAGTATCACCTTTCTTGTACTCACAGTCCGTGCTGTTGAAAACACTCTTGTATCGTCTTGTGGAACGGTAGCTGTTTTTACTTCCACCTGAAATTTCCTTGAGGTAGTAATCATCATAGACTGCCTGCATGTTGACAATGAATTCTGACCCGCCGGTTGCAAAGTACAGGGACCTTGTGCTCGGCACACCTGCCATTGCTTCAAATGTCTCATTATAAATGGACCCTTCCTTTAATTCTGCATATGCTTCCGGAATGGATTCATAGGTGCTGGAAAGATTTACGTCCTCTGTATCATCTTTACGGTAAATATACTGTGCAATGACATTGTTTGTTGTTGCGCAGCCACCTGCCTTAAGGTCAGACATGGATGGCTTTGTTTTTTTAACCGAACTTCCATTTATCACGCTTGTCCATTTTGTCTTCGCACCACTGCCGGATTTCTGCATGATATACACTTTTGCTTTCCAGTTCACATAATAACTGCCAGTGCCGGAAATCTTAAACCCTTTGGTACGCACATCTGCATTGGAAATGCGCCAGATCAGGCTCCTGTTTACCTGCAGGTCTTTACCACCAATCTGTTTTGCAGACACAAGCTTGTTGTAGTTCTGTTCATCTCCCTTTTCACTTCCCTTGTTGGTGGAATCGTATGCGTTGAGCTTCTTATAATAGGTAGCTTCTTTTTTTGCATCATATTTGGTTCCCGTTTCCGGATCTGTTACCCGCTGGACACTTTTTACGATTTTCGGATCCAGCAGGCTCGCAGCGGTTGTCCCGTCTGCATTTTCAAACACAATCTTTACATGGTATTTATCCGATGCAAGAACCTTATCGAAAAGTTTCTTGGATTCCTTGTCTTTCCCCGGGGACAGTTTCACATACAGGTTGTCCTTAATAGTTGCTGTGTGTGTTTTCCCCGTCATACTGTAAGACTGGAAGGTATCCTTGATATCTTTTCCATTCTGGGCCGGTTCCTTGCCGTTGACATCCTTGCTGTAAATGGTAAGGTTAAAACTGATATCAGAATCATCCGTATCGTTAGTGAACGCCCAGTAATATCCATCCACAGCATAAGTGCCGTACTGCCATGCGAGGTTACTGGTATCTCCTTTACGCGGGTTGACACCATAGCCCGACGCTACCATCCGGAGCAGTTCCGCGGTTGCCAGCTTATTGTAAACACGCGAATTCACTGGTCCGTTTTTACTGGACATGCTGTAATAAGCCGCAGTTGTACGCATAATGACCATGCGGCTGTACCATCCCTGTCCGTTGCCTGTGACGGCCTTTGTGTTTTTTACAGCATGGGAAAGTCTGTTGTAGTACGTCCCGTATCCCGCATTTTTATAGGAACTTTTAGTGACAACACCCTTTTTTGTGGCAACTTCCTGATTGTGTGCCTGATAGTTCTGGCCCGAACTGTCGTCAGGCGCGCTGAAGCCTATAAAGCCCTTGTTTAAGCTCTTGCTGTTCGTGCTTTTCTTATTTTCAAATGCATCAACTTTACCAGAGAAGTTGTAATGCTTATTTATTACGCTTCCACAGGAGGCATAGGTGACCTCATTTGAGGTCGCATACACCATACCCATATCCAGACGGATAACGACGTTTTCCATTCCTGCGCTTCCACTCTTTCCATCGCTGCCGTCAGCAGCGGTTTTTGCGTAGATCTTTACCCCCTCAAGCCATTTGGACGCAACCTGTTTATCTCCGCTTGCCAGCGCAAGTGCATAGCCACTGATCAGAAGATCGAGGTAGTGACTATTGTATTCGTTCGTTAATACGGCTTTCTTTGTCTTGTCCATCTCTTTTGTAGCACCAGAGGCAATCACCGATTTAAAACGTTTGTTGCTTTGATAGATACTTCGGAGTACCTGGGAGCCGACCATGTTTTTGTTTGCGGCATCCCTTACCCCTTTCTGTTTTCCGTACAATCCCTCTTTGATACCGTTCTTTGAGAACATGCTGGTGCCGTAGGAATCGCTGCCAAGGCTGGCTGCTGTTGTATAGCGCAAAAATACATCTGCCATCTCAGGGGTTGTTGTATACTGCCCTGTACTTGTCTCGTTAATGTTGGCGATGGATGAATACAGCTGTCTTGCGCGAGCAAGCTTTTTCTGTCCATCAGAGGTAAACGAGTTTCCTTTGAAGCCGATAATTTCCTTAATATCGGCTGTACTCAGGTTCGCAAAGTAAGAGTAATTACAGATGTCATATTTCTTACCGCTGTCACCGGACGTAACGGTAACAAAAGACTTCTTGGTTTTCTTCTTTTCCTTATTCTTAATGTATTTTTTCAGTTCAGCGTAATAGATACCTGCTTTGTTCTTGCTGCTTCCGGCAATTCCATCCGTTACGCTCTTGGAGGTCTTGGAGAAGTTGCCGGCATCTTTTTCCGCGTACCAAGGGTTAAGGTTATAAAAGATTGCCGCATTATTCAGGTTTTTCGTTTTTTTTGCGCGGCCGATCACCACCGACTGGGTGTCGTTCATGATCCATTTATGATGATCGTTGCTCGCGATGACTCTCGGCACAAATATCATTGTACTATCATCGTACTCATATGATGTCTGCATTGCGAGAATATTGGAAGTAATCGCATGATGTAGGCTGTTGCTGTACTTATAGATGCTCTTACCATCGTTTGTAGTACCCATCTCGATCCAGTATGGGTAATAATCCTTCTGGTCGGATGGGGCATGGTAGTTTCCTTTAGCTTTTTCTACTGTATCTGGATCACCTGTGGATGCTACTGCAGCTGCTCCCTTTTTCTTACCGACACCATAGTTATATTTCGCTTTTCCGCTTTTATTTGCTTCCGCAACATCGGTAAGATCATAGGTAACAAGCGATACCCCAACAACACCCGGCTCGTACACCGTTGGAGAATTTCCACTACCACCTGTATAAGATGGAGATGATGTCGTGCCGTGGATACCATAATCGTTACTGGCACCACCGGCATAAATGATGTTTGCTTCTGCGCATCCTAAGACTGCAGATATGGCAACCAGTGCAACTGCCGTAAGCGCAGTTCCATGTCTGCTTAACCACGATGCAATGTTTTTGAAAAGTCTACTTTTGTATTTACTTTCAGAAATACTGTTCTTTTCTTCCATGATTTTCCTCCTAAATAAATAATATCTATTATAAAACCGCTCCTGCGGTAGCATTTTTTATAATCACATGTTACAATATTTAGTATGCAATGCTGTTTTTGCAGCCTTATTTTTACGCGAGGAGCGAAAACCGGGAAAAGGTAAAAACGTAAAAAGGGAAAGTGTATAGTAAAAAAGTTCATAAAGTTTTCCGTTTTTCTTTGACGTTTTTTCAAATGGCGCAATATATAAGGTGAAGGGGTTAAAAGATTACCTTCAGCTACTTATTCATATAAATTTTAACAAAACCAAAGGAGGGTTTTCATTATGAAAAGAAATGTATTAAAGAAAATGATGTGTGCAGTATTAACTGCCGTATGTGTTGCATCAGCGGTTGCTCCGGTGATGGCAGATGATGGAATGGTTACTGTAGAAGCTGCTACGAAGAACGTTACTTCTGCTTACAAGTATCATTTAGAAGGATACGACAAAAAAGGATACCCTGTTAGCTTTTCAAAGACTTCCTTTTATAAAGATTTGAATGCTTTACCAACTGTAAAAACAGGAAAAACCACGATCAATGTACCAGCTGTAACACCATCGGTAAAATCGGTATCAAAGAAGAAAAGTGATCCAACTTATGAATCTTTTGTAAAATTTAAAGCACCGAAAACTGGAAAATATGTCGTTACATTGACAAACTTACGGGGAACAGATGAAAAATCAGTGAAAACAATGTATTATTGTGGTTTTTACAAGTTCTCTAAAACTAGCAAAAAATATAACTTAGAGGGCATTGATTTTGACACCGTTGGCGACTGCGATAAGCTTTTTGAAAATAATTATCTTGAAAAATTTCGCGCTATCTTAGATAATTATAAAGTCGAGCATCCAGAATATGAGGATGCTATTGAAGATACTTATGAAGATGAAGTACATCTTGTTAATCTTTATTCTGCCAATAAAATTAAATTTACAACCAAGTTAAAGAAAGGTCAGACATATGTATTTGTTATTGACAATAGCGGATCTGTTTTTCCAGATACCCCTTATAATGACAGTTTTTATGACGGTTCTATGAGCTGCAGACGTAACTGGAACTATATGGAAGCATATTCCTTCGATCTGGACATCCAGTTGAAGAAATAAGGTTTATACCATTTTATACTTACAGTTACATTCCTCTTCGGAGGGGTGCATGGATTGAAATTTATATCCGATAATTTTCTTAATATCACTTGGATGGTCATACACCACCCCGCCCCTCCAAGGAGGGGCGGCATGAAGATCACACCACGAATCAAAGCATGCCCCGCCCCAACACCACAAAAGGTAAACCCGAGGGGCGGGCTTCCTTACGCAACGGTATAAAAAACAAAGGGAAACCGATCTTCTATCGTCCCTATCTCCTTCAAAAAAGGAGAAAACGTGGGAAATAGAGGAAAGATGTGTAGGGAAACGGCTTTCCGTTTTCTTTGACGATTTTTCAAATGGCGCAATATATAAGGGGAACCCGTATGGTGCAAGCACAATTTGTCGCGTTTTGCGTTTGGAAGATGTGTTTCCGTTCACTTTTACAGTTGCACCCCGCGTGGGATGCAGGGATTGAAAAAAGATAATCATACAAAATATTGGCAATAAGCTTATGTTGCGCCCCTCCGGGTCGCATGGATTGAAATGCGATTGCATACCCGCAAAGCAGTACCGCCCCGCCCCACAAACCACAAAAGGTAAACCCGAGGAGCGGGGCTTTCTTGCGCAACAAATACAAGCAATAAAAGGGAACCGCTCCTCTTTCTCACCCCTATATAGCTCTAAAGCAGTAAATATAGTTGCTGGATCTGTACCGGATTTTTGCATTCCGAGCAAGTGGTCTTGTAACTACAAAAATAATTCAATTCCACTACTCAATAAACAAATATGGAGGTCTTACGATTTTATATGCTTCTTGCAAACTTAACTCTACCTCATGATTCATTGACTTTTTCTTTCCGTTTCCATCTCCTCATGCACTAACATAATCCAAATAAGTTGCATCTATCATTAAGTCCAGTAGGTAGTTGGAATAAATGGCTCTTTACCCCAGCACGATCATAACGGTATACTCTATGCCGATGTCGGAAGAAACCTGTTCTTTCCACCTTCTCCATCATCCCCCACAAAAAAAAGAGAACCCGAAGGTTCCCTTTCCCGTGCGAAGCGTTACATCTCGTCCATCCAACGCTCCCACATCTTTTCATCTTCAGAAAGAGTCGGTTTCTTTCCAAGCCGTTCCTCTCTTTCTCTTGACTTTCTTCCGGCATATCCAGAAAGCTGGGCTAATACCCAACCAACAACTACGATACCGATTAAAAGCATCATTGCATCTGTACTCATTGTTTTGTTCTCCCTTCGATACGAAAAAATTTATTTACTAACACTTACAATATGAAACAAAAAAACTTTTTCGATTGAAGAGGGAAGGGGAAATATTTCTGGATGGGTTTCTTTTAATCTGCTGGGAAAACGTCAGTTTTGCGACAGATCGAAGACTTTTCCATTAAAATTTCACTAAAATTTCACTATTTTTCACCTTTGGCTACCTCACCTTTGGTATAGCTGTAGCCGCTTCCAAGGACGCTGCTGTCATCGGATTCAAGTTTTGCGTCAGCTGCCCCGGTACTGTCGTATGCATGTGCTTTAGCGGACAGGTTCTTTGAATCACCACACTCGATGTCGTAATTCTTTGATCCTCCGGTAAGCGTAATATTGATCTCTGCATTACCAATCTTATAAGTACGCTGATAGCCATCAGAATCATCGATCCGGATGACCGTACCATTCGTATTGGTTTTTTCCATGTCCCTGGCCCACTGGAACGCATTCTTTACTGCATCATTATAAGAAGAAACATCCCATTTGGTTTTTGCATCCTTTTTTGTTCTCTGAGTACCCGGAGTAAAACCGCTTCCCGGACACGGGTTTCCCGGCTTGCCTGCGGTATATTTTCCCTCATCTTCCGGTTCCGGTGTATTATTTGCAATCGTGCCCGTCCACCTGCAGGTCTTTACCACCAATCTGTTTTGCAGACACAAGCTTGTTGTAATTCTGTTCATCTCCCTTTTCTGACCCTTTGTTTGTAGAATCATAATGGTTGAGCGTCTTATAATAGGCAGCTTCTTTTTTTGCATCATATTTGGTTCCCGTTTCCGGATCTGTTACCCGCTGGACACTTTTTACGATTTTCGGATCAAGCAGACTCGCAGCGGTTGTCCCGTCTGCATTTTCAAATACAATCTTGACATGGTATTTATCCGATGTAAGAACCTTATCGAAAAGTTTCTTGGATTCCTTGTCTTTCCCCGGGGACAGCTTCACATACAGGTTGTCCTTAATAGTTGCTGTGTGTGTTTTCCCCGTCATACTGTAAGACTGGAAGGTATCCTTGATATCTTTTCCATCCTGGGCCGGTTCCTTACCGTTCACATCCTTGCTGTAAATGGTAAGGTTCAATTTCACATCCGGGGTCTCTTCCGGCTGTGTGGAAGTCCAGTAAAAACCGTGAAGCCTCACACGACCGAGGTCGCGTGCTTCCATACCTGTTTTTCTGGGGTATGGACTCGCTGACTGAAGATACAGTGATAACACCGCAACTGCACGCTGTTTAAGCGCACAGCACTGCATTAAGACTAATGAGATCAGACAGTGTGCAGGTACTTCTCTTCGAACACCCTGGGACTTTTGCCAGGATGCCCTGCTGTTCCGTCACCGGAACAGTCTTTAACAATTCTCTTATAAAATACCGTGCCCCAATGTTATATGATGCATTGAGGTCGCAGTTATAAATCTTCCCATTCTGGAACTCACAGATACTATAGTTCCCGGCAGTCTTTTCAGACTCTTTGCCGCGCAGGACGCGTCCGCTGCCATCAAAGGCAAGCCGGGAGGTCCCCCATGCACAGATACGGCTGATGCGGATGCCGAGACGGTGTACCTTATCTGCCGTCATGGACTGGACAGCATTTGCACGCCATAAGGCAAGACGCTGCTTCTTTGAACCATGTTTTCTGCCATCTAGGTCCAGATGTTCAAATACAACAGTATCTGCGTTATACAGCACGGCAGTATCTGCAATAAACTGTGCTGCCTTTACAGAGATATCCTTATTGACACCGTCTGCATACGCCCAGAGATTTGGAACACGTCTGGAACCATGGTGCTGTGCACATTTGATATGATCGATCTTATGCTGCAGAGAGTCGTATTCTGCCGGGAGTTTTAAAAACCTTCTTCCGACGACCGTGCCATCTGCTCGCATAACAGAGCATGTACATGCACTGTTGATACCAAGATCAACAGCTACAATTACCTGCTCATGGATATCTGTCTTATTTAAGTCGACAGACTCTTCATATGCAAAATCGAGGGACCACTGTTTCCCGCGTTTCATAAGGACTGGAGCGCACTCCTTGCGGTACTGGCAGTGATGCAGCGCGTAATCCACATCGGATTTGCGGATGCTGACAGCAAGCCAGTCCCATGTGTTGTGCATCCAGACTTTTATCTGCGCCATATAATCACCGGTTTGTTCATACATGACTTTCCGGTACATGCATGGGAACGAAAATCCTGCTCTTGGAAGCCCCGGTGTCAGACCGCGGTCCTCCGTATCAGAAGATTCCCATGCTGCAAGGTTGCTTTTATAGGAAGATACTTTCCCGATTGCAGTGGCAATGGCGCTGCGGCGCAGATAGGAAGGGAACTTATAAAACCTGTCATCAAAGTCATAAGGGACAACTGGATTATCCTTCGTCTTATGGATCATGGATTCCACGTACGTTTTTCTTTCCAGTTCCTTCGGTATGGCAGCAATCTCTGTCCAGTGGTCCATGCATACAGTGATAAGGTAATCCACAGCTCCACGGTACAAACGGACAGTATCATTAAAGATGTGGTTGTAATGTTTAATTTTCCGCTTATACATCGTGTGGATTACCATAGATATCCTCCTGCATTATTTTTTCTTCTGGGACTCAATATACGCTTTTACCTGGTCAAAACTCCGTTCACTTACGGTAGCAACAAAATAGGAAGGGTTCCATAAGTGTCCGCCACATAATGATTTCTTGATCTCAGGGTGTGAAAGGAACAGCCATCTGGCGGTGTTGCCTTTTAAAACTTTTACTGCGTCTGAAAGTCTTAACTGTGGTTTACAGCTGACAAGCATATGTACGTGGTCAGGCATGGATTCCATGGCGATCAGTTCCATATCCAGGGACTGCAGTGTAGTAAGCAGATGTTTTTTAACATCAGCCTCGACCTGCCCGGTTAAAACAGGCTTCCGGTATTTTGTCACAAATACGATATGGTATTGCAGGGAATATACATAACCCCTACCATATGTAACGTCTGAATTGATTGAAAATATAGTATTTTTATCCATATATAAAGTATACCATATGTTATAACTATTTTCAATAAAACTTGTACTTTTAACGTAGGAAATGACGCCTTACTCATGACTAAAGTCACGAGCTTGCGGCTTTGTCTTTGTCAACTGCGTAAGTACCATACTGCCATGCTATATTTTTTGCCGTTCCCTTAAACACGTTAATACCCTGCTGGGACCCGACTGTTTGAAGCAGTTCGACCGTGGCCAGCCTGTTGTATACCCTTGCATTCGGCTTCCCGTTTTTATTGGGCATGCTGTAATAAGCCTTTGTCGTGCGCATGATGACCATGCGGCTGTACCAGTCTTTGCCGCTGCCCGTGACGGATTTTGTATTCTGCACTGCCTTTGAAAGCCTGTCATAGTACGTACCATAGCCAGCATCTTTATACTTTGATTTGCTAACAACGCCTTTTTTCGTCGCGACCTCTCCATTGTGCGCCTGATAATTCTGTCCGGATTTATCATCAGATGCCGCAAAACCAATAAACCCCTTGTTCAGGCTCTTGGCATTTACACCCTTTGACGATGCAAAGGCGTCTGCTTTGCCGGAAAAGTTGTAATGCTTATTAATGACACTGCCGCAGGAGGCATAGGTGACCTCTTTGCTCGTGGCATAGGCCATTCCCATATCAAGACGGATGACAACGTTTTCCAGGCTGCTGCTTCCGCCCTTCCCGTTGCTTCCATCTGCCGCTGTTTTCGCATATGTTGTTACGGCTTTCAGCCATTCGTTTGCTGCTTTTTTATCACCACTTGACTGGGCGAGGGCGTAACCGCTTACCAAAAGGTCCAGGTAATGCGTGTTGTACTCATCATTCAGGACACGTTTTTTTACCTCGTCCATTTCCCTGGTGGCACCCGGGGCAAGTACCTTTTTAAAACGGGAATTGGCCTGGTAAATACTCCGGAGTACCTGGGACCCGACCATGTTTTTGTTTGCGGCATCCCTTACCCCTTTCTGGGTACCGTATAATCCCTCTTTTGTCCCGTTTTGGGAGAACATTTCCGTGCCATAGGATTTACTGCTGAGTCCGGCAGCTGTCGTATACCGGAGGAAGATGTCTGCCATTTCCGGTGTTGTCGTATACTGCCCTTTACTTGTTTTATTTACGTTTGCAATGGAAGAATACAGTCTTCTGGCACGGGCAAGGTTTGTTTTCCCCTTGGATGAAAAGCTTTTCCCGTTAAAACCGATAATCTTATTAATATCATCCTTACTCAGTTCCGAGAAATGTGCATAGTTGCACACTTCATACTTTTTCTTGGAGTCAACGGATGTGACTTCCACAAAAGATTTCTTGTTTTTTGATGATTTTTTCTCTTTGTTCTTGATATATTTCTTTAAATCGGCATAATAAATGCCTGCCTTATTCTTCCTGCTGCCGGCAATGCCGTCCGTGACACCCTTTGAAGTTTTCTTAAAGTTCCCGGCATCCTTTTCCTCATACCACGGATCAAGATCGTAAAAAATAGACTTTTTATTCCCTTTCGCACGGCCGGTCACAACGGAACTCTTTTCCTTCATTATCCAGGAATGGTGGCTGCTGGATGCTACAACACGCGGGACGAATACCAGGGTGCTGTCATCATATTCATACGAGTTCTGCATCGCGAGGATGTTGGACGTAATCGCATGATGCAGGGCATTACTGTACTTGTAGATTGTTTCCCCCTTATCCGTGGTTCCCATTTTGTCGATCCAGTATGGGTAATAGTCCGGCTGGTCTTTGGGAGCTTTGCCAGAGTCTGCATATGCATCCTTTGCCTTTTTTACGACTTCCGGGTCGTTGGTGGATGCTACCGGGGAAGAATATTTACTTTTTCCCTTTCTGTCTGCCCCATACTTAAGTGTCCCTTTCTTATTGACTTCATTGAGGTCATAGGTAACTACCGATACCCCGATGACGCCGGGCTCGTAAACGGTCGGGTTATTCCCACTCCCGCCAATATAAGATGGGCTGGATGTATTGCCCCTGGTTCCGTAATCATTTGATGCCCCATTACTCTTTGCTGCATAAATGATTGTGGCCTCGGCACACCCAAGGATGGCTGAAACCGCAATCAGCACCACTGCTGTCAGCGCTGCCCCATGCTTTCCCATCCACGCAGCAAGCTTTTTGAAAAACCTGCTTTTGTATCTGCTGTCTGAAATACCATTGTTCTTTTCCATGGTTTTCCTCCTTCAAATAATAATATCTATAATAAAACCGCTCCTGCGGTAGCTTTTTTTAATTCAATCTGCTACAATATGAATGTGAAATGCTGTTTTTGCAGCCTTATTTTTAAAATGTGAGGATCGGAAACCGGGAAAAGTGAAAACGTAAAAACAGGAAATATGTATGGTAAAAAGTGTAAAAAAGTTTTCCGTTTTTCTTTGACGTTTTCCAAAATGGCGCAATATATAAGGTGAAGGGAACAAAAGAAACCTTCAATTACTTATTCAAATATATTTACGAAATCCAAAGGAGGGTTTTATCATGAAGAAAAATGTTTTTAAAAAACTGATGTGTGCAGTTCTTGCTACTGCATGTGTTGCTACTGCTGTTGTACCTGCAATGGCTGATGATGTTGTTACCGCTGAAGCTGTCACAAGGAAAGTTACTTCTGCGTACAAGTACCATATCGATGGTTATGACAAAAAAGGATATCCTATAGATGGGTTTTCAAAAACCTCTTTTTACAAGGATTTAAACTCTCTGCCGTCTGTTAAAACGGGGAAAACAACTATTAACGTACCAGCTGTAACATCCTCAGTAAAGTCAGTATCAAAGGAAAAGGGAGAACCATGCTATGAATCATATGTGAAATTTAAGGCTCCAAAAACTGGAAAATATGTTGTTACTCTTGACAACCTGCAGGGTACAGATGATAAGTCTTTAAAAAGTCTCTCATGTTCACTTTGCGAAATTGCTAAGACCGGAAAAAAATACACGTTAAGTGGTTTCGAGCCTGATTGTAATACTGTTGGCAAATATGATACTCTTTACGAAAACAATTACCTCGCAAAATTCCGCACCATTTTTGATAATTACAAGGCAGAGCATCCGGAATATGCGGATGCTATAGATGAAACTTATAATGATGAATCAGAGTATGTAAGCAAACATCCTGTTAACAAAATCAAGTTTACCACCAAGCTTAAAAAAGGTCGGACTTATGTATTCGTTATTAACAATATTGGAATGGCTGAACCTTGTAAGCCTTACCTTGATGAATTTGGCAGCGATCATCAGAGCTGTCTTTCTGGTGGAAACTACCTGAAGGCATATTCGTTTGACATAAATATTGAATACAAGAAATAAACTATTTACATAGTTGCACCCTCCGGGGTGCATGGATTGAAATTTCTTTTAGGTACTTTCTTTCCTAAAACTAATGTGATATAATAGCATCATTCCAAAAAAGGAGTAAAAAATATGC
>JABLTL010198211.1_pt1 | contig 20317 bp, 24 predicted proteins | sample 7160151 | NCBI WGS metagenome assembly JABLTL01 (sample SAMN14651223, study PRJNA627086) | human gut metagenome | isolation source: feces | host: Homo sapiens
AAAATCGCAAAATAAAATACTGTTTTTTATTTTGCGATTTTGCCTCAGCTTGTCAAAAAAGTCCGTTCGGACTTTTTTGACAAGCTGAACACTCCTCTGCCATACGGCAGAGGAGTGTTTTTTACGGTGTCTTACACGCTGAACAGGATATCCGCATAGGTGGGATACGGCCACGCCTTGGCATCCACCAGCGATTCCAGCTGGCCGATCAGCTCACCGGCCTTTTGGGTGCGGGTGACGATCTCGCTGCGGTAATACCGGGCAGCGTCGATGCCGCTGTCCGCGGCGGGGGCGTTCTCCAGCGCCTGAGAGAGACTCTGGCAGACATCCAGAAGCTGACCGCCCTGAATGCCCAGCTCCTGTATCAGGTATTTCTCTATCCGGCACAGGTCGGAAAACTGAGCTTCCTGCTTGTGCGCCATGCCCTTGGCCAGGTCGCCGGAATAGCGCGCTACGGCGGGCAGAACGCCCCGCATGGCCATCTCAAGCAGGGTGTGGGCTTCGATGGCGGATACCTTGCAGTAGTTCTCCAGATGGATCTCGTACCGGGCGCGCATCTCCGTCTCGGTGAGGATGGCGTGCCTGGTGAAAAGATCGATGTTCTTTTTGTCAATGTAGGCGGGCATGCAGTCCACCGTGTCCCGCAGATTGGCAAGTCCCCGGCGCTTGGCCTCCTGCACCCACGACTCATCGTAGCCATTGCCGTTGAAGATAATGCGCTGGTGGGCGGTGAAGGTGTCGTGCAGCAGGGTTTGCAGCGCGGACTGGAAGTTGTCGGCCTTCTCCAGAATGTCGGCGAACTGGCTCAGCTCCTCTGCCATGATGGTGTTCAGCACCACGTTGGGGCTGGCGATGGACTGGCTGGAGCCCAGCATGCGGAATTCAAACTTGTTGCCGGTGAAGGCCAGGGGAGAGGTGCGGTTGCGGTCGGTGGTGTCCTGGGGGATCTCCGGCAGGGTGTCCACACCGATGGTGAGCTTTTTCTTGGTGATGTCCACGTACTCCGTACCCTGAATGATGGAGTCCAGAATGGCGGTCAGCTCATCGCCCAGGAAGATGGAGATGATAGCCGGGGGCGCTTCGTTACCGCCCAGACGGTGATCGTTGCCGGGATAGGACACGCAGCAGCGCAGCATCTCCTGATACTCGTCCACGCCCTTGATAAACGCCGCCAGAAACAGCAGGAACTGGGCGTTCTGGCTGGGGGTGCTGCCGGGCTTCAGCAGATTCTCGCCGGTGTCGGTAGCCAGCGACCAGTTATCGTGCTTGCCGCTGCCGTTGACGCCCGCAAAGGGCTTTTCATGCAGCAGGCACACCAGACCGTGGCGGGCAGCCACCTTTTTCAGCAGCTCCATGGTCAGCTGGTTCTTGTCGCAGGCGGAGTTGGCATCGGAGTAGATGGGTGCGATCTCATGCTGGGCGGGTGCGACCTCGTTGTGCTCCGTCTTAGCAAGCACGCCCAGCTTCCACAGCTCCTGATCCAGCTCCCGCATGAACGCGGCCACACGGGGCTTGATGGCACCATAGTAGTGGTCGTCCAGCTCCTGGCCCTTGGAGGGACGGGCGCCGAACAGCGTGCGGCCGCACAGCTTCAGATCCTCCCGCTGGCGGTACACCTTCTCATCGATCAGGAAATACTCCTGCTCGGGGCCCACCTGCGGCGTGACGTGCTGCGCCTCGGTGTTGCCGAACAGCCGCAGGATGCGGATGCACTCCTTATCCAGCACGCGCATGGAGCGCAGCAGCGGCGTTTTCTTGTCCAGCGTCTGCCCGCTGTAGGAGCAGAAGATGGTGGGGATATACAGCGTCTCGTCCTTGACGAAGGCGTAGGACGTGGGATCCCACGCGGTGTAACCGCGAGCCTCAAACGTGGCGCGCAGGCCGCCGGAGGGGAAGGAGGAGGCATCCGCCTCACCTTTGCTCAGCTCCTTGGCGCTCAGCTCCATGACCACGCCGTCCTTGCCGTCGCGGGTGATGAAGCTGTCGTGCTTTTCGGCGGTGAAGCCGGTCATGGGCTGGAACCAGTGGGTGTAGTGGGTGGCGCCCTTTTCCAGCGCCCAGTCCTTCATGGCGTTGGCGATCTCCCCGGCGGTGGAACGATCCAGCGGTGTTCCCTGTGCCAGGCACTGCTGCCACTTCTGATAGATGTCGGCGGGCAGGCGCTGCTGCATCTGCTGCTCACCAAATACCATCTGGCCGAACAGCGCGGGAACATTCGTGATCTTTTCACACATGCGGGATCATTCCTTTCAGATTCAGATACGCGGCATAGCCGCGGAGATAACGGGTCTTACATAAACAGCTGCATGACCTGCGGTGTCACATAGCATTCCATCACGGCGGCGACCACCAGCAGCGGCAGCACCAGCAGGCATATCACACGCAGGAGGTTCAGCATCAGGGGCTTCATGACGCCCTTTTCATTTTTGCGGATGTAATGGTTGATGTTCTGGCACAGGCACAGACCGGCGGCCAGACTCAGCACCAGCGCGGGCAGCTCGAAAATGCCGTGGGGCAGGATACCGGCGGCGAACAGGAGCCACTGACCCTGCATCATGGCGGCCAGCATGCCGATAATGGCGGCGTTCAGCCCCAGCGACAGGGCGGGGAGGTACAGAAACGGGATGAAGCCGTACAGCGCGGAGAGCACCATGGCGCGGACATTGCTGCCCAGCAGCGCCAGCACGCTGAAGCTGCCGTCCTCCTGTACGATGCCGGAGCTGTCGATCATGTCGTTGAAGTAGGACATGACGGTCACGGGGACATCAGGGAACAGGCGGCCTGCGATATAGGCCAGCACGGTCAGCACCAGAAAGGCGATGGCGGTCATGCCCACGAAGCGGCCGTACTCCTGCCGCCAGAAGTCGCCGATGGCGCGGAGTTGGTTTTTCATGCCAGCTTCTCCAGACCGGCGCGGAGACGGCGCAGCGTCTCATCCCGGCCGAGGATGCGGCAGATCTCCACAGCGCCGCCGGGCGTCACCAGCTTGCCGGCGGCGGCGATGCGCACCGGCCACATCAGTGTGGCGTTCTTCACGCCCAGCTGCTCGGCCAGCGCGATCAGACCGTCGTGGATGGCCTCGTCCGTCCATGCGGGCAGATTCTCCAGCATGGGGATGGCGGCCTCCAGCATGGCCTTGCAGACCTCCGGGTTCGTCTTGGACTTCTTGTTGGTGAAGAATTCCACGTCGTACTCCGGGCAGACGTCGAAGAAGTCCACCTTCTCCGGGATATCGGTGAGATGCTCGCAGCGCGCCTGCAGCAGCGCGGCGATGGCCGCCACGTCGAAGTCGCCCTTGACGCTCTGGCGGATGTACGGCTCCGCGGCCTTGGCAAAGTCCTCCGGGGACATGGCGCGCAGGTACACGGCGTTGAAATGATCCAGCTTTGCCCGGTCGAAAATAGCCGGGGACTTGGAAATGCCTGTCAGGTCAAACGCCTTTACAAGCTCGTCGAGAGAAAAGACCTCCTGTTCCGCCAGCTCGCCCTTGGGCGACCAGCCCAGCAGCGCCACATAGTTGAGGATGGCATCAGTGAGATAGCCCTCCGCCTTCAGATCCTCGTAGCTGGGATCGCCGTGGCGCTTGGACATCTTGTTCTGCGCGTCCCGCATGACGGGGGAGCAGTGGACGTAGGTGGGCACCTCCCAGCCGAAGGCGTGGTACAGCAGATCGTACTTGGGCGCGGAGGACAGATACTCGCTGCCCCGCACCACATGGGTGATGCCCATCAGGTGATCGTCAATGACGTTGGCAAAGTTGTAGGTGGGCAGACCGTCCCGCTTCAGCAGCACCTGATCGTCCAGCGTGCTGTTTTCCACGGTGATGTCGCCAAACACGGCGTCGTGGAACGTGGTGGTGCCCTCCTTGGGGATGCGCTGGCGGATGACGTAAGGTTCGCCCGCTTCCACGCGGCGCAGAGCGTCTTCCAGCGGCAGGTCGCGGCAGGGATCGTCGGCGCGGTCAAAGTCGCCGGTGTCCTCCTCGGAGGCGCACTTCTCGCAGAAGCAGTAGTACGCGCCGCCTTTTTCCACCAGCAGGCGGGCGTATTTGCCGTAGGTGTCCCGGCGCTCCGACTGGATGTACGGCGCCACGGGGCCGCCCACATCGGGACCCTCGTCGTGGGTCAGATGGCACTCGGCCATGGTGCGGTAGATGACGTCGGTAGCGCCCTCCACCAGCCGCCCCTGGTCGGTATCCTCGATGCGGAGGATAAACGTGCCGCCGTGAGAGCGGGCGATGAGCCAGGTGTACAGCGCGGTGCGCAGGTTGCCGATGTGCATGTAGCCGGTGGGGGAGGGGGCAAAGCGGGTACGCACCTTGCCGGTGGGGATCTTCTCCTCCATGGCGGTGAAATAAGCGGCGTCAGACATAAGGTAGACCTCCGTATGAAGATATGAATAGAAGATACAAAAATACTAATATATTATATTGAATTTCCCGGAAAAGTCAATGCTTTCGGCCGGAAGGCTGCTCCGACTTTTGCGAAAGGCGGAGATGCCTCTCATGATATGGGCGAGCACTCTCTCAAGACGGAAAAGAACCGCCCGCAGGCGGTTCTTTTTTGCATATAGGATTTACAGGATCATGACGCCGGCCTTGGCGCAGGCGTCCAGCGTCTCCTTGTCCCACAGGCTGGCCTGCACCTCGCCGATGTGGCAGGTGCCGATCATCAGCATGCAAAGACGGCTCTGGCCGATACCGCCGCCGATGGTCAGGGGCAGCTCGCCCGCCAGCAGCATCTTGTGGAAGGGCAGCTCGCGGCGGTCATCGCAGCCGCGCTTGTGCAGCTGGTAGTCCATGGAGACCTCGTCCACGCGGATGCCCATGGAGGAGATCTCGAAGGAGCGATCCAGCACGGGGTTGTACATGAGGATGTCGCCGTTCAGTGCCCAGTCGTCGTAGTCGGGGGCGCGGCCGTCGTGGGGCTTGCCGCTGCGGTGCAGGTCATCGCCGATCTGCATCAGGAATACCGTGTGGTGCTCCTTGCAGATGGCGTCCTCGCGCTGCTTGGGCGTGTAGTCAGGCCAGCGATCCTCCAGCTCCTGAGTGGTGACGAAATACACCTCCCGATCCAGCACGGTGTGCAGGCTGGGGAAGGCGATCTGCAAAGCGTCGTTTGTCTCCACCACGGCGCCCACGATGGCGCGGACGGTCTGCTCCAGGAAGTCCACCGTGCGGTCACGGCGCTCGATGACCTTTTCCCAGTCCCACTGATCCACATAGATGGAGTGGAGGTTGTCCACCTCCTCGTCGCGGCGGATGGCGTTCATATCGGTGAACAGACCCTTGCCGGGCTTGAAGTCGTAGCGCTTCAGCGCCAGACGCTTCCACTTGGCCAGAGAATGTACCACCTGTCCCTGCGCGCCCACATCGGGGATATCGAAGGACACAGGGCGCTCCACGCCGTTGAGGTTATCGTTCAGACCCGAATTCTCATCCACAAACAGGGGAGCGGAAACGCGCCGCAGATTCAGCGCCTGCCCCAGATTCACTTGGAAATTGCTCTTGATGAACTCGATTGCGCGCTGCATCTCATAGGTAGACAGCGGCGTTTTGTACCCAGCAGGGATCGTCACTTTGCTCATGCGTGAAACACCTCTCTCATAAAAAATATGCTGCCATTATAGGCGCTGCCGCGCCAAAATGCAAGTGGGATAACCGCAAAATTTCACAATAAATGCATAGTGCGTTTGTGTGTTTTATCAGAAGGAGGATGCTTTTCTCATTCGCCCCAGTGCCTGAGCTTCGGCAGCATCTGGCTGAAATAGGCCCTGGCCTTTTCGGGAGGGAATTGCTCGTTGGACATGTGGCTGACAAGAAATTCTAGCAGCTCATCCGAACTGCCATAGGTGAATCGGCCATCGGTATAGCACCATTTGCAGTACTCCTCATTGAGTTGGCCGTCCGCTTCACGGCTGATGACCTCGTCACTGTCCAGAGGCATGCCGCAACACTGGCAGATCAGCTTACGGGGATCGCCCAGCAGGTGATTGATGGAGCTATCAAACAGTGCAGATAGCTGCTTCAGCGTCTCCGGGTTAGGGACGGACTCGCCGTTTTCCCAGCGCGAGACGGCCTGCCGTGTGACGGACAGCTTTTCCGCCAGTTGATCCTGTGTCATATTGTGCTTCTGCCGCAGTTCTTTCAAGATATCCTGTGCTCTCATTTTTGAACCTCCCGCATGTGCTACATTGAGTATAGCAGGAAGGAGGGGTATTGACAAGCAATTATCTATTGCGGGATGTGTTAAGTGAATGGGCTTTACAGCATGTGGTCGGAATAGGGAACGACGGCAGGCGGCACGGCATCGTCCGACAGGCGCTTTTCCATCCACACCACATCGTACCATGTGCCGAACTTATAGCCGCAGCGGTGAAAGGTGCCCGCAACGGCGTAGCCGAGCCGCGTGTGGAAGTCGATGCTGGCGCGGCTCAGGTGCGGGTAATCAGCCGCCCCGGTGGGGGCGGCGATGCAGGCGTACAGCACCTGCACATGCTGGGCGCGGGAGGCGTCCTCCAGCGCATGATACAGCCGGGTGCCCAGACCACCGCGGCGGCAGTCCTGCCGCAGGTAGATGCTCGTCTCCGCCGCCCATGCGTAAGCGGCGCGGCTGCCCAGCTGCCCGGTGTAGGCGTAGCCCAGGATCTCGCCGTCACGCTCCAGCACCAGATAGGGGCGGGTGCGCAGCGTCGCCTCGATGCGCTGGCGGAAGTCCGACAGCGCAGGCACTTCATATTCAAATGTAATGGCAGTATCGGTGACGTAGGGCGCGTAGATCGCCAGCAGCGCCGGAGCATCATCGGGAGTTGCGGGGCGGATGTGTATCATAAACGACACCTTCTTTCGCCGCTGATTATAAGCGAAAGCGGCTGGCGTGGCAATGCGCAAATGGTACAAAAAAATTTTCCGCGGCCAGAAAAAAATTCTTCCCAAAAACCGATGGATATGGTATACTTGCGACAATTAAAAATTGGAAGCAGGCCGCGGCCTGCCGCTGTTTTCACAGGTGAAAACAGAAAATCTGAACACGAGGGAAGGAAGTGAGGAGCTTGGGCGAATTGCTGCGTATGGAGCATATCAGCAAGCGTTTCGGCAGTTTCTACGCCAACAAGGACATCACGCTGACCGTCAATCGCGGTGAGGTGCTGACGCTGCTGGGCGAGAACGGCGCGGGAAAGTCCACGCTGATGAACATTCTGATCGGCCTGTATCAGCCTACGGAGGGCAAGATCTTTCTGGAGGGCAAAGAGGTTCGCATCGAATCACCCAGCCAGGCGGTGAAGCTGGGTATCGGCATGGTGCATCAGCACTTTATGCTGGTGGAGGCCATGACCGTATTCGACAACATCATTCTGGGCGATAAGCACGCCAAGGGGCTGTTCATCGACCGGGCGGCGCGCCGGAAGGAGATCGAGGAGCTGTCCGCCAAGTACGGCCTGGACGTGCAGCTGGACAAGCTCATCACGGAGATCTCCGTGGGCGAGCAGCAGCGCACCGAGATCCTCAAGGCGTTGTATCACGGGGCGGAGCTGCTGGTTCTGGACGAGCCGTCCGCCGCGCTGACCGATATTGAGGTGGAGGGCCTGTTCGCCATCATGCGCAAGTTGATCGGCGAGGGCAAGAGCATCATCTTCATCAGCCACAAGATGCGCGAGGTGCTGCACATCTCCGACCGCATCACTGTGCTGCGGCTGGGTGAGGTGGTGGGCACGGTGAACCGTGCCGACACCGACGGGCAGAAGCTGGCCAACATGATGATCGGCAAGGAGCTGAGCGAGTCCCAGTACGAGAAGAAGGACGCCTCCGGCGCAGAGGTGGTGGCGGAGCTGTCCCATGTGGACTATGACAAGGAGCACAAGCACAGCGGCGTCAACGACATGTCCCTGAAGATCCACCGGGGCGAGATCGTGGGCATCGCCGGTGTGGACGGCAACGGCCAGACGCAGCTGGCGCAGCTGATCACCGGCGTGATCGCGCCGCAGAGCGGCAGTATCTATCTGAAGGACAAGCAGGTGGCGGTCTTTGACCCCAATGCCTTTATCACCGATAATGTGTCCCACGTCCCGGAGGACAGAAACGCGCAGGGACTGATCGGCGACATGTCCATTGCGGAGAATCTGGTGCTGAAGGCAACGGATCAGCCGCAGTTCAGCAAGGGGCACGGCCTGCTGCTGAACAAGCCCGCTATCCACGAGTACGCGGAGGAGATGGTGAAAAAGTACGATGTGCGCTGCACGTCCACGGAGCAGACTGTCCGCAGTCTGTCCGGCGGCAACCAGCAGAAGGTCATTCTGGCGCGCGAGCTGGAGTCCCAGCCATCTCTGCTGGTCATGGCGCACCCCACCCGCGGATTGGATATCGGTGCGGCGGGCTTCGTCCACGAGCAGATGATCGCCGCCCGCCAGCGCGGTGTGGGCATTCTGCTCATCAGCGCGGACTTCGACGAGATACTGGAGATGTCCGACCGCATCCTTGTGTGCTTTGAGGGGCAGATCATGGGCGAGTATTCCGGCAAGAATCCGCCCATCGAGGAGATCAGCCTCGCCATGACGGGCAAATGAGAGGAGGAGCTGTTATATGGAAAAACTGAGACGTTCCCTTGGCAGCTTCGTCGTTCCGCTGCTGTCTATTCTGTTGGCCTTCATCGTTGGCGGTGTCATCATGGCGGCGCTGGGCGCCGACCCCTTCGCCGCGGTGAAGTACCTGTTTCAGGGCGCCTTCGGCTCCAAGGCCAATATCGGCACTACCCTGACCAAGGCCACGCCCCTGATGTTCACCTCCCTGTGCGCCTGCTTTGCCTATAAGTGCGGCGTGTTCAATCTGGGCGGTGAGGGTCAGTTCCTGATGGGCTCCATCGCCGCATTCGTTACGGCGTACTTTTCCGGCATCACCGGCTTTTTCGGCGTGGTGCTGGCGCTGCTGGCCGGTACGCTGGCCGGCGGTATCTGGGGCATGATCCCCGGCCTGTTGAAGATCGGCCGCGGCCAGAACGAGATGATCATCTCCATCATGCTGAACTATGTGGCCACGCTGTTCATGGGCGTGCTGTATACCAGCTGGGTGCGCGATGCCAGCGTGCCCCAGACCCCGGCGGTGGACGAGCTGGTGCGCCTGCCCCGCGTGATCACGGGTATGCGTTTCACCTGGGGCTTTGTGATCGCCGTGGTGGTGGGTCTGGTGCTGTACTATGTGCTGTTCTGGACCAGCGGCGGCTTCAAGCTGCGGGCGGTGGGCTACAACATGACGGCCAGCCGCTTCAACGGCATCCATGTGAAGCGCTGCATGCTGACCAGCTTCATTATCTCCGGCGCTATCGCCGGTCTGGGCGGCGGCGCTGAGCTGCTGGGCACCCAGTTCCGGCTCATCAACGGCTTCGGCGCGGGCTATGGCTTCGACGGTGTGGCTATGGCGCTGATCGGCCAGCTGCACCCCATTGCGACCATGGTGGTGGCGCTGTTCTTCGCCGTGCTGCGGGTGGGCTCCACCACCATGCAGGCGGCCACCGGCGTTCCCACCAGTGTGTCCGACATCATTCAGGCGCTGGTCATCGTGTTCTCGGTGGCGGGCATGGCGATGACAAAGCTGCCGGAGTTCAATGCATGGAAGGAACGTGTGTTTGCGAAGAGAAAGGCGGGTGACAAGTAATGGATTGGATCTCCAGCTTGCTTCTGGCTACGGTTCGTCTGGCCATTCCGCTGCTGCTCATCTCGCTGGCGGAGCTGTACGGTCAGCGTGCCGGCATGGTGAACATCGGTCTGGAGGGCCTGGCGGCCATCGGTGCGCTGGTGGGCTTCCTGACCTGCTACATCACCGGCTCCAACTGGATCGGCCTGCTGTGCGGCGCACTGGCGGGTCTGGTGGTGAACATGATCTACGCCTTCTCCACGGTAACACTGTGCGCCGACCATACGGTGTACGGCATGGCCATCAACATATTCGCTCCGGCGCTGGCGTCGTTTATCTACCGCATTTACTTCGGCACCGGCTCCGACCTGAAGCAGATCACCACCATGGCCAGCATCGGCATCCCCGGCCTGAAGGACATCCCTGTCATCGGCCCGCTGCTGTTTGACCAGAGCCCCATGGTCTATCTGACCATCCTGCTGGTGGTGTTCACCTCTGTTTTCTTCAACCGCACACGTGCGGGTCTGAGCTATAAATCCGTGGGCGAGCATCCACAGGCCGCCGCCACGCTGGGCATCAACGTCATTGGCGTGAAGTATCTGGCCTGCATGATCTGCGGTGCGCTGGCCGGTATGGGCGGCGCGTATCTGACCACCTGCTATTCCAGCACCTACACCGACGGTATCGTGGCCGGACGCGGCTTTATCGCGCTGGCGGCGGTGATCTTCGGTCGCTGGAGCGCCGGCGGCATCCTGCTGGCCTGCCTGTTCTTCGGCTTCTGCGACGCGCTGCAGATCCGCCTGCAGGTGTCCGGCATCGCCATTCCGTACCAGTTCTTCCAGATGATCCCCTATGTGGCCACGGTGATCGTGCTTTCCGTTATCGGCACGAAGCAGGCCGGGCCCAAGGCCAACGGACAACCCTACCGCAAGGAGCAACGGTAACACAACGGTAATAACGCCCACGGGCGTTGTTATAGAACAAAAAGCAAGACACAAACATAAGGAGGAAAATTATGAAAAAGTTTCTTGCACTGCTGCTGGCGTTTGCCATGACGCTGGCTCTCGTCGCCTGCGGCGAGAAGAAGGACGACAAAAAGACCGACGGTGACGGCGCTGCTGATGGTGAGAAGACCTATAAGGTCGCCATGATCTGCGACTCCAGCATCAACGACGGCGGTTGGGGCGCTGCCTGCTACAACGCCATGATCAAGGCTGCCGAGGCCAAGGGCTGGGAGACTGAGGTCACCGACTCCATCTCTCAGGATCAGTACTATGATTCCATCGCCGCTTTCTGCGCGCTGGGCTATGACATGATCTACGCCCCCGGCAACCAGTACACCGACGCGGTGCTGCAGGCTGCTGAGGAGTATCCCGACATCGCCTTCGCTCTGCTGAACGGCGCTGAGTCCACCCCCGCCAAGGCTGTCAACGGCAACGTCAGCTCCCTGCTGCCCAACGCGCAGCAGATCGGCTGGATCGCTGGTGCTCTGGCCGGCCTGATGACCGAGTCCGGTAAGCTGGGCTTCATCGGCGGCATGGAGCTGGATACCACCAAGGGCAAGATCGCCGGCTTCGAGGAAGCTGCCAAGTACGTTGGCGAGCAGGAGGGCAAGACCGTTGAGCTGCTGGCCGTTCCCTATGCCAACTCCTTCAGCGACGCTCCCAAGGGCAAGGAGTTTGCCACTGAGCTGATCTCCCAGGGCGCTGACGTGTTCTTCGGCGATGCTTCCGCCGTGGACTCCGGTGCTCGTGAGGCCATCGACGCCGCCAACGAGAAGGCCGGCGCCATCAAGATCTACGATATCGGCCAGCCCGCCGACATTCTGGGTCAGAACCCCTGCATCATCTGCTCTCAGGTCACCGATAACGCCGCTATGATCGAGGTCTGCATGGACGCTGTTGTGGCCGGCAACTTCGGCGGCAACACCGTGTTCGGCACGCTGGAGAACGGCGCCCTGTCCGCCGGTGCCATCAACACCGAGCTGGTTTCCGCTGAGATCGTTGAGAAGTACAACGCCTATCTGGAGCAGATGAAGGCCGGCACCTTCATGAAGTAAGTCCCCCGCTGTATGTACACACAAAAGCCCGCAGGCATTGCCTGCGGGCTTTTAGCTTGTCCCAAAACCTACTCCGGTCATTCCGAGGAGCACCCCAAGGGCACTTGCTTCGCGGCGCGAAGCGGCGTGAAAATCCGGAATCTTTCAGCTGTTCATTTCTGCACAATCTCCGCCGGTAATTCTTGTCTGTTTCGCCAATTCCCATGGAGTGTTGTTTGTGGTAAAATTAACAATTGGAATAGGAAAGCCTTCATGGGAAGGAAAGAAAGAATAGGGAGGAGCCATATTATGCCTTTTGCAGATTTTCAGGCGCTGTACAAGCAAAAGCTCACCACCGCCGACGAGGCGGTGAAGATCATCAAGTCCGGTGACTGGGTGGATTACGGCTTTTGCGCCATTCATCCCCGCGTGCTGGACGAGGCGCTGGCGCGCCGGGCGCCGGAGCTGGAGGACGTGAAGGTGCGCGGCGGCATCAGCCTGTGGAAGCCTGCCATCTTCGACATCGAGGATCCGGTGCACCACATCATCTTCAACTCCCACCACATGAGCAGCGTGGAGCGGCACCACATCGCCAGCGGCGCGGGCTTCCACGAGCCCATGCGCTATTCGGAGCTGCCCCGGTACTACTACGACCATATCACCCCGCCGGACGTTGCCATGTTCCAGGTGACGCCCATGGACAAACACGGCTACTTCAACTTCGGCCTGTCTGCCTCCCATGTGAAGGCGGTATGCGAGATGGCCAAGGTGGTCATCGTGGAGGTCAACGAGAATATGCCCCGCTGTCTGGGCGGCTTTGACAACTGCATCCACGTCAGCGAGGTGGACATGATCGTGGAGGGGCGCAACGACCCCATGGGCATCCAGCCCTCCGGCGCGGCCACCGAAGTGGACAAGGCGGTGGCAAAGCTGATCGTGGAGCAGATCCCCGACGGCGCCTGCCTGCAATTGGGCATCGGCGGCATGCCCAACACCGTGGGCGCCATGCTGTGTGATTCCGACCTGAAGGATCTGGGCGTGCATACGGAGATGTATGTGGACGCCTACGTGGATCTGGCCATGGCGGGCAAGGTCACATGCATGAAGAAGAACATCGACCGCGGACGGCAGGTATTTGCCTTCGCCGCCGGTACCCAGAAGCTGTATGACTATCTGGACGACAACCCGGCCTGCATGTCCGCGCCCATCAGCTACACCAACGATATCCGCACCGTTGCGGCCATTGACAACTTTATCTCCATCAACAACGCCGTGGACGTGGATCTGTACGGACAGGTCAACGGCGAGACGGCGGGTACCAAGCAGATCAGCGGCGCCGGCGGCCAGCAGGACTTCGTGCTGGGTGCGTATCTGTCCAAGGGCGGCAAGAGCTTTATCTGCCTCAGCTCCACCCATGCCGACAAGGACGGCACGCTGCACTCCCGCATCCGCCCCACGCTGCAGACCGGCTCTGTGGTGACGGATACCCGCGTGAACACCATGTATGTGGTCACGGAGTACGGCTGCGTCTGCCTGAAGGGACTGAGCGTCTGGGAGCGGGCGGAGAAGCTGATCTCCATCGCCCACCCGGACTTCCGGGAGGAGCTGATCCGCGCTGCCGAGCAGCAGAAGATCTGGTATCCCCACAACAGAAGATAACAGCAAGAGAGCGGCGTGAGCCGCTCTTTTTGCATAGATTTCTCTGCTGCTGCGCATCCTGTGAAAAAAGGAGGCGCATGGCCATGAATACCAACGACGACAACCGGGAGAAGGACGCGGCGAAGGGCGAGCCGGTGCCGCTGCAGCCCATCATCGACATGGGCAGCACGGTGGTGAAAAACAGCCGGGGCACGGTCTACTGCCTGACCATCGTAGGACAGGTGGAGGGACACACGCTGCTGCCGGACAACACCAAGACCACCAAATACGAGCATGTGCTGCCGCTGCTGGCGGCGTTGGAGCAGAGCGAGCAGGTGGAGGGCTTGCTGCTGCTTCTGAACACCGTGGGCGGCGACATCGAGGCGGGGCTGGCCATCGCGGAGCTGGTGGCGGGCATGACGCTGCCCACGGTGACGCTGGTGCTGGGCGGCGGTCACTCCATCGGCGTGCCGCTGGCAGTGTGCGGCAAGGAGACGTTCATCGCGCCCACCGCGTCTATGACGGTGCATCCGGTGCGCATGTCCGGCACGGTCATCGCCGCGCCGGAGACGTACCGGTACTTCGAGCGTATCCGGGAGCGGATCGTGCAGTTCGTGGCGGCCAACAGCCGCGTCACGGCGGAGCGGTTCCGGGAGCTGATGCTCGCCAGCGGCGACATGGCCAACGACGTGGGCACGGTGCTCTACGGCGAGCAGGCGGTGGCAGAGGGCATCATCGACCGGGTGGGTACGCTGTCCGATGCGCTGGAGGCACTGTACGGGCAGATCGCGCGGCGGCGCGGATGAGCAACAGCGGAGGGCGAAGCGGCTCTCCGCTTTTTTCGTGCCGTTGTGGGAAGATTGTCAAGCCCAGTGCGAAAAGTTTCTTATAAATCAACTTGCTGCGAATTCCGCAAATTAGCGATTTCTCGTTCAAAGAGTTCTTGCGCGGTGTGCCAATCGAGGACTTTACGGGGCATGGCGTTGATGCTCGCCGCTACTGCGTCACACTGTTTCTGTGTGACCTTCGCAAGACTTTTGCCCTTGGGAAAGTAGCGGCGAATGATGCGATTGTTGCGCTCGTTGGTGCCACGCTCCCATGAGCTGTACGGGTGGGCATAGTAGACCGTGAGACGCTTGTTGCCGTGCCGGTCATGCTCCATGCCGTGGCAGTCTTGGAATTCAGAGCCGTTATCCACGGTGATGGTCTGGAACGTGCCGTGTGGGAACTGCCTGATGATTTTATGCAGGGCGGCAACAGTGGCGGCACTGGTTTTTGCCTGTGTGCGGAGGATTATTTCAAACCTTGTTTTACGTTCGGTTAGTGTGAGTACGGATTGCTTTTGTCCCTTGGCCTTGCCAATGACGCTATCAAACTCCCAATGACCGAACGTCTTTCTATGGGCTACATCCTCCGGGCGGCGGTCTATAGGCAGACCTTTAGGGGCGCGAACAGCCTTGACAGTGCTTTTTCTGCGCTGCTTGCGGTATGGCTTTTCCGGTAAGTGTTTGCTGGTCACGCCGGGGATATAGCCACGGTCTATGTAGCGGTACAGGGTGGTGGTGCTGACAGTCCACTGGCCGCTTCTCTTTTTGACATTCACGATGGTATCTATGGAGATACCCAGCCTGACCTTTTGTGCTATCTCCCTTGCGTAGTCGTGGTTTGTGCCGAGCTTTATATCCATGCCTTTTGCGGTGGACTGGTAGTCGGCATACTCTTGTGCGATCTGCGCGGAGTAGCGCCACGGGCGTTTCGTGGTTTCTGCGCCCATGTGTTCATACAGGCCATGCTTTACTTCACGGTAGATAGAGGACGGAGCAAAGCCGAGATGCCTTGCGATCATGGCACAGCTATTGCCGGTGTTATACAGGGCTTCGATGCGGAGGCGGTCAGACCAATCGAGACGGCGGTACTTTTTCATGGCGGCTCTCCTTTTTTGAAAGTGTAGATTCAAAAGTCCTATATATGCAACGAACGCCGAGGGTTTTAGACCCTTGGCGTTTCGTTTTGCCTATTTTACCACACTTTCTGCACGGCTGCAAGTGCCATGTCCGCTGCGGCGGGGAGTAGCATGAGGAGTTCAGAGCGTCAAGACCAGTAAAAAAATGACGCTCTCTGTTGCAGAAAAACAGCCGCCATGGGCGACCGGCGGCGGTTTTCCTGCTGCCGCCAAGCGACATTTTTTTACCGCAAGTGACCGTCTCACGGGGGACGGTCAGTCTTGACGCTCTGCCCTCTCTCATGCGTTCTGGGGATAACGTAGCTCGCGAGCGAGCTACGCTACGCACACAGGACATTCTGAGAAAGGACGGCGCACACATGAAAGACACCATCAAGACCAGCAGGACAGCGGGCTATCTTGAGAAGATTTTCCGGGCGGTCAACGCCGACTGGTTCGGCGGGGAGTTGGAGGAGCCAATTATCACCATCCAGAGCACACCCAGAGCCTACGGACATGTGACCGTTTCCAAGGTATGGAAACGCAAGGGAGAGCAGCGGCACGAGCTGAACATAGGCGCGGAGACGCTGCAACGACCAATCGAGGAAGTAGTTGCAACCATCGTACACGAAGCCGTACACCTGTACAATCTGGCACACGGGGTACAGGATTGCAGCCGGGGCAACACCTACCACAACAAGCGCTTCAAGGAGGAAGCGGAGCGGCGGGGGCTGGTGATCTCCCATCACCCAACGTATGGATGGACTATCACGGAGCCGAGCGAAGCACTGATAGACTACATCATAACGCAGGGGTGGGCAGAAATCCAGATGAACAGGGGCGGCGGCTGGACACCGCCAGCCAGTACGGGCGGCAAGGCCGGGAACGGCGGCACACAGACAGGCGGCAGCACAGAGCCGCCGAAGCGCAGCAGCACACGGAAGTATGTGTGCCCCTGCTGCAAGCAGAGCATCAGGGTGACAAAGGAAGTCAATATCATCTGCGGGGACTGCATGGAGAAAATGGAGGTGGCGGAGTAATGGCAGTGAAAGAGTATCATTGCAGCATACGCTGTTACTTCCCCGGCATCGACAACAAGACACAGCATCACCAGGTAATGCCGCTGCGGGACGTGGCGAAATGGATAGAGGCGTACAGGTTTACACACCCCAACTGCGAGAGCGTCAGCGTTAAGGTGTGGCTGAAAGACGAGGACAAACAAGCACTTTGAAAGTGCATTTTCAAAAGCTGACCTACCGGCCACACGGGGAGAAAGGACAGGATATGAACGCTATCATTGGCATGGAGAACGCAGGATTTACCATCATTGATGCAAAGAACACCAGCGGCGACTACGGTTACGCCATAGGAAAGAACGAGCACAAATCATACGTAACATGGATGTATGACAACAGGGACAACCGCACTGTGAGCTTCAGTCAAGGCCACTATTTCACATGCAACCCCGATGCACCCGCAAGGACAAAAGCGGAAGCGTATGCAGACTACTATCGGCGGCTCGCGGATACCTACGACAGCATAGCCAAGTACGGATACTAAGGGGGACAGGATATGAAAGGCATCAATCAGCAGGGACAGGCCGTGTATTACAACGTGGTGGAGAAGCACGGCAAGATACGGTATCAGATACAGGCAGCCAGCGGGCAGGTGCTGCAAGGCCGGGACAGGCAGAAGCGCAAGAGCCGGACATTTGCGCAGGAGCATCAAGCGGCGGCGTGGCTGCGGCGGAATGGGTACGAGATATGCGGATAGGCATTTACCGGCGGTAAAAAGTCGATTGATAGGGACAGGGGGTATATCCGTATACCCCTTGTTTCTATCGTGGTGCAGAGGGCAGGAAAACGCCCTCGCCGTGGGGCGGGGGCGTTACCATGTCTCCCAAGTCTTTTCCGGGAGCGGTTTCCGGGATAGCGTGTTGAACAGCTTCCAGAGGGGCGGGCAGAATATCAGCTTTGTTCCACCGGTGAGGAACGGAACAAAAAAGTATTCGTCACAAATTTCTTTGGTCATGTCGTTGATGCCGACCTTACGGCCTATCTCCTTCCGCTTGATGAAGAACGGAAGCAGAGAGGGCTTTATCAGATAGATATGACGGGCGAGCTTTCTGATCTTGATATCTACGTCCAGACCTTGAGAGAAGAAATCCACGTCGAGCTGGTAATGACGGTGATATTTGAAAAAGTATATCTCATCGTTGGTCATGGACATTTTGCGGTTGTCGTATTCCAAACCGGCTTCATCAATAATCAAGCGGCCATCGGTCATCATGTATTTGCCGAAGTCGGATTTATCGCATTTCATGGCACCGGTAATGCCGAAGTTAGACCAGACCTTGCGGCCTTTTTTCATGTCCTGCTTGGCGAGATAAGCAGCATAGGTGGATTTACCGGCACCGGGGATTCCAAAGTACAGGGAGAGCGCAACAGGCTTTGATTTCAATTTCATAGCATCACCGTTGTTTTTGAAAGTGTAGATTCAAAAAGAAAGAACGGGGGTGTGCGGCGAGCGCACGCACACCCCCGGTTTTGTTAGGCGCGGGCAGACAGCAGGCGCTTGAACAGGCCAACACCCAGACCGCACAGGGGAACACCCACACAGGCCAGCAGCAGGATAGGCTGGGCTGCAATGGTAGAGGCGGTGGTACCGACCCAACCGATGGCAGCGGTGAACACACTGGTGATGGAAGCAATAAGCTCAGTCATGTTTGCAATTTCCTTTCTTTAGATTTTTTGGGGAGCGGGGAATCAGGCGCGGGCAGACAGCAGACGCTTGAACAGACCAACACCCAGACCACACAGGGGAATACCTACGCAAGCCAGCAGCAGGATAGGCTCATCCGCGATGGTCTTAGCCACAGTACCGACCCAGCCAATAGCGGCGGTGAACACAGTACCAACAGAGGTCAGCAGAGAGCTGACAGTGACGGCAGCAACCTCAGTCGTTTAGCAACGCTCCTTTCGTCAGTGATTTCTAAGTAAGCTGCGCACGATACCAATGATAACGGCGAAGCAGATTAGACTAAATAGATAGAAAATAGGCGGCTCCATGAGAAAGTCACAGATGGCACCGAGAATGGCGGTGCAGAATGCAATCATTTCATTCATCGTTTGAACACCACCCCGAGAAAGCGGAAGAACGACCACAGGACGATAGTGAACAGGAACACACCGGAGAGCCAATACCAATCCAGACCGGCAAGGCCGGGGACAGGCTCCGTGCTGGTGACGGACGTACCGTCTGCGGCAGTCTCCGTAACCGTCTGGGTGCGCTGGTGATAGTCGCCGAACACAGAGCGGACTATGGCGGGCAAACCGGCTGTTTCCAGCGTGGGAGCGTCCAGAGACACAGAACGGGAGGCTGCAGCCGTATCACCGGACTGCATGACAATGACCGGGGAGCCGGTTTCCGCCTGCGGGGTATCGGCGGTATCGGCAGCGATTGAAAGTGTATTTTCAAAATCCATGGGAATCACCTCACATCCAATTGTCTGCGGGGGGAAATCCGGTAGCGGGACGAACCGGCAGCGGTATAGGTGGCGGGCAGATGCAGACGGTCAAGCACGGAATAATCCGCTTCACCGATGCTGTGACCCAGCATGATAGACAGGAACCGGAATCCGATGGGGATAAGCGCAAGGCCGACCGTGAACACGGCAAAGGAGATATCCGTACCGGGGATATCGGTCTGTGTGAAGAATCGCCAGCCGTTTTCCAGCAGGGACTTGATACCGGATATTAAATCACTCATAAGAACAGCTGCACCACCTTTGCAAATATGCCGCCAAGGACTTTTGCCAGAAAGTCCACGAGATCAATAATCAGCTTAATGACCTGAACTGCTACAATGATAAGAAAGACCGTGATAGTTGCGTTGACTATGATGGACAGGGGCAGAGGGAGCCAAGAAAAGCACTCACGGATAAAGCTAAAGAACATAGACCGTCACCCCCTATTGACCAGCATACGGAGCAGACACAGCAGCATGAAACCGCCAAAGGCGAAGTAGACGAGGACTTGCACCGCCAGCGGCAGCGCCGCGAACATGTCACGCCAAAGCTTGAAGAAATCGTCCAAGCCGGAAAAGAAGCTGACCAGCTTTGTTATCAGGAAGCCCATACGTCTATCACCTCATTTGCAGGGGCAGTATCGCCGTTCATGGCCGCCGTCACGGGAGGAGGCTCCTCACTGGTGAAGAAGTCCTCCATATTGCCGAGATCACCGTCAACGCTGCCGAGAGCGTCAGCGAACACAAGGCGGTACAGGAGCGACAGCAGCTTACCGGAAGCGCCGGTCAGAGCACCGGCAAAATCCGTAACAGACTGTGTATTACCGTCACCGTCTGTAATATAGAAAACACTGAAATAATCATTGTCCTTCGTGATATTGATGATGGTGTTGTTGACATCAGAAGCGGTATTGTCCAGCTTGTCGGAAATCGTTGAAAGTGTACTTTCAATCGTAGTGAGGTCAACAGCGGACTTGTTTGCCAGTGCGTCCAGCTTTTCTACCACCGCCGTCAGCTGGGAGGTGTAATCCCGGCCTGAAAGCGCGTTGATGAGACGTGTATTTTCAAGCTGCTGAAAGGCTGTAAAGCGAGATGAAAAAACTACATCGACAGGTTTTGAATCAAACCCATAAACATAAGGATTTTCAAAAGCACTGGCCGAAGTACTCACAGGGTACTGTTCAGGATCATCCTTGTAGTAAACATTGAAACCCGTTGAGGCATAATACTTATTAGCAACAGAAGAATACCTCCATGCAACAGGGTAAACAATGGAATCACGATACCGTGTATTGCCGAGCAAAGTTCTATATTCGATTTTGGATATAGTAATCGGAGCAGTCGGACAAGTATCGGAAAGCAGTTCAAGGGAATACTGAGCGTAAGTAGGGTAAGCGCGAACATACAGCGTTCGCGTCATACCATCGTAGTCACGGGTATACGAAAATGTACTTAACATTTCCGAACTGCTATATAGAACCTTGCCGGGAATATCTTCAAAAAGCTCTGCTTTATCACCGTATACATAAAATTTCTCAGCCGCAGCAGC
>JABLTL010001868.1_pt1 | contig 20291 bp, 20 predicted proteins | sample 7160151 | NCBI WGS metagenome assembly JABLTL01 (sample SAMN14651223, study PRJNA627086) | human gut metagenome | isolation source: feces | host: Homo sapiens
AAATATTAATTTTTTCAATTTTACTTTCCTGTATATCTACAAAATATTTTAGTAACTTTACAAACTCCCTGTATTCCTTTTCAACCATGTATTCTTCTACAACTTTATCTATTATTTCTTCTATATCTTCTCTTAATTCTTTCATTCTAAAAGTAATAAATCCTTGTATGTTTATTTCTTCATTTTCTTCTAAACAAGTCTTTATTTTTTCAATAATAGAATTTATTTTACTTATACAAAAAATCATTTTTTCATCTTTTAAATTTTCTTCACTTCTTAAAACTTTCATAATCATTTCTTCAACTTCCAATATTTCTTCTTGCTTTAGAAAAAAATATGTTTCAGTTAAAAAATTAAAAAGTTCCTTTTTTCTATATTTTTCAATTACTATATTATATAAAATATTACTTATATATAAATATATCATTCTTTTTACTTTCTCACTATAACCTTCTTCATCGCACATAATCTTTACTAAGTGAGAACTGCCTTCTTTACTCTCCACAAGACCTATAGTTATATTTTTCTTTTTTAATAATTCTCTTAGTTCTTGCAACTCACGCACTAATTCTATCTCATTATTATGCACTACTTTCATTATAAACATGGATTTCACTCCTTTCTTAATATTAGTATGTATTAATTTTTTTTCTATATACTAAGTTACATGTACACTTATTATAAAATATTGATTTTTTTATAAATATTTTATATCTTATAATAAATACACTTGTATAAGGAGAAAAATTATGATTGCTTTTATAGATTATAGAACTTCAAATGAAGAAATAAATTCCTTAAAAAATTTAAATATTGATGTAATAAAAGTTCCTTGTAATAATAACCTTTATCCTGCAATTAATGGTCATGTTGATATTCAATTAAATATTTTAAATTCAGATACTAAAACAATAATTTTAAATAAAGATATTGATAATAATTTTAAAAAAATACTTCAAGAAAAAGAAATTAATTTTATAAATAGTTTCAATTCATTAAATAAAAATTATCCAGAAAATATATCTTTAAATGCTTATATTACCCAAAATTATTTAATACATAATTTAAATTTTACTGATAAAGAAATCATAAACTATTGCAAAACTAAAAAACAAATTCATATAAAACAAGGATATTCAAAATGTTCTATTTTACCACTTAGAGAAAAAGTTGTTATTACTAGCGATATGGGAATTTATAAAACATTAATAAAAGAAAATTTTGATGTATTATTAATTCCATTTGGAGATATTGAACTTCCAGGATTAAATTATGGATTTATCGGAGGTGTAGGAGGAATGATTTCTTCTAATTCCATGGCATTTTTTGGTTCATTAGAAAAATACGCCTTTTGTGATGAAGTTAAAAAATTTTTATACAAATATGATATTAAGCCTATTTATTTACGTGATAGTAAACTTTTTGATAGAGGTAGTTTATTACTTTTATAACCTCCTATATATTACGTTTATAATATAGATTTGTTGAATATTATTTATATTTTATTCTTTTAATAAATTAAATTTTTTATGAATATTTTTTCTAAATTCGCATATATATAAATATAAACAAATTTGGCGCTATAGCCAAGTGGTAAGGCAGAGGTCTGCAAAACCTTTATTCCCCAGTTCAAATCTGGGTGGCGCCTTTCTAACATTTAAAATCATATACCGAAAATATTTAATAAATTAATAAAACCAAGTATTAAAAATACTTGGTTTTATTAATTTAAATTATTTAGATATTTTTGATAATAAATCACCTATATCTTGTGGTGTAAATACATATGTCTTATTGCAGAAATGACATTTTAATTCTTCGTTTTTACCATCTTCATATATTTCTCTTAAGTCTTTTTCACCTATTGAAATTAATGCTTTTTCTACCTTTTCTCTACTACAATCACAAGTAAATTCTGGAGTCATTTCTTCTAATATCTTTAAGTCCATATCTCCAAAGATATAATCTAAAATATCATCCATAGTTTTTCCTTCATTTAGCATAGTAGTTAATGACGGTATTTCCTCTAATCTATAAGTGATTATATCAGCTAAGAATTCATCTGCACCTGGTAACATTTGAATTATAAATCCACCTGCTACTTTTATAGAATAATCCTTATCAACTAATACTCCTAATGAAACAGCTGATGGTGTTTGTTCTGATACAGTAAAATAATATGCTAAATCTTCAGCAATTTCACCTGAATGTATTGGAACTTGACCAACATAAGGATCTTTCATTCCTAAATCCTTAATAACTAATAATTGACCATTTTTCCCTACATATCCACCAACATCAAGTTTGCCATTTGGGTTTAATGGTAAATCTCCATATGGATTACCTATATATCCCTTAACTTTACCACCTTCATATGCAGTAACAACTACTCCATTAGCATCTCCGCCTCCATCAATTTTTAAAGTCATTACTTCATCCTTTGATTTTAATGTGGAACCTAATAATGCTCCTGCTGTTAGTAATCTTCCAAGTGCAGCTGAAGCTACTGGTGTACACTCATGTATTTCTCTTGCATATTCAACTAAATTAGTTGTAGTACCTGCAATTATTCTTATCATTCCATCTTTTGCAACTGCTCTAATTATTTTATCACTCATATTTAACCTCCAACTGTTATTTCTTTTTTACTATATAAACTATTCTTTCACTATTTGCTTGTACATTATTATTCAAATATCCATCAAATTTATTAATTATATTTAAATTTAATTCTTGTAATATTTCTTCTATTTCAGATTCTTTATATGCTCTTTCAATATGTTCTTCTTCAATTTTTTCATATAAATCACCTTTTTTAACAAAGAATGTTAAAAACATAGACAATAAATCTTCTTCAAATACATTTTCCCATGTATAAAAAACTTCTTCTTCACTATATGTGTAAATATTATTTCCTAATATTTCAGATAATTTATAATAAGAATTAATATCAAATATAAATATTCCATCATCCTTTAAATGATCATAGACACCTTTAAAATATTTTTTTAACCCTTCAATATCTGTAATATAATTAGTAGAGTCTAATACAGAGGTTATTAAATCAAATTTTCTATTTAAAGAAAGTTCCGTCATATCCTGACATATTATTTTCCCTTTAATACGCTCACTCTTAAGTTTATCAAAAGCTTCTCTTAACATATCTTCTGATAAATCAACTCCATAGATATCCTTAAAATGTTTAGCTAATCTCACTGTTATATTACCAGTTCCACAAGCTATATCAAGGTAATCATTAAATTTTATATTATTTTCATTACAAACCTTTAATATAAAATCAACCATTTCATTATAATTTATATCTTCATTAATTAACTCATCATATATCTTTGCAAATTCGCCATAAGCCATAATATCCCCCCCTCACTTATTTAATATTGTGAGAAAAATTCTTATTTTTAGAATTTTAATTTCTATGTTTTATATTACTATGATAACAAATGCTAAGTCAATCCATTATTTTCTTCCTAATATTTGATCATTAGTTGGAAGCTTTAATTCTTTTTTTCTCTTTGTCATGATTCCTCCAATTCTACCAGTTTCCTCAGATGTAAGTCCTCCCCATCCACATTCATCAACTTTTTGACTTAACCCCAATTCTTCTGCTATTTCATATTTTATTTTTTCTCTCATTTTTTCTTGTGGTGTTAACTCCTTATTAGTTCTAATTTTTGACTTAATAATCTTCTTTAGTGGTGTTTTACTCATAAAAATTCCCCCTATATAAATTTCTAAAAATATTTTCTCCCATATCTTTTATATTTATACAAGATACTTAGTTGCAATTTTCTTGTTCTATTCATAAAATAAAATTAAGCATAAAAATCAAGCATATCATTAATTAGTAAATATTCCTTGAAACTTTCCTACATAAAAGGTATAATCTATGTAATATAAGTTTATAAATAGATAGAGGTGCGGTACTTAAAAGTATTATTATGGATTTAAGCATGTTAAAATAATAAGAAAGGATTTATCGCCGAAGTATATAGCCTAAGCTTTACAGCTATATAACTGGGGATATGTATAATATGCATATTTCTGTCACATTTTTATGTGGTGAGCTATCATTTAAGGATTTTATGTATTAATATATACAATATACCTTGAGTGATACTCAAGGTTTTTTTAATAAAAGTTTATTGAATAAATTTACACATATTAAAACTTAAATTTGGACAGAAAATTTTCTATTATTGAATTTATATATACTTTATAAGAAATTAAGAATAAAAAAGGGGGAACCAAAATGTACAATGTTGCAATAGTTGGTAGTACTGGTAATGTAGGTAGAAAATTTCTAGAAATATTAGAAGAAAGAAATTTTCCAATTAAAAACTTATATCTTTTTGCTTCTCAAAGATCTGCTGGATCATATTTAGAATTTAAAGGTCAAAAATATCTAGTTGAAAATACTTGTGAAGAAAATATTAAAAATAAAAAAATAGATATTGCTTTATTTTCAGCAGGTGGAGATATAAGCTTAAAGTTTGCTCCTATTTTTTCAGCTTATGGATCAGTTGTTATAGATAATTCAAGTGCTTGGAGAATGGATAAAACTGTTCCTTTAGTGGTTCCTGAAGTAAATCCTGAGGATTTAAAAAATCATAATGGAATTATTGCTAATCCAAATTGTTCTACTATTCAAGCAATGGTGCCATTAAAAGCTTTAGCAGATAAGTATGGAATAAAAAGAATTATTTATTCAACTTACCAAGCTGTTTCAGGTGCTGGAATGCAAGGTATTGCAGATTTAGAAGATGGCCTAAAAGGAATTGCTCCAAAAAAATTTCCTTATCCAATAGCAGGTAACTGTCTTCCTCACATAGACGTATTTTTAGATAATGGATATACTAAGGAAGAAGAAAAAATGATTAATGAAACAAGAAAAATTTTACATGATGAAAATTTAAGAATAACTGCTACAACTGTAAGAGTACCTGTTTTAAATAGTCATAGTGAAAGTATAAATGTTGAATTAAACAATCCATTTGAATTAAAAGATATATTTACACTTTTTGAAAATACACCTGGCTTAACATTATATGATAATGTTAATGAATTAAAATATCCAACCCCATTAGAAATTTCTGGTAAAGATGATGTTTATATTGGAAGAATAAGACGTGATTTTAGTGTAGACAATGGTTTAAATTTATGGGTTGTTGCTGATAACATAAGAAAAGGAGCAGCATTAAATGCTGTACAAATTGCCGAAGTATTAATTAATAATAACTGGCTTTAGGAGGAATATAATGTCAATTTTTAAAGGCTCTGGTGTAGCTATAATTACACCATTTAATGAAAATGGTATAGATTTTGAAAAGTTCAAATATTTGATTGAATGGCATATAAAGGAATCTACTGATGCTATCATCGTTTGTGGTACAACTGGTGAAGCTACTACAATGACAGAACAAGAAAAAAAGGAAGCTATTAAATTTACAGTTGATACTGTAAATAAAAGAATTCCTGTTATTGCTGGTACTGGTGGGAATAATACCAAAACTTCTATAGAAATGAGTCTTTATGCAGAAAGTGTTGGTGTTGATGGTTTACTAGTTATTACACCTTACTATAATAAAACAAATTCTGAAGGGTTATTTATGCATTTTAAAGCAATTAATGATGCTGTAAAAACACCAATAATATTATATAATGTACCAAGTAGAACAAATATGAATATAACTCCTACTACATTATTAAGATTAACACAACTTAATAATGTAGTAGCTATTAAAGAAGCAAGTGGTGATTTAAGTCAAGTTGCTAAGATGAAAGCTTTATGTGGAGATAAAATAGATATTTATTCTGGAAATGATGATCAAATAGTTCCAATAATGTCTCTGGGGGGTATTGGAGTAATATCTGTTGCTGCAAATATCATTCCAAAAACTATGCATGATATGTGTCAATTTTATTTAGATGGTAATTGTTCCGATGCAACTACTTTACAATTAAAGTATTTAAATTTAATAAATGATTTATTCATTGAAACAAATCCTATTCCAGTAAAAACAGCAATGAATATAATGGGAATGAATGTTGGAAAACTAAGATTACCACTTTATAAAATTGATACTAAAAATGAAGAAACTTTAGTTAATACACTAAAAAAATATAATTTAGTATAAAGGGAGTTTATTTTATGGTTAAAATACTATTAAGCGGTTGTTGTGGAAAAATGGGTACTGTTATATCTAATTTGGTAAACGAATTTCCAAATTTAGAAATAATTGGAGGTATAGATAAATTTCCACAAGAATTAAGTTATCCTATATTTAAAACACCTGAAGAGGTTAATATAGAATATGATGTACTTTTAGATTTTTCTAATGTAAGTACATTACATGGTTTATTAAAATTAACAGAAAAAACAAAAAAACCTTTAGTAATTTGTTCAACTGGATATAATCAAGCAGATTTAGATTTAATAAATGAAAAAAGTAAAACTTTACCTTTATTTAAATCTGCTAATATGTCTTTAGGAATTAATTTAATTAATTCTTTATTAAGAAAAGTAACTCCTTTATTATATGGAAATTACGATATTGAAATTATAGAAAAACATCATAACCAAAAATTAGATTCACCTAGTGGTACAGCTTTACTTTTAGCTGATACAATCAAGGATTCAATAAGTGAAGAAACTCATTATGTTCATGGTAGAGATGGTCATAAAAAAAGAGAAAAAAATGAAATTGGAATTCACGCAGTAAGAGGTGGTTCTATTGTTGGAGATCATGATGTAATATTTGCTGGTACAGGTGAAGTTATTGAATTATCTCATAAAGCTATTTCAAGAGATGTTTTTGCAATAGGTGCATTAAAAGCATGTGAATATATGGGGACTATAAATAAACCTGGATTATACAATATGGATGATGTTTTAGGTCTATAGAAATTTATATTAAGATAAATTTGTAAAATGAGGATTCTGATTTGAATCCTCATTTTATTATTAATGATTTTTATACTGCTAAAATTTAGATATATAATATATCTTTATTATGCACATACTATGTTTGTAAATTATTTATTAAAATATAGGAGGAATATTTTATTATGCCAAAGGATAGCCAACCTGATAATAAAACTTCACGAATGGAAAAATGTAATTATCAAACACCTTTAACTGAAGAAGGCCATAATCATAACCCTAACTTAAAACATAAATCGGTTAAAAGAGAAGGAGTATCTAGTCAGCATTATAATCCCGCTGGAAACTAAAAAAGAGAGCCAAATTGACTCTCTTTAATATTATTCCTTATAGGCATATTTAAATGATATTTTACCTAATGTAGAAATATTAACTCCCTTTACATTATCATTCCAAGCCATTACTGTAGTATAATAGTAAATTGGTAATACTGGCATTTCATCCATTAAAATATCTTCTGCTTGTCTTAACATTTCAAGTCTCTTAGCAGAATCCGTTTCAACTTTAGCAGCAGCAATTAATTCATCATATTTAGCATTACTAAATCCACAGTCATTATTTCCACCATTAGTTACCCATAAATCTAAAAATGTCATTGGATCTACATAATCTCCAATCCAACCATGTCTAGCAATTTGATAATCACCTTGTTGTCTGCTATTTAAGAATACAGCCCATTCTTGGTTAGTTAATTCAACATTAATACCAATTTCTTCCCAATTTTGTTGGATAATTTGACAAGTATCTTTATGGGGACCTTCAGAGTTATACATTAACTCAATTGTTGGAATCCCTTGTCCATTTTCGTATCCAGCTTCTTTTAATAATTCTTTAGCTTTTTCTTTATTACCTTCCATATCTGATGGATCATAATATTCTTTTGAAGCAAATTCATTGCCATTTTCATCAATAATACCTTTTGGAACAAAACTGTATGCAGGAACTTGTTCTGCCTTACCAACATTATCAATTATTTCTTGTCTGTCAATAGCAAGATTTAATGCTTGTCTAACTAACTTATTACTTAATGCTTTCTTAACATCTTCATTTAATGTATCTTGTTTTCCAACATTGATTGCAAAGTAATATGTTCCTAATTTAGGATTAACATGAACTAATCCTTCTTCTATACCTGGCTCAATTTCATTTGTTGGTACAGAATTAACTATATCAAAGTTTCCTGCTTTTAATTCTGAATATGCAGTAGTCTCATCTGAAACTAATTTAAAAGTTAAAGTATCTAATTTAACGCTATCCTTATCCCAGTAGTTTTCATTTTTTTCGAAAACTAATTGATCTTTCATATCCCATTTAACTAATTTGAATGCACCATTAGAAATATAAGTTTCTGGCTTAGTAGCCCATCCTTCTGGATTAGCAGATACTATATCTTCTCTTAAAGGAACATAAGTTGTAAATGCACATAATTGTAAGAAATATGATGTTGGAGTTTCTAAAGTTACTTCTAATGTATAATCATCAAGTACTTTAATTCCAACTTCTTCAGCTGAAGCTTCACCATTATAGAACTTTTCTGCATTTTTAATGTAAAATAACTGATAAGCATATTCAGCTGCAGTTTCTTTATTTAATGCTCTTAACCAAGAATACTTAAAGTTATCAGCTACTACAGATTCTCCATCAGACCATTTACCATCTTGTCTTAATTTGAAAGTATAAACTAATCCATCTTCTGAAACTTCATAGCTTTCAGCCGCACCTTCTACTGGCTGGTCATTTTCATTAAGTACCATTAAACCTTCAAAGGCATTTAAAATCATTGTTCCTGCGCCTGAAGAATTGTTTAATGTTGGATCCATAGTTTCTGGATCCTCCCCTAAATTAAATACTAGTTGTTGATTAGAAGAACTACTTCCACCCTTAGCAGGGCTATCACCACAGCCAATAAATAGAGAAGTAGCTACTGTTGCAGCTAAAACAACTGCACATAACTTCTTTAACTTTGAACTTTTCATTTCAATTTTCCCCCTTGTTTTTTTATTTATATAAATTGCTTAATGCAATTGACAACTTAACTTCTAAATCTTAATTAAAATAACAAATTTTTGAAGATTTATGTTTTTATATTTTTTAAAATAAGTAACTAAAATATATTACTTAACCTGACTATTATTAGTCAGATTAAGTTAACTATTTATATAAGTGACATGCAACAAAATGTCCTGTCTCTACTTCCTTAAGCTCTGGATTTACTTCTGAACATATTTTCATTGCCTCTTTACATCTACCTTTAAATCTACATCCTGGTGGAGGGTCTATTGGTGATGGTATATCTCCTTCAAGAACTATTCTCTTATTAGCTTTAGCAACCTTTGGATCTGGTATAGGAACTGCTGATAAAAGTGCCTTAGTATATGGATGTTTTGGTTTCATATACACATCATCTGCTGGTCCCCTTTCTACCATTTGTCCTAAATACATAACCCCTATATGAGTTGATATATGTTTAACCATTGAAAGGTCATGTGCAATAAATAAATATGTTAATCCAAATTCTTCTTGTAATTCTTCAAGCATATTTATTACTTGTGCTTGAATAGAAACATCTAGTGCAGAAATTGGTTCATCACATACTATAAAACCTGGTTGAACAGCTAATGCTCTTGCTATACCTATTCTTTGTCTTTGTCCACCTGAAAATTCATGTGCATATCTATTAATATGGCTTCCATTTAATCCAACTTTATTTAATAAATATCTAATTCTTTCTTCTCTTTCCTTACCTTTAAAAAGTCCATGAATATCTATTGCTTCTCCAATGATATCCCCCACTGTCATTCTAGGATTTAATGATGCATATGGATCTTGGAAAATCATTTGCATTTTTTTTCTTAAAGATACCATCTGCTTTTCACTTAATTTTGTTATATCTTGTCCATTAAAAATTATTTGACCTGAAGTTGGTTCATATAATTTTAATATAGTTCTTCCTGTAGTAGTTTTACCACATCCTGATTCTCCTACTAATCCTAAAGTTTCCCCTTTTTTAATTGAAAAAGAAACATTATCTACTGCTTTAACAAAGCTCTTTTTTGAAAATAACCCTTTGTTTGCAGGGAAGTATTTACAAAGGTTTTTAACCTCTAAAATAACGTCATTTTTATTTTCCATTACTCTTCCCTCCCTATTGGTGATTCAACCTTTGGTGCATTTTTATGACATAGCCAACAAGCTGCTCTATGCCCATTACTTATTTCAAATAAAGGTGGTTGTTTTTCCTTACAAATTTTCATAGCATAATCACATCTTGCTGTAAATGGACATCCAATAGGTGGTTTTAATAAATCTGGTGGTTGTCCTTCAATTGGAACTAATTTTTCTTTTAATTCACTCTTTGGATTAGGAACACTTCTTAAAAGTCCCCATGTATAAGGATGCCTTCCTCTATAAAATATATCTTCTGTAGTTCCTTCTTCAACAATTAACCCACCATACATAACATTAATTCTTGAACAAAGGTCAGCAACTACCCCTAAATCATGAGTTATTAATATTATTGACGTATCTAATTTACTTTTTAAGTCCTTCATCAAATCTAATATTTGTGCTTGAATAGTTACATCAAGTGCTGTTGTTGGTTCATCTGCAATTATAAGCTTAGGTTCACATATTAAGCTCATTGCAATCATAACTCTTTGTCTCATACCTCCTGAAAATTCATGAGGATATTGTTTTAATCTCTTTTCCGGGCTAGGTATTCCAACCATATCAAGCATTTTAATTGCTTTTTCATTTGCTTCCTTTTTAGATATCTTTTTATGTTTTATTAAATGCTCTGTTAATTGATCTCCTACAGTAAATAATGGATTTAATGATGTCATTGGATCTTGGAAAATCATTGACATATCATTTCCTCTTATAGTTTGCATTAATTTTTCTGTAGGTTTAGTTATATCCTTATCATCAAATATAATTTTTTCAACATTAATTTTTGCATTTTCACCTAAAAGTCTCATTATAGTCATCATTGTTACAGATTTACCGCATCCTGATTCACCAACAACCCCAAGAGCTTCTCCTTTTTCTAAATGAAAAGATACTCCTCTTACAGATTGTACATCTCCAATATGAGTCTTAAATGATGTTTTTAAATCTTTAACTTCTAATAATTTACTCATATATTTCTCCTCCTATTTTTGATGCTTTGGATCTAAAGCTTCAGTTAATCCATCACCAAATAAGTTAAATGCTAAAATGATTAAACAAATCATTGCAGCTGGGAATAATAATTGGTAAGGCTGTGTCGTTAATAAACCTTTAGCATCATTTGCTAATGTTCCTAACGATGCTAATGGTGCATTTAAGCCTAAACCAATATAACTTAAGAATGCTTCAGTAAATATAGCAGAAGGAACAAATAAAGTCATCGTTACTATAATTGAGCCTAAGCAGTTAGGAATTAAATGCCTTAATAAAATCCTTGTTTTTGATGCACCTAATGTTTTAGCAGCTAAAACGAATTCTTGTTGTTTTAATTGAAGTATATCCCCTCTAACTATTCTAGCCATACCAACCCAAGAAGAAATTGCCATTGCAACTATAATAGCAAACATTCCACTTGAACCTTCCTTTTTTAATACACTCATTAATAAAACTACATATATTAATGTAGGAATTGAATATAAAATATCTACAATTCTCATCATTATATTATCAACTTTCCCACCTAAAAAACCTGCAATACCACCATATAAAACTCCAATTACAAGATTTAAAACTGATGCTGCAAAAGCAATTATTAATGAATATCTTGCACCATACATAACTCTTACAAATAAATCTCTACCTAAGTTATCAGTACCAAACCAATGTTGAGCATTTGGCCATAAATTAGAAGCTGTTTTATCTGTTGACTTGTAAGTAAATCCATATAACTTTTCTATAAGGATTGGTCCAAATATTGCAAATAAAATAATTATAACAATCATAACTAATGAAAATAATGCTACTTTATTTTCATTTAATCTTCTCCACGCATTAGCCCAATAACCAACACTTGGTCTTATTACATCTTCAGATTTTTTTTCTTCCATACTTAAAGGAGAAAATAAACTGCTATTAATGTTTATATCTAGATTTTCTTCAATTAAGTTCTCCATTATTTCTCCTCCTTTTATGCTTCAAGTTTAATTCTTGGATCTACTAAAACGTATAGTAAATCAACAACTAAATTACAAATTACTATAAATGTACAATAAAAAGCTAAAACACCTAATAAAGCTGTATAGTCTCTATTTGTTATTGTTAATGTAAATTCATTACCTAATCCTGGAATAGCAAATATTTTTTCAACTACAAACGAACCAGTAAGTACACCTGCTGTTAATGGTCCTAAATATGTTACTACTGGAATTAATGAATTTCTTAATGCATGTTTAAATATTACTTTTCTACCACTTAGCCCTTTAGCTTTTGCAGTTCTAATATAATCTGATTTTAATACATCAATTAACTTATTTCTTGTTAATCTAGTTATAAAAGCCATAGAACTTCCTGATAATGCAATTACTGGCATTATGTAATTTTCTGGCTTGTTAATACCTGTAGCCCCTAATAATTTTAATTTTACTGTAAATATAAATATCAATAATGATCCAATAACAAAACTTGGTATTGTAATTCCTAAAGTAGCTATTATCATACATATTCTATCTGGCCATTTATTTGCATTTAATGCCGCAATAACACCAAGTAATATACCAACAACTACAGATGCTACTATTGCAATTGCCCCTATTTTAGCTGATTTTGGAAAACCATTTTCTATAGTATCAATAACTTCTCTACCTTTATATTTCATTGATTGTCCAAAATCACCTTTTAATAAACCTTTCATATAGATAATATATTGTTCACCTATAGGTTTATCTAATCCATATTTTTCATTTAATACCTGTTTCATTTCTGCAGTAATTTTTTCACCTTCAAAAGGTCCTCCTGGCATAATTCTTACAAGAAAGAACACAATTGTTATTACTGCCCAAATTGTAACTATACTAGTTAAAATTCTTTTTCCAATATACTTTAGCATTTGTGTACAAACCCCCATCCATTTTAAAAAAGCTAAATATTAACAATTTATATTAATTATAGTATATTTATTCTTTTTGTCAAAATATATTGTTAATTTTTTTCTTTATAAATTACTATATTATTAACTATATATTCAATTTATTTGTAATATGGTAATATTCTCTTTACACTACAGTAATCGTTTTTATTTACTGTTTTAGACATTTTACCCAACTTAATTTATAATTATAAGTTTTTTCTTTGGAAATTTATTTAATAAATTATTTATTTTTTAAATTCATATTTTTTAAAATTTAAACAGACATTTTTTAAATTTTATACTGTCTAGAGCGAACATATTTGGATTTATTTTTTTATTTCACTTGCTATATCTAATTTTCTTAAATTTTCTCAGCTTATTTCTTAATAATAAATATAGGATATTATATTTATTTTTTACTTATAAACATAATATCCTATATCTTTATTATTTATTTAAAGTTTTTATAAATCTTTCTATTCTTTTTAAACCTTCTTCTAATTCTTCATCAGAATAACAATAAGATAATCTTAAATATCCTTCTCCACCTTTACCAAATGCCGAACCTGGTACACATGCTACTTTTTCTTCCTTAAGAAGCCTTAATGCAAACTCTTCTGATTTCATATTAAATTGCTTTATTGATGGAAAAACATAAAATGCTCCCTTTGGTATAACAACTTCTAATCCTATTTCCTTTAGTCTATTAACTACAAACTCTTTTCTTTTACTAAAAACATTTTTCATGTATTCAACATCATTTAATCCATTTTTCAATCCATTATATACAGCCCATTGACAAATTGATGGTGCACATGAAACATTATACTGATGAACTTTTATTATTTCATTCATTAAGTCACTACAACATGCATAATAACCTATTCTTAATCCTGTCATAGAAAACATCTTTGAAAATCCACCAACATATATTATCTTTTGTTTTATATCATCACATTGTGTTACACTATAATATTTTTCATAGCATAATGCTTCATATATTTCATCTGTAATAACAATAATATCATTAGTTTTTATTATATTAATCAATTTTTCCTTTTCTTCTTTAGATAATATTGCACCTGTTGGATTACTTGGTAATGATAAAACTAAATATTTTATATTCATAGTTTTAATTTTATCTTCTATATCATTAACATTTATTTTAAATTCATCATCTAATGAATAATTAACAACTTTACCACCTAACATAGTAACAATACTTTCATATGCTGGATAGGCAGGTGTTGGAATTAAAACTTTATCATCTTTATTTATTAATGCAGTAAATATATTGAATAATGCTTCACTTCCACCAACTGTTATACAAATTTCATTACTCTCATATGAAATATCCTTAGTTCTTAAATATTTGCTTATTTCATCTCTTAATTCAATTATCCCTGCATTACTTGTATATGTTGTTTTATTTTCATCAATTGCTTTAATTAAGCCCTCTTTAATAGCTTTTGGTAATTCAAAATCTGGTTGACCTAAAGTTAATGAAATAGCATTTTCAACTTTTTGTACTTCATTATAAAATTTTCTAATACCTGATATTTGAACATTTTTAATATTATCATTCATTAAGTATGCCCCCTTAGCTCTAAAAACTCATTATTCTTTAAGTAATTTTATAGTAAATACTCTATTGAGTAAAGTTTTTTCTACTATTTTACTAATGTCTCTTTAAAATCCTCTGTGATTCTATTATAATTATATATGCTTAGGTAAAATTTTGGGGCATAATGCAGAAAGGATGATTTTATGAATTATAATTTAACTGATCCATATGAAATCGCAAGATTCATTAAAGATTCAAAAAAGACAACGCCTGTAAAAGTTTATGTTAATGGAGATTTAAGTGAAGCTTCACTTGAAAATATCGAATATTATGGAAGTGGTAATTTTTACATATTATTTGGTGAAACAGATGCAATTACTGAAATAATATTATCAAATAAACACAAAATAAAAACTTTCAGAGTTGAAAATGATAGAAGAAATTCAGCTATTCCAATGTTAGATCTTTTATCAATTGATGCTAGAATTGAACCAGGTGCTATAATTAGAGATAGAGTTTCAATTGGTAAAAATGCAGTTATCATGATGGGTGCTGTAATTAATATAGGTGCTGAAATTGGTGAAGGAACAATGGTTGATATGAATGCAGTTATTGGAGCTAGAGGGCAACTTGGTAAGAGAGTTCATTTAGGTGCTGGTGCTGTTGTTGCTGGTGTTTTAGAACCACCAAGTAAAGAACCTTGTCAAATAGGTGATGATGCTTTAATAGGTGCTAATGCTGTTATTCTTGAAGGTGTTAAAATAGGTGCTGGTGCTGTTGTTGCTGCTGGCTCTGTTGTTACAGAAGATGTACCTGCTGGAGTTGTTGTTGCTGGTTCTCCTGCAAGAATTATTAAAAATGTAGATGATAAAACTAAAGATAAAACTCAAATCCTAGATGATTTAAGAAAGTAAAAAAACTCCCTTTTGGGAGTTTTTTATTATACAGCACCTTCAGTATGATTTGTATTATCCTTATTTTTAGCTTCTTCATCAGAAACCTTTTCCATTTTAGAAATTGAAACTTCATAAGCCACTTTTTTAACAACTTCATTTTCACTTATCTTCTTTTGATATTCACGACTTTGAAGTCTTCCCCATACTCTTATATTATCTCCAACTTCTAAAGTCTGACAGAATCTTGAGTTTCTTCCCCATGCAATAGTTGGAATATAATCAGATTTATTATATGCTCTATTTACAGCTAATAACACATCTGCAATTTCTCTTCCAAATGGAGTTTTTCTATACACTGGTTCCTTGCATATATATCCATCTAAGAATATTTCATTTGGATTTTTACTTTTTTCTATGCATGGTTCTATGTTTCTAGCAAAAACTGTTAATATTAACTTGTTTGCGCCATCTACAAATTTATTATAAGATCTTAATTGACCTAAAACTACTATTTCTTTACCTATAGATAAATCCATGTTACTTATAAGTCTTTCAGATACTGTAATATTTAATAAATCTACAGAATCACTTAATCTTGTTACCTCCAATAGGAAAGTATAAAAACCTTCCCCATACATCTCATGACTAAATTCCATACCGCTTACAACTTTTCCTTCAAGATAAATCTTGTTATTTAACATCAAATTGTCCATCTTTACCCCTCTCTCCCTTAGTAATTAAATAAAATTCTTATTGCTTCACAATCATATCAAGGATTTATTTCCATTATAATACAAATCCCTTATAACTTTCAATATTTTTATAATAAATATTTTAAATTTTGTTTATCTTTTTCATTTATAAAATATTTTTACTTATAATACTTTTCTTATAAATAATAAATTTACCAAATCCAAATCTTTTGTATTTTAAAATTAATATATTTTTAAATTTATAAACATAATATATATATATCTTATTTATTACTATAAGGAGTGTTTTTTATGAATTATTATAAAAAAATGTTTATTTCTTTTATAATTATTTTTTTAGTAACAGTCATTTTTTATTTACATAATTTTAGTTTAATCTCTAAGCCAGTCACATATTTATTTAATAAAAAGCTTCCCATATATAGTGTTGATACAACAGAAAAAGAAATAGCACTTACATTTGATATTAATTGGGCTGAAAATGATTATTTAGAAGATATATTAAAAATATTAGATAAATATGATGTTAAAGCAACATTTTTCATAATTGGAAAATGGATAACTTATAATGAAAATAACACCAAAAATTTTATTGCTATAAAAAATGCTGGTCATGAAATAGGAAATCATAGCTATGTTAATCCAATGTTTAGTAAAATTTCTAATGAACAAATAGAAGAAGAGTTAAATAAAACAGAAAAAATATTTAATAATATTGCAGGAATTAATAGTAAAATATTTAGATTTCCTAGTGGTGATTTTAATGAATCATCATTAACTAAGGTAGAATCAATGGGCTATAATTGCATCCAATGGAACTTGGATTCTATAGACTACAAAGAAGCCGGAGCAGATATAGAATATAATAGAATTATAAAAAAAGTTAAACCCGGTGATATAATATTATTTCATAACAATGCTAAATACACACCAGGTAATCTTGATAAAATAATATTAAAATTATCTAATGATGGGTATGAGTTTAAAACTATAAGTGAAATGATATATAAAAATGGTTCTATTGATGATAATGGTATTCAACATAAAAGTAATTAAAATAACAAAATTAAGCTGATTTTTCAAATTAACTACTTTAATATTTAAATATTTTTTATTAATATATATTTTCAAATTTAAATTTAAAAATATATTATTATAACTACAATATTCCATATCCTTAAATTTATGATATAATAATATAGACACTTTCATAATGGAGGTTAATTATGTACGAAAATTCAGCAGAATTAGCAGAGAATAAATTATTAGTATTATATGTTATACAGTCATTAAAACAACCTATTTCAAAAACTCAACTTACCGAAATTATATTAGAAAATAATTTTATTAACTATTTCACTTTACAACAGTATATTAGTGAATTAGAATCATCTGAATTTGTAGGATATGTTGAAAAAAATAATAAAAAGTTAATTACAATCACAAAAAAAGGAGAAAATGTTTTATCTTTCTTTAATGAAAGAATTTCTCCAATAAAAAGAGATATAATAGATAATTATATCTCAAAAACAATTGATAACATAAAAAAAGAATTAACTATTCATAGTGATTACACAATTGAAAAAAATAATTCTTTTATTGTTGATTTAAAAGCCCTTGAAGATGAAATTTTACTTATAGATTTAAAAATTTCTGTTCCAACAAAAAAGCAAGCTTCAAATCTTTGTGCAAGATGGAAGGAAAATCCTTCAGATATTTATACTAAGATTGTTCAAGTGCTTTTTAACGAAGAAAATTAAAATAAGATCATAGCATTTGGTTCCGAATCAACTGCTATGATTTTTTCTATTTTATTTTTTTCTAATATAATTAATCGCCCTTTTAAATAATCTCCAATATATAGTTTGTTATCCTTTTTTAAAATACCTTTAGGCATTCCACCAATATATAGTGTTTTTTCTACACAATATTTTTCTTTATTAATTATGCTAATACTTCCTTCTGTAAAATTTGTAACATAAATATGATTTATATCTTCATATAAATCTATTGGTGATGTTCCAACTTCAATTCTTGCTACTCTTTTAAATGTATCTATTGAAAAAACATCTAAATATCCATTTTCATCACTTCCTAAATAACTTTCACATATATAAATAAACTTTTTATTATTAGATATCTTTACTTTGATTGGATATTCTGGAGTTGAGAGGGTCTTAACTATATGATAATCTTTTACACGTATTATATTAGTACAATTTTCTTCTAAATTTGATACAAATATTAAATTATTTTCATTGCAATAATCAATGCTATGAGGCCAACTTCCAGTTTTAATTTCCCACAATACTCTATTCTGTAATAAATCATACACAACTATAGAATTAGATTCTCCACAAATTGTATATATTTTATTATTAATTTGTACTAAATCATTAGGTTTAGGTCCTACACTAATATTTTTAATTTCCTGCATTGAACTTTTTAAAAAAATTGATATTGAATCATTATAATTATTAGCACTAATAATTTTATCTTCATAAACTCTTATACTATGAGGTCCAACTGGTGTTTCTGATAAGCTGAATAGTATTTTTTTTATTTCCAAAGACTTTAAATTTATTATTGAAAGTAAATCAGCACCTGTATTGCATAAAATTATAGAATTCAACACTACACCCCCTCTAAAACTTCTATGTATTTTAATATATGCAAATTTTATTTACTTGGCTACTACAGGAATTTTCATTGTTTTACTTTATTTTTATCAATTATCAATATATAATAAAATAGTAATTAATTTATACATTGGAGGGATTATTATGTTTACTTATAAGACATCTGGAGTATGTGCTACAGAAATAAATGTAGAAGTTAAAAATAATATTATTGAAAGTGTTGAATTCGTTAGAGGTTGTCCTGGAAACTTATTTGGAATTTCTCAATTAGTTAAAGGAATGAATATTGATGAAGCTATAGAAAAACTTAAAGGAATAGATTGTAGAGGAAAAGGAACTTCTTGTCCAGATCAATTATCTAAAGCTTTAATAGAATATAAAAATTCTAATCAATAATAAAAATGCGCCAAGTTTTTTTCTTGTCGCATTTTTATTATTGATTTATTTTATTAATTGAAGAGCAATTTCCATCATTTCTGTAAATGTAGTTTGTCTTTCTTCTGGAGAAGTTTCCTCTCCCTTAAAAATATGATCTGATATTGTTAATATTGATAATGCTTCAACATTATTTTTAGCTGCTAATGTATAAAGTTCTGCTGTTTCCATTTCTACAGCTAATACCCCATAGTCAGCCCATGTCTTTAATGAAAAATGATTTGTATCATCATAAAATAAATCACTTGATAATACATTTCCTACCTTTACATTAGCTCCCTTAGTTTTTGCCACATTATAAGCATTATATAATAAATCAAAATTAGCAGTTGGTGCATAATCAAGACCATTAAATCTTCTTTTATTAATTCCAGAATTTGTAGATGCACTTTGAGCAAGAACTATATCTCTTACATTTACCTCTTCATTACAAGAACCTGCTGATCCTATTCTTATAAGTCTTTTAGCTCCATAAAACTTAATTAATTCATTAACATAAATTGAATGAGATGGTAATCCCATTCCTGTACCTTGTATAGATACTTTCTTTCCTTTATAAGTACCTGTATAACCATACATTCCTCTAACTTCATTATAACAAACAGCATCTTCTAAAAAATTTTCTGCTATAAATTTTGCTCTTAATGGATCTCCTGGTAATAATACTGTTTCTGCAATTGCACCTTCTGGCGCCATAATATGTAAATGTTTTGACATAAAATCTCCTCCTCTTTATTTGCTTTATTATTCATAATTATAGTATATTTTATTCTAATAGTAAATGTTTATGTTTTTACTTTATTTTTTTGTTTTTGTTTTATACTTATTTACGAGTATTTTATTTAAGTATATAAATTGAAAATAAATCTTCTAAAAAGATATGACCTTATGAATTTTCTACAAAAAAAAGCTACAAATCAATGAGGGCACTGAAAAAGTGCCTTTTATTTTTGTCTAAATCACATGGTAAAAAATGAGAACCCTTAGAAGCGATTCTAAGGGTTCTCTAT
>JABLTL010187392.1_pt1 | contig 20211 bp, 19 predicted proteins | sample 7160151 | NCBI WGS metagenome assembly JABLTL01 (sample SAMN14651223, study PRJNA627086) | human gut metagenome | isolation source: feces | host: Homo sapiens
CATAGATGTAATCACTGAGATGACAGGCTTGTCAGCAGATGAAGTCGTAGCCTTGAAGGATTGAAACCCTGTAAAGCATGGCGTATATACAAAAGCATTGGCTCATGGAGTCGATTTTTCACTAACTCAAAATATGTTGGCAGTCGCAAAAGAGCCTATGCAGAGGTGAAGGCCATAAATTGGGTATCAACAATATAAATTCATTAAATTTAGTGAGATTGACGGCTCGGCAGACTTGACGCCAAAAAATAAATATTCTAAAAAGACACGTTAAAAATCTTCATTGCATAAAATATATTATATTTGCAGAGGTTATGGATAAGAATGAAATTTCACTAAGAATAATTGGCAAGAATGGGGATGAACCCCTTTCTCCTGCCAACTTTGACATCGGGCAGATACGATTTTTGCTCGATGAGGTGGAGAATTTGTTATATCCAGACAGGAAGAAACGTATAGACCGCCCTACGATTTCTTATGAATTGAAGGAAGGCTCTGTGCTCAATGTGTTTAAGACTTCCATGCAAAGTGTTCTCTTAGTGTCGTCTATGCTTGGCGTTATTGAGCAGGAAAATGGCTGTATTGATAAACTGGAAGTGGCAAGTGCGCAAGCAATAGAAAATCTTCAGTCTTTTGCATTGCGTCATAACTATGACATTGAGATAGGTACTTCCGACAAGCCACAACGCATCTTTAAGATTACTCCAACTACTCATTATGTCCGCCGTGAGAATATCTTGGTCGATATAGAGTGCTATTATTATGGCACCTTGACAGATGCTGGTGGAAAGGACAAAGCTAACATTCATTTAGATACAAAGGATGCAGGCTCCTTGACAATACGAACAGACAAGGAATATTTAGCGGGCTATCAGGGTAATCCTCTCTATAAGAAGTTTGGTGTACGAGTTCGGGCCAAGAAGAATATTCTTACTGGTGATATAGATAAATCAACCTTGGTCTTGGTGGAATTGATGGATTATCAGCCCAAGTTTGATGAGGATTACCTGCAGGGCTTGATTCGTAAGGCTACTCCAAAGTGGAGAGGTGTGAATGCTGACGAATGGTTGGCTAATGTAAGGGGAGGGCTTGCATAATGGAACAGGATTGCGTGCTGCTGGATACAAGTTTCTTCATTCGCTTGTTGAATGAAGAAGATCCTTTGCACAATAATGCCTTGGGGTATTTCAGATATTTCTTGGAGCATGATTTCGTGATAAAGATTAGCACTATTGCCATAGCAGAGTATTGTGTGAGAGGGGAAGTGAGTGAACTTCCTTTAAAAAATATGCTCATCGTTCCCTTCAATTTTGATCATGCTCAACGAGCAGGAAAGATGATAGCAGAGGTTTATGCTGAGAAGAAAAGGCGCGGCGCTACCATTGCTCCAAGGGCTGTGGTGCCTAATGATACGAAGATGTTTGCGCAAGCTGATGTGGAACCAGACATCAACTTTTATGGTACTGCGGATGTCGAATGCAAGAAGGTGTATAAAATGATAGAGTCAGCGGAAGGCAAGCTGTCTTTTAAGTTCATTGATATAACCATTCCTTATAATGCCTTCTTTGGAGAACTTGATTTTGAGTAGTAAATACTGATATAGGTAATATTAGAACTTCCACCACATATAATTATCTGATAAGCAAATACAGTGATGAGAGTTCTTGTTGATACAAATGTGGTTCTTGACTTTTGAGAAAGGAATTTATGTTCTCAGAGATAATGGTCCTGCCCCCAGTGAGCTTTTGAAAGTCTTATCTATCAATTGACTATTATGAGTAATTTTATGATTGTATATCCAACGCATCTTTCAGCTTCATTCAGGAAGGAACAGAAATGTCGATAAACTATGAAAGTTATATGTTTTTGGCAATGAAGGGCACTGTTGATTCCATTAAACTTCATGTTGCGTTTATCTTTCATTTAAGTCCTGTGTATATGTAAGGATTCAAAACCTCAAATTTGTAAAACATTTAATAGTGATAGGACGGTTATCATTCTTCATATATCTTACACATGCACTCTTCTTATACGCATTTAGTCATATTAGTTTTCCAGACTTGTGGTTTTTGCGTTTCGTGGCATGTGTATGTTTGTCGTATGGGATGGCACTACTTTTAGAGAAACGTTGTACTTCAAAAATGAAAAAGTATTTGGGCTTTTAAGTAACTGTTTCTTAAAAGAAAATCCACAAGCGTGATATTATTATAGACCTGTTCAATTTATTTAGGCAAAATTTCACAAGATTGATTTCGCTTTGGCTTTTTGTAGTAAAATCAATATTCTATAAAAGAAACTTATGTCTCAATCATCAGATAACAACAAGCGGGTGGCGAAGAACACTATTATGCTTTATATGCGCGTGATGGTGTTGATGCTCATAGGGCTTTATACCTCAAGGATGATTTTGCAGTCACTGGGGGTGGAGAACTATGGTATTAATAATGTTATAGCTGGACTCTTGAGTATGTTCGGTATCATAACGAGTTCGATGAGTAGCGTCATAAGCAGATTCATTACTGTAGAACTGGGAGGGAGGAAACTTAAAGGACTCAGACGAAATACATAGGAAAAAAATAATTTTTCTACATCAAAAGAGAAGTTCTTCAGAGTTTATTCTTAATTTTGCAATTGCTGGTTGACTCTATATAGCATAATAATTAAGAAAATGAAAATTTTATATTTGCAGAATAAATTTGATTTAGGTGGAATTAATAAAATCACCTCTGTCAAGGAGAATTATCTTGTTAACAATGGAATAGAGATTTATAACCTCAATGTCCTTGATGAAGCATGTGTGCCACCAGAGGGATTGTATTCGGACAAGATAATTTTTCATTCTATCAGAATGAGTCGTTTAAGAAGTCTGTCCAGTATTCCCTTATTAGGCAGGATTCTTCGTTTCTTTTATTTTCGTATCAAGTTACTGGCGTTTTATCGTGAAATTAAACCAGACATCATTGTTTGCACTATGCCTCGGTTGGAACCAATGTCGATACTATGGCTTACCAAATGTATAGCTCGTGTTCAAGAATTTCATGGTTGGTATAACAATACAAAGACTTTGTCCTCATCGGAAGAAAAAGAGATGCGGAACCGTATGAAGTATTATCAAATGGTTGCGTTGACAAAAAGAGAGGCCAATCATATACAACAGTTATTACGACAAGAATGTTTGCATATTCCTAATGCCACATTTCTGCAACCTACTTCTTTTTCAGACTGCACTAACAAAAGGGTTTTGATTATCGCACGTTTGGTACAAGGAAAAGGTATAGCATCGATTCTTAAAAACTGGATTGAAGTGCAAAAAAAACATCCAGATTGGGAACTGTATATCGTTGGTGACGGTCCAGAGAAAGAAAAATTGGAACAAGAGAAAACGGAATATGGCTTACAGACTGTTCATATTTGTCCTTACACTCTTCATCTTGCCACAGAATATTTAAAGTCTTCTTTCTTTTTGCTTCCTTCTGTTTCTGAGGGCTGGCCACTTGTTGTAGTAGAAAGTATGTCTTATGGTGTGCCAGTTATAGCTTATGACTGTCCTTGCGGGCCATCGGAAATCATTCAGAATGGAGAGGATGGCTTTGTCACTAAGTATCAGGATCCTATTGGAATGATAGACAAGGTAAACTACTTGATTGAACATCCAGATGTAAGATTTGAGATGGGCAGGAGAGCCAGGGTTAACATTCAACGATTCAGCATGGATGATATTATGGGTAAATGGATTGGCCTTTTTAATAGGCTGATGTCTGAAAGTAAATTTTAAGGCCATGAAGATACTCTTAGGATGTATTTTGCGCTCACTTTGCCTCGCTACTTTCATCATTTGTTTTTTCGTCGGCTGCGATGAAAATATAGGTGATAGCTACGAAGAACAACTCCTTCATCTTCACAAAAAAGTTGGTGATAGGCTGTTTCATATAAGAGATCCAAGAATATACCTTTTTGGGATGGGAAACGAGAGAAAAATTCTATATAAACGAGGCGTTCTCTCCGATTATTTTACGAATGAAGTTATTTACAGATCCAAAGATTTTATTTCCGATTCTATTATCCCTGATAGGTATTCTGTAATAATACGGAAGAGTGATGGAAATGATACAATCAGAGAAGATGAGCGAGGTCTCTTCATCAACAAGAAGCTTTTACACAAGAGAAAGGAGACCATCCATCTGCCAACATTCGACAGTTATAAGTATGGAAAAGTGATGAGAGTTCTCCTACAGGAAGTCCTTTTCAACGTCAAAGACCATACGCCATTCCCAGCTTTAGCCACATACCGTAACCCGTTTTACAGAGATGCCGCTTATGCCGGTATGGTATTGAAGGAGACTGGTAATTTGGCCATAATAAAACCTTGGGTCGAGTCTTTGGATTCAATTTATGATCATGCACGGTCTTACGACTATAACGAAGCAGATAATCTCGGAGAATTGTTATATCTTAAATCCTTATTCCCGAGGCTTAAGAATACAGCAATCGTTGATGCCGTTCAAAAAGAAGCAAATAGAATCTCGATTAATGAAAACGGAGAAAGATGGCTTAAAGGTAAAGTTGATTATGCAGATAAGGATGTATATGCGACGAAATGGTATATCTTTGGTTTGAAGAGTCTCAACCTTCCTTCTAAAGGATGGAGGTCGCCTTCAATGTTTGATGATTATGCAAATTTGTTTTGGATGGATGAAGACCATTCAATGCCTACTATTAATGATGTTAAGTTAGCTTATATAGAGTGGAATAGCATACATCGTTTTTTAAAGAATGTTTTTCTTTATCCATATCTATCAAATGCTCGTGCTCATTACTATGGAAAACTGAGTTGGGTAGTGATGAATGACCTAAGGTATCCTCTTTCCTGGGAAGGCGAAAGTTTGAATAATTTCCACGAAAATCCAAACAGAGTCTCAGCACCCCATTTATGGGCAGCTGCCGAGCTTTTCCTGTTTTTAAGTGAATATAAAAGTAAAGAAAGATGATGGTCAAAAAACAAGAGAAAGTATTAACCTGTGTCTTTTTCGGTGCGTTCATCGCGTTATTTTATGCGATGAATTTGATTATTCCCTTTTTTAGTGATGACTTAGGTTATCATTTTAGAAGTGGATTGGCAGGTAAAGAAGAATATTCTTCTGTATTCCAAGTCTTAGCCGATTCTGTAAGAGGTTATTGGGAGTCTGCAGGCAGGGTAGTTTGTACATTCTTTATGCGTTTCTATTCTGGATATTTAGGAGAACAACTCTTCAATATTTTTAATACTGTAATGTTTGCAGTGCTGGTTTTCTTGATAGGCTTATTCTGCATACCTAAAAGATCCAGGTCTTCTATTGCGGGTTGGACTACGATTTTCATGTTTTTATATGTGCTTTCAACAGGTGAAGATGAATTATATTATTGGGGCGCAGGGGCTGGCACATATATTGTAAGTGCCATTATGACAATGATTTATCTTCTTATATTTAAGAAGTTGTCTGCCAGTAATGTTAATGGTTTACTTCAAGTATTTCTTATTTTATTAGGTTTTATATTGGCTTTTCAAAATGAGGGCTTTGCATTTCCTTTGTCTGTTGCGACATTACTTTATTTGGCATATCACAGGCATACCCTTGGTAAGACTTTGATATTTTTTTCTTTTGCTTTTATGTTAGGGAGTGTCATGAATGTATGTTCTCCATCTACACTTGCAAGAAGTGCATCAGCCAATGGAGTTTTTACAGGAATGTCTTTATTAAAAGCGATATTTCTTAGGGCTTATTGGGTTCTGCCTTCTTTGAGGTTGGCATATTTAACGATTATTCTTTTTTTTACTGGTCTTGCAGTCAATAGAAGGAAGACTTTGACTATATGTAAGGAGAACAGAGTGTTGATAGTTCTGTTTTTATTTGCCATGGTTCCACCAATGGTTGCGGGGCAAGGTGGTAGAGTCACTTATTTTGCCGAATTCTTTGCAGGCTTGTTTTTAACCAAGGTTGTAAGCACTTACTATTATAAATATAGTCCACTCTTTGTTGTTATTGCTATATGTACACTCCTATATTTCTCGGCTGTCGCATATTACACCGATAAACAATGGAGAATACTCCGCCAAGTTGAGTCTCAATATTATTCAGGTAGAAATGTCGTATATTATAAAAAAATAGCAGTCCCGTCTTGCTTTTCCAGATATATCATTGATCCAATAGAATTCTACCAATGGCATTATGTTATCGATGGCTACATGAAGATGCGGGCTTTTAAAGAGCACTCAAAGGTTTCTACCCCATTGACGGCAATTCCAGAAGATATTCATCGACAAGCATTTGTCAATCTAAAGAACATGAGAGGTAAGAATTGCATTATAACCCCTCTAAGAGGTGGGTATCTTTTAAGCACAACAGACAGCAAACAAAGGGTGGTGTCATTCTCTCATCTCCTTTTTTACCATCGACAGGAAGACTTTAGCATTGCAGAATCTGAAAAGAATAAAATAAATATTCCAAATATATCAACTATCAACGTTTTCATAAAGAAACGCCAAGGGCTTCTTACGGTAGATTCCCTTAAGGCAGAGTAGATGCGTTGTGAGTCATGGAGAGATTTATGGCTAAACAATCACGAGTATACAAGAGCTTGCTGAATGTTAGGGTAAGCTTGTTCTACTATTTCTTATTCATAATACTTTCTTTCTTCTCAAGAAAGATTTTCTTGGATAGTTTAGGTGCCGACTTCATGGGGCTTGGAGGCACCCTATCGAATATCCTCGGTTTCTTGAGCTTGGCAGAGATGGGAGTAGGTGCTGCCGTCGGTTATAATCTTTATAAGCCAATAGAGCAAGGCGACCGAAAGAAGATAGAAGAGTTGGTGTCAGTCTTCGGTTATCTTTATCGGAAGATAGGTTTCTTTATATTTATTATAGGATGTATAATTAGTCTTTTTATACCTTTCATCTTTAGAAAAGCCATCTTTGATTTCGGACTAATATATTTTGCCTTCTTCTGTATATTAGCTTCGTCTTTAATAGGTTATTTTATCAATTATCGACAGATTCTTCTGACGGCCGACCAAAAAGTATATGTTGTTTCAATTTACCTTCAAGGAGCTTCTGTGGTAAAAACTTTACTACAGATGTTTTTCGCTTACAAATGGGGTAGCTATTATGTATGGATTATTCTCGAGTTCCTTTTTGCTCTTATTGGGTGTGTTGTTCTTAATTATAAAATAAAAAAGACGTATCCTTGGCTTCATGCGTCTGTGTCAGAAGGTAAGAGGGTCTTTTCTCATTACAGGTATCTGATAGGATTCACAAAGCAGGTATTTGTACACAAGATTAAGGATTTTCTTCTGAACCAAAGCGACCAGATTCTGATTTTTGCTTTTGTCTCATTAAAGATGGTCGCTTATTATGGCAACTATACTTTGGTAATCACAAGAGTGTCGGCGATGTTCGATTCTGCCTTGAGCAGTTTTTCCGCGGGCGTAGGAAACTTAGTAGCGGAAGGAGACAACAAGCGTTCGCAGGAAGTATTTTGGGAATTGGTAGCCGTTCGCTTTATCGTGGCCGGTTTCCTCATTTTCTCTGTTTATAATTTCATAGAGCCTTTTATCTCACTTTGGTTAGGCAAGCAATATCTGTTGGATCACACGGTCCTTGTGTTGTTACTTGTTACAGTGTTTATCTCTCAGACGCGTGGTGCGGTGGATATGTTCAACACCGCTTTTGGTCACTATGCTGACACTTGGGCTGCATGGGTCGAATTGATATTAAATGTCGGCATTACGCTTGCAACAGCTCCCTTTTTCGGTATTATCGGTATATTGCTTGGGAAGATAGTAAGTACGTGTGTCATTGTTATCATCTGGAAACCATATTACCTTTTCAAGGTCGGTTTCAGACGTAAGGTATCAGTCTATTGGTTGCAAGAGCTAAGATTCTATTTTGCCTTCATATTTTCTATAGTGGTATCTACGTTGTTGTTTAACTTGATACCCATTGACGCGGGAGCTTCTTTTCTAAAGTGGTTAATAAAGGGAATAATAACAGTTCCTGTGTTTACCGTGGTATATGTTTGCATTTTATACTCTACTACACAGGGGACAAGAGACTTATTATGCAGGTTAAAAGGAATGATTATAAAAACGAAATAATAAATCATGAAGTTATCTATAATAACTGTAAATTTCAATCACAGAGAAGGACTGAGGAATACTATTAACAGTGTAATCAGTCAGAAAGACTTTGATGACTATGAATTCATAGTCATCGATGGTGGGTCTACGGATGGAAGCAAAGATGTCATAATGGAAAATGCCAACAGAATAACCTATTGGGTATCAGAGAAAGATGGTGGCATCTATAATGGCATGAACAAGGGCATTAAAGTGGCTAATGGAGAATACCTTATCTTTATGAATTCTGGCGACACTTTCTACAATGATCATGTTCTCGCTGATGTTTTTTGTCAGGATCGTGAAGCTGACATCATAACAGGAAATCATGTCGTAAACACGAATGTGCACTCATCTCCAGAAGAGATTACTGGCAGTTACATGTTCACGACAACTCTTTTCCATCAGGCAACATTCATCAAGGCATCTAACTTTAAAGGTCAATTGTATGATGAACGATATAAGATAGTTGCCGATTGGGCGCACTTGTTTAGACGTTTGATAATAGAAAACGCTTCTTACCAGCATGTTAATGTCGTTGTATGCCGTTGTGAGGAGGGTGGGCTTTCACAAACACATTGGCAGGATGTTTTGCGCGAGCGGCAAGACTATCTTAAAACCATCTTGCCTGAGCGTATTTATAACGACTATAATAAGCACTTTATGGAAACGCAGTTCTCTAAATGCCCCAAAGATATTATTGAGGGAATACAGCAAATCTGTAATGGAGGTAAGATGGAGAAGGTGTTGCGGCAATTTATGGAATTATTGTTACGTATAAAGGGAGCCTTTTCTAAAAAGGATAGGAATTAAAGATATTAGTAAAAATCAACTTTTCAAATGAACTTGGAAAGTTTGTTTGTCTAATATTAAATACATATAAACAGTTACAGATGATTTCAGTGATTATTCCCGTCTATAATGCGGAATCAATATTGCGTAGATGTGTAGATAGCATACTAAAGCAAAGCTATCAATCATTTGAAGTTATATTGATAGATGACGGGAGTGAAGACAATAGTGGTCGTATTTGTGACGAGTATAGCAAAATAAATGATAGGATATGCACCGTTCACCAGTGCAACCAGGGCGTTAGTGCTGCCAGGAACCGAGGATTGGACATTGCAAAGGGTGAATACATCGCGTTTATTGATTCTGATGATTATGTTGATTCCGATTATTTGAAAGTCTTATATAATGGTATTGTTTCTTATGGAGTGGACATGTGCATGACATCTCTTCATGTCAACCAAGTGAAGGACAGAGCGACACTATTAAACAGTAATTGTGATGTTATATCAGCCATATTAGGTAAAGACTTTGGCAACAATGCAGGCCCGTTTAATAAATTATTCAAGCGTTCCATCATAGGCAGTCTGCGGTTTGACAAGCACGTATATTTGGGAGAGGACACATTGTTTGACGTGGAATATGCCAAAAGATGCAATAATGGCGTTTTCATCAATGAGGTGTTGTATCACTATGACCAGCCTACCTCAAGTGTCTCATATACGAGAAATGCTGCCAAACTTGATAAGTATCTCACTTATGCAGAGTCAAGGGGAAAAATGCTTAACGACATGACTAACCTGTCTTCAAACTGTCGGGAGATGCTCGTTCATGCATATTTCAGTAGCATCCTGAATTGCTTTTATCAATCACGCTATTTTCATAATAGAAAGGCAGAGAAGAAGATGTGCTTGGTTATGAAGAAGGCACAACATAAGTATTCTTTTTCAGGATTAACAATAAGACAAAAAATTAATTATTGGATAATGGGACATTTACCTTATTTGTTCCCATTGTGGAATGCCATTAATACGCGAATATGATTAATCAAATAAGTTATTATCTACGTACCTATCCAAGGTCTTTCATTTTTTGTCTATGTTATCTTCCCTTCCGTCAGGCACTGAGGGTACCGATTCTTGTGAGTAGGTTAAAGATTGGGGAGTTGCATCGAGGGATATAGTTTTTAGTTCGGAACCATATCGGGCACGTGTTATTTTGGGATTTACTGGGACGGAGCGAAGGGACAGCCGATCGTCATACATTTCTGTCCATAAAGGTGGTAAGCTCGTGTTGGGGGAGCGTGTGACGATTGCACGTGGTACAACAATTATTATAGATGGAGCCCAGCTGCAGATTGGCAATGATTTTTATTGCAATAAGAATTGTTATTTTAGAGCTTCACGAAATTTGTTTTTTGGCAATGTTTGTCAGGTCGGATGGAATGTCCAGATTAATACTTCGGATGGGCATGCCATATTTCACGACGGTAAATCCCAAGTTTCGGATTTGCCTATTAATATTGGCAACCATGTATGGATAACCTCCAATACAATAATTACAAAAGGAGTTTCTATAGCTGATGGGTGTATTATAGCGCAGGGGGCGGTTGTCACTAAGTCTATAAATGAGCCTCGTGCTTTAGCGGGGGGGGTAATAGCAAAAGTGATTTTGCAGAATATAGAATGGAAAAGATAGCTTGAAACTATAAAATTCGCAAAGATATGAAACCAAGAATCATAGCATTGTATTTGCCTCAATTCCATCCTTGCGAGGAGAATAATCAGTGGTGGGGCAAGGGCTTTACCGAATGGACAAATGTCGGTAAGGCTAAACCTTTGTTTAAGGGACATGATCAACCTCGTGTTCCCGCAGACTTAGGTTATTACGACTTGCGTTTGCCTGTTGTGAGGCAGCAGCAAGTTGAATTGGCGAAACGGGGGGGTAAACTCTTTCTGTTATTGGCACTATTGGTTCGGCAACGGCAAAAGGTTGCTTGCTGACGTATTTGATGAAGTGCTTGCTTCTGGAAAGCCAGATTTTCCATTTTGCCTGGCGTGGGCAAATCATTCGTGGTATGCTAAAGTTTGGGACAAGGATGCAAAGGATAAGCTCCTTATAGAGCAAACATATCCAGGAATAGATGATGCCTGGAAGCATTTTGAGTTCTTGCTAAAAGCATTCCGTGACAAGAGGTATGTGCAGGTTGATGGTTGTCCATTCTTGCACATATTCGATGCGGAATCGTTGCCGGAGTCATATATCAAGTGGTTTAAAGAGTGGACAAAGGAAGCTGGGTTCAAAGGGTTATATCTTGTAGCGAATAGCTATGATGTAACGAAGGGTGCCACTTACTTTAAGAAGAAAGGTTACGATGCCGTAGTATATGGCCGCATGTCATCCTTGTGGGATCGAGAGTACGCCCACATGAATGGCGTGGAAAAAATCTTTGCACGAGCAGAACGCAGGATAAAACAGGCTGTTACAGGACGTCCGCGCGGTGCCCGAGACTATGCCCATGACTTCCACCATTTTATTACATCGGAAGAAAGACGACTTGATGTTATTCCTGAAATAGTGCCGCAATGGGATCATAGTCCACGAAGTGGTGACAAGGCTGCGACTATCTATTACAATAGCGAGCCTAAATATTTCTACAAGCATGTTAAAGAAGCGTTAGATGCGATAAAAGACAAACCAGAAGAATATCAACTGATAATGTTGAAATCGTGGAACGAGTGGGGCGAGGGCAACTATATGGAGCCAGACCTTACCCATGGATGCGGTTATATCGACGCTCTAAGGCAGGCTCTGGAAGAGTGTAGGTAGATAAAGCCATCATCTTGCATACATTCTCTCATCAACAAGACTCATCGTTGTCTCCAATTCTTGGACCTTATCTTTACGAAGAAATTAAACGTCAGCGAGATTTGAGCGACAATATAAAAAACATTGTTTTGAATGCCAAAGATACATTTGTATCGCCTTGTTTCTTGGTTGGCAAGGAGTGGGTCGACATAAGTTTTATGCCAATTTATATATTGTTGAAACAATTGTATTTCTCTATGAACCAATTGGATAAACGTATTTTGTCTTTTCTCAATTTTGGTTCGCGGGCAATCATGTTGCTTTTACGTAAAATGCATGGATGATTTATGAAACTGTTCAGTATAATAATACCTGTTTACAATGCTGAGGCATATTTGGAGGAATGTGTAGGCTCTTGCTATAGACAGGACTTTGCCGAGGCTGATTTTGAAATTCTCCTTATCAATGACGGTAGCACTGATGACTCCTTGGCTGTGATGAATGCCTTGGCTCTCAAACACGATAATATAGTATGTGTTTCCCAGACTAATAAGGGACAAGGATGTGCCAGAAATAGGGCTATCATGATGGCTCAAGGCAAGTATTTGTTCTTTTGTGATTCCGACGATAAATTCATTGATCACTCGTTGTCCAAGATAATAAAGTTGATGGAGGAATACTCGTTGGAAATATGTGTCTCTATAGCCAAAGAGTATGATTCCGAAGGCAATGCAAGGTTAGGATTGCTGCAGCCCATGACACATTATAAAATCTTTGATGGTATTTCTGCTATATTGAATGGCGTTTACCTTGATTCTGTTTGCAATAAGTGTTATTTGAGGTCTTTTATTGTGAACAATCATTTTACCTTTGATGAGACAATAGTACATGAAGATTCATTGTTTAATGCAGAGGTGTTTCCTTTGGTAAAAAGAATGATGTTTACTGACATATGCACTTATCAGTATAATTGGAACGATAGCTCAACCGATCGCAGTCGTAGTATAAAGAAAATCATGCGTGGCTTGAGAAGTGATATAGTTATAGCTAAGAGGTTAAGATTGATTCCTCAAGATGTAGATGCAATTTGTGACACTCGATTAACTGACAACTATAAAAGGCGAAGCAATTCCATTATGGTAAGCTTGTTTCTTGGAATACTGTTACGGAAAGACTTGTCAGTCACAGATAAGCAAGAGCTTCGGCAGATGGCTAAAGATGAAAATCTTTTTCCATTCAAGGGGAAATGTCTTTCTTGGAAGGCGACCTTGGTAAGCAAGATGTTGAATATTCTATACAATAGATGACCTTTGAATCCCTTGCGCCGAAAGATGGGACTTTGCGCGGAGCGGTTGTCGCATCGCTTTGCCTTGCCAACGATAGTGGGGCAGTGGCGAAGTATGTTGGGAGACATCGCTGCCGGGCGGTAATGAAAAACCAGTTGGGCAAAGCGTGGGTTTCTTGGGCGTTTTTTTCGTGAATTGTCGTGGAATAATCTTGAAATTATTTTGTGGATAACAAGAAAAAGACTATTTTAGCGGCAAGTTTTTGAAACATATAAAGGAGATAGGACCATGCTTACTACAAATGCAGTCGCGCAAAACTCAATAGTCCAAATTTGGGATCAAATAAAGAATTGGAGTAGGGAAGACCGTAGTAGTCTTGCCAGGCCGATAGAGAAATCCTTGGATGATGAAAGTTCAAGCGATGAGACAACTAAGTCGTTTATTAATAAATTTGCTATTGACTTCTAATGTTGTTTATTATATTTAAGCAGGCAACAAGATTACGATAATGGCTGTTGTGCACGACCGACAATCTCCAAAGACTATTTCAGAGATGATTTATCGATTTATAGAGCATCATTTATGACTAACCATTTTTTCATACTATGAAAATAGCACTGATATCCATACCTATGCCCACCTTCAACAACCGTGGGGCGGCATCTGCGTTGCCTTACCATCTCATCAAGGGTGCGGGCAAGGACGCGCGGTTTGAGGTGTGGACTTACAATAGCAATCATATACCACCATCCGACGTGGCGGAGACGGAGCGCGCCCTCGGCGTGAAGATCCACATCTTGCGCCAGCCTTGGTGGATGGCCTGGATGTTCAGGCTCCACGTGGCCGTGCTGCGCATGCTGCTGCGCTATCCTTATCTTCGCTATCTACGCCTTCATGCCAAGGTGCGGGCGGCGATACGGGCTTTCGCTCCCGACAAGTTGTGGATCTACGGAGAGGAGATAGCCCATTTTGCCGATTTCTTCCCAGATGTGCCGGCTGTAGCTACCATGCCCGACTGCGAGTCGTTGTACTATCACCGCTTGCTTGGCAAGGACTTCTCCACGAGGTCTTTGCCTCAGATATTGCGCTACGCCTGGGCTTTCTGGCAGTATCGAGGCATGGAGCGCGCCATGCGCCACTGCCATGCCATGTTCCATTTCGTGGGCCGACAAGACACCGCGTTTTTCCGGGAGATATGCCCAGAGGCCAACGCCGTGTTCCTGCCTCATCCTTTATACGCCCATCGCGACAAGACCATTAGCTTCTACCAACCAAAGGTGCGGTTGCTCTTCACCGGGCGCTACGACCTTTACTGCCGTCGTGGCAGCGATAGGCTCTTACTGGCCATGTTGACCGATGAATACTTGAAGTCGGCCTTCGAGGTCACTTTTCTCGGCAAAGGTTGGGAGACATGGGCCGACAGGCTTTGCAAGGCAGGGTGGACATGCCAACACATAGCCTTCGCGCCCGACTATATAGAGGAGCTGCAGAGGCACGACGTACAGGTCAACGCCATCGACGTGGGCACCGGCACCAAAGGCAAGGTGCTCGACGCCATAGCCAACGGACTGCTGGAGATGGGTTCTCCTTTCGCGCTTGAGAACATAGACGTGACAGATGGTGACAGTTGCGTGCTTTTCCACGATGCCGATGAGGCCGTGGCAAGGTTGCGCGACATAGCGGCAAACGTGTCGCGCTATGAGGCCATGGCGGCCAAGGGGCGGAGCCGGGTGCTGGCCACCCATGACAGCGTGGCATGCGCGCGGTCACTATTTTGGCCAAATGGCACGCCTGAGGCTAATGTTTAATATCAACAAGACAACAATACATCTTTTTTATGTGGCTTTATCTCATACTTTTCGCCATACCGCTCATCGCGTTCAAGACTTCCGGTGACGGAAGAAGCAAGGTATTCCTCATTGGTTATTTGGCTTTGATAGCCCTTTTCGTGGGCATGAGCGACATGTTTGGCGGCTACGACCGCTACATCTATGGCGAGGCTTTCGATAGCATTGCCGACGTCACCACCAGTGGGCAAGCCTATGGTGACAGAGGCGTGTTCAACTATTTCCCAGGTGAGCCGGGCTATATATGGCTCAACATCATCATATCGTGGTTCACGGCCAATCGCTACATCTTCATCCTCGTGCTGACGCTGCTCATCTATGTCCTGCTCTATCAGTCGCTGCGCGACTATTGCGTCAACTACCCCTATGCTCTCATGCTTTTCATGGCCTTGTGGTTCTATTTCTCGTTCACCTACCTGCGACAGGTGCTTGGCGCCACTGTGGCATGGCTCAGCATACGCTACATACTCAAGCGTCAGTTGTGGAAGTTTCTCTTGGTCTGGTTCGTTGCGTCCACGTTGCACAAGTCGGCCTTGGTGTTCCTTCCCATATATTTCGTGCCGATAAGGAAATATTCGGTCAAGACGATATTAGCGGTCATGGGCGTGGCTCTCGTCATGGGCATCTCGCCAATACCTAATGCCATATTCCATGCTTACGGCGACGCCAACAGCATGATAGCCAAGAATGCCCAATACAATGCTTCGGGCGGTATCCGCGTCGATTATCTGCTTGAGGCGGCGTTCTTCCTATATTTCATCATCAAAAGCTATGCGAGCATACCCAACCGTCGCGTAAACATACTCATGCTCAACATGGCTCTCGTGTTTTGCGCCATGCTTCTTTTCTTCATCCGCTCTGAGAATGGCGGTCGCCTGAGCTGGTACTACATGATCGGCATCATATCCACCATTACCTACATTTGCACGCAGGGCGACCGCAGGCAGGTGTTCGGGCCCATGATGATTGTGGTGTCGCTGCTGCTCTATGTACGAATATATGTTGCTTGGCAAATTCCCCTTAGTTACCTTGCACCATATAAGACATTTCTCAGTGATGGTGTGCGAGAAAATGACCAATTGTGTAGGCGTTATGAATATGATCATATGTACGACGTGAACAAACTCTATCGTGCACCATTGAGGTTTAAGACGGATTTTAATATTGGCAACATCAGTGTGGGTGAAGCACAAGTGCAAGACAATGGACTGTAGCTTGGTACGGAGTCTTGCCACGGCTTGCTTCGCCGTCTACATCATCCATTTCGATCCCTTGGTGTTCCATTTTTTGCCATGGCGGTTAAGTCCATCTACAATTCCACGTCAGGACTCGTCACGGTGGCTGCAATCTCCATGTTTCTCGTGGCCGTGTTCTTGGCTTGTTGGCTGATAGACAGGGTAAGGCTATGCGCCTCGCGTTTCGTGTTTCGCTGAAAAATAAATAGATGATTCTTGGTTCTTTTATTTGCAATCCTTTTACTTGTCTTGTCCCAGTCTATTTTGAGTTCAATTTAATACAAGAAGATTCGGATGACAATAAATTTGTGGATTGTGCCATTGCCTTCTGTTAATGTACTATTATAAGGAATATTATATCTATCATGACAATGAAACACCCTTTTATCACAATACTCACCCCTACTTACAACCGTGCTTCGCTGCTGCCGAGGCTGTTTGACAGTTTGCTGCGCCAGACCAACAAGGCTTTCGAGTGGATTGTGGTGGACGACGGGTCAACCGACGACACACGAGAGGTGGTGGCAAACCTTAAAGAAAAGTGTGGCGGAGCCTTTCCCATGGGCTATGTCTACAAGGCGAACGGCGGCAAGCACATGGCAATAAACATTGGCGCGGAGCGTGCGCGTGGCGAGCTGCTCTTCATAGCCGACAGCGATGACCTTCTCACCGACGACGCCTTGGAGACCGTGGCAAACTCATGGCACGACATTTCTGATGACAAGTCGTTTGCCGGCATTGCCGGTCTCGACATCACCATGGACACTCGTGAGGTGATAGGCTCTGGATTGCCTCAAGAGCATATAGACTGCAATGCTATCGACATTCGCTATCGCCATCACGTCACGGGCGACATGAAGGAGGTGTTCCGCACTGAGGTGTTGCGAGAGTTCCCGTTCCCTGAATTCGCTGGCGAGCGTTTCTGCCCCGAGCAGCTTGTGTGGTTTCGCATGGCGCGGCGATACAGGCTGCGATACATCAACAAGCCTATATACATTGCCGACTACCAGCCCGACGGAATCACGGCAGGCATCACGAGGGCGAGGATGCGCAACCCGAGCGCGTCAATGCTTACCTATGCCGAGCTCACCGAGTGTCCCGTGCCGTTCTTGGTGAAGGTGAAGGCCGCCATCAACTTCTGGCGGTTCTGGCATTGTCGCACGGCCACGTCAGTGGTGCCGCGTGTGGCCCTGCGTTGGCATTGGCTCCGCCCCCTGGGCTGGATGATGCATGTGCGCGATGGCAATGCATTACGCAAATAAAATGCACTAACCATTGTAAATCATCGGTCGAACATTATTCGTGGGCCGGCACAAGACCGGTCCCTGCAAAGCATAAACAAAAAAGATGAAAATACTGCAAGTGATAACCTCGCTGTTCACGGGTGGCGCCGAGACCTTGGTGGTGAACCTCGTGCCGCGGTTGCGCGCCATGGGCGATGAGGTCGACGTGTGCTTGTTCAATGGAGTGGAGACACCGCTCATGGAGCGGCTGCGCCGCGAGAATCCAGGCATAAGGATATGGAAACTTGGCAAGGGCTTCTACAACCCCTTGTATGTGGTAAAGCTTGCGCGCATAATGCGCCGCTACGACATTGTGCACACCCACAACTCCTCGCCACAGCTCTTCGTGGCCTTGGCCTCAGTGGTATGCTCTGTCGAGCTTTGCTCGACAGAGCATACCACTTCCAACCGCAAACGCGGTTGGAAGTGGTATGCCCCCGTCGAGAGCTGGATGTATGGCCGCTACGACCACGTGATATGCATCTCGAAGGTGGCCGAGGACAAGCTTCGAGAGTATATGGGCGGTGAGTGGATGGACAGGCGGTCGAGTCGCTATGGCCGCATATTGACCATCGAGAACGGTGTTGACGTGTACGCCTTCCACGATGCCGAGCCACTGCCCGATGCCGTGACGGGGCGACAAAAAGATGACTTCGTAGTGACCATGGTGGCAGGTTTCCGTGATGCCAAGGACCAGGACACGCTCGTCAGGGCCATGACCATGCTGCCCGATTGCCACAAGTTGTGGCTTGTGGGTCGCGGCGTGCGCATGGACGAGGTGAAGGCGTTGGCCGAGAAGCTTGGCGTTGCCTCTCGCGTGCGCTTTTGGGGCTTGCGCACCGATGTGCCTCGTGTGCTGAAGAGCACCGACGTGGTGTGCATGGCGAGTCATTGGGAGGGCCTTTCGCTGTCCAACATCGAGGGCATGAGCGTTGGCAAGCCTTTCATGGCATCCGACGTTAACGGCTTGCGCGAGGTGACCAAGGGCTGGGGCGTGCTCTTCCCCGAGAGCGATGCCAGGGCCGTGGCCGATGAGCTGACGCGCCTCCACGACGACCGCGCCTATTACGATGCCGTGGCCGACAAGTGTTGGCAGCGCGCCCGCCAGTTTGACATAGCCAATACCGCAGAGCGTTACCAGGCGGTGTACACGTCAATGCGGTGACATTTGCGGCCCCTGCACCATGGACGATGCAGCAACCATATAAAACATGAGAAACAAGAAGAAGATATTAAGGGCCGTCACGTCGGCGCAGTCGCTGGTCTTCTGCCGCGACGTGATGGTGAAGATGCGGGCCATGGGCTACCACATGGTGGCGGTGACATCGCCTGGCCTTGAGCTCGACAGCCTGCGCCATGACGACGGGTTCCACTGCGTGGCGGTGCCCATGCACCGCCGCATATCGCCCGTGGCCGACTTGGTGTCGCTCGTGAGGCTCGTCATCGTCATGGCCAAGGAACGCCCGTGGGTGGTCCACTCCATGACGCCCAAGGCCGGACTGCTGTGCATGATAGCGGCGTGGCTGACCGGGGTGCCGGTGCGCGTGCATACCTTCACCGGACTGGTGTGGCCCACGGCCACTGGCCTGAAGCGTCGGCTGCTGATGATGACCGACCGCATAACCTGCGCCTGCGCCACCCACGTCATACCAGAGGGCAAGGGCGTGATGCACGACCTACAGCATGGCGGCATCACCAGCAAGCCCATGCGCGTGCTCGGGCATGGCAACGTGAAGGGTGTGGACATTGAGCGGTTTGACCCGTCGCGTCTTGGCGCGCAAGCGGCCTCTGGCGCGTTCACCTTTCTCTTCGTGGGCCGCATCGTGGGCGAAAAGGGCATAAACGAGCTTGTGGAGGCTTTCGCGCGGTTGCATGAGGAACAGCCAGCCACAAGGCTCGTGTTGGTGGGCAACTATGAGACCGAGCTTGACCCCTTGAGCCAAGGCACGCGTCGGATAATCGATGCCATGGACGCAATAGAGACGCCTGGACCAAAGCGCGGCGACGACTTGGTGAGCGCCTATGCCGAGGCCGACTGCTTCGTCATGCCGTCGTATCGCGAGGGATTCCCCAATGTGGTGCTTGAGGCCGGGGCCATGGGCCTGCCATCGGTGGTGACCGACATCAACGGTTCTCGCGAGATAGTGGAAAACGGCAAAAACGGTCTCGTGGTGCCGCCACGAGACGCTGCCGCCCTCTACGACGCCATGAAACTGATGGCCACCGACAACGAGGCGCGACAGCGCATGGCTCGTGAGGCCCGTCCCATGATAGTCTCGCGCTTCGAGCGTGACTACGTGCAGCGGTGCCAGATAGAGTTCTACAAGGACGTGATGGGGTGAAACTTGGCACCATGATGAACCGCCTGCTCAACGAGGTGGGCTTCGGCATCGGTTTGGTGTAATCGCATTGCCGTTACGGTGTAACGGCGACGGCATTTGGCTATTATCGCAACAAAAACGGGTCAAAATGCCGCCGACGGTGTTGCTAAGAGGCCGAAGGCTACCCTTTTCCCGCTCTAAATGCACCGGTTTCCAAGTGTTAAATTTCGGCAATAATATTTTACAATTGTGCCGGTTCGTCTGATGCGTTTGCATGAAGGACATGCCAGGGCCGGCATCCCACCCCTATGCATTACGCAAGCAATTTCATTGAAAAGAATTTGCGGATGTCGCGGATTTGGCTTAATTTTGCGAGTGAAGCCAGGTCTATATAAATAATATTAGAATAACTATGGTAGCAGACAAAATAGAATATATAATAATGCTTATCAAATTGTTTGCTAAACACTTAAGGGATAACGACATCCATA
>JABLTL010120493.1_pt1 | contig 20204 bp, 15 predicted proteins | sample 7160151 | NCBI WGS metagenome assembly JABLTL01 (sample SAMN14651223, study PRJNA627086) | human gut metagenome | isolation source: feces | host: Homo sapiens
AATAGAATAGTTGTGATAGACTTCGAGACATTATATTATAATTGATTCGAGACCCTTGCACAATACAAAGGCTCTAGGACCAATTTCTTTGACTGATTCAGGAATTACGACCTCACGCAACTTTTTACAGCATGCAAAAGCAAACTTCATTATCTTTGTAACTGTATCAGGAATTGTAATTCGCTCAATTTTATCGGGAGCTTTATACAGTACTGTCATGTCCTTGGAATACAGCACACCCTCATAAGATGTCAGGCTTGGGTTATTTTCATCCACGGTAATCTCCGTGAGTTGATTGCTGGAAAATGCCATAGAAATAGGTTCACCGTCTGTCAATTTTTCAGGAATATGCAGATGTTCAATCGGCAGCATATTAAATGATGAATCATACCAACCAATATTATTATTGGGGAGTTTTAATTTCTTGACGCTTACACAATCGCTGAATGCATAATTACCTACATCTGTAACCGAATCAGGGAGAATTATCTCCTTCAAACTTCTGCAGTTACGAAAGGCATATTCCTCTATTGTCTTCAGTCCTTCCGGAAAATTTATAGAGTGCAGATTATAACATCTGTTAAAAGCATCAGGACCTATTTCAATCAAGCCGTCCGGTAATACTACTTCTTCCAATTTTTCACATTCCATAAACAGTCTGGCGGGAATCACTTTTACGCCAACAGGGAAAACAATTTTCCTAATAGTATCAGGAAATTCATGCTCTTCATCTATTTCTGTTATGCCCTCCGGGATAATTACCGTCTCACTTTTAGGTGCCCAGGAGACAAGTAAATGCCCAATGATCAGAAAATCGTTTTCCTGCATATATTTTTCATACCAGGGCGTATCTTCAAATGCGCAGGCAGGACAGTATTCAATATCTGATGGGAGCGTGATATCCGTGAGACTTTCGCAGCCTTCAAACGCATTTATATTAATAATCTTAACTGATTCGGGAATAACGATTTTTGAAAGCTTAAAACAGTTTTTAAAGGAGAATATTCCAAGTTTTTCAAGCTGCTCTGACAGCCGTACTGAAACGAGCTGCCTGCAATCCTCAAAAGCACAGTTTTTGATTTCTTTTACACTGTCTGGAATAAAAACGCTTGTGATTTCAGACTCACGAAATGCAATGCTATCAATTACCTCAATGCCGTCAGGGATAACAACATCCGTAACGCCTTCTTCTGCAATGTACTTAATAAGTACGCCGTTTTCGATTGTAAATGCCATTATGAATTCCTCCTAAACAATGTTTTTTGGGTAAAACAACTGTTCACATACATTAAAGTGTTCTTAGCTCCAGAAACGAAGCAAATGTAAATAGGTACGGCGTATTTCACTGCTTGTTCTCCCACGGTGTTCCTTCAAATGCATTCTCGGCAATGATGATTTCATGATCTGGCAGAAGCACTATTTTCAGCTTTGTACACCCCGCAAATGCCATATTATCAATTGTTTTGATAGAATCAGGAAGTATGATTTCCTCCAACTCTTCACAATCCAGAAAAGCACATTCCCCGATGTATTCGAGATGTTCCGGGAAGACGATTTTCTTCAAAGATGTGCAGCCTGCAAAGGCGTTGATGCCATCTTCTCCGATTGATTTGAGATTAGCCGGCAAATGCAATTCCTCAATGCTTTCACAGTCAACAAATGTACACTCTTTAATTTCGGTGATATTGTCACTAAGTCGAACTTTTTTCAAGGCACAACAGCCCTGAAAAGCGCCCTTATCAAGTTCAGTGACCGTGTCCGGCATTATGATCTCTTGCAGGTTTTCACATTCATTAAATGCCCTTTGATATATACCCTGCAATCCTTCCGGAAGATTGATTTTCTCAAGTTTTGTAAAACCATCAAATGTTTCATCGTAAATGGTTTTGATACCAGACGGAAGAATGATCTCCCTCGCAGTTTTTTCAGAATCATCAAACGCAGTGTAGCAAATACCAACCACATTTTCAGGTATTTTTATGACATCATCAGTTAAGCCGCACCTGACAAGCCAACCCCCGATAATCAGGATACTGTCGCATTCTTTTACGATCTTAGAATCTACAAATGCAAATCCATCAATATATTTCAAATTATGTGAGACATTCACCTCTGTAAGATCAGGCATATAGCAGAGTGCAGTGGGTTTCAATTCTTCCAGACTATCCGGAAGATCAATCGTTGTAATACCAGCGATTTCCCTGAATACGCCGTTTGCTATGCTCTTGATCCCCTCTGGTACAGAAACTCTTGTTTCGCCGCCGATGGGAACATATTCTATAAGCTCGTCCTTGTATACCTTGAACCGGCTTTCATCGTATTTATCAGACGGCGGAACAGCGAGTTCCGGTAGTCCCATATTGTTCAGCATTTCTTTGATAGCAAAAAATATCTGAGCTTCATTCAGATCGCAGACATTCTCTCCGAATTGCAGTGCATCGAAATAATGCTGCACCGCTGATGCATCATTTTTAATGGTTATACCAAGCTGCGTGAAGGCATAATCATGCAGCATCGGAATTACAATAGAATTGACCGAAAATGCTAGGCTATATTTTTCTCCGAGCTTACTGCGGAAAAGATTCCAGAAGTAAAACAGGAAGAAGCAGCTTGCTTTTTTTACAAGCTGACTTTGTCCCTCCTTCTTATCCTCAGAGCTTATCGGTATAGCAGTGAGGTTTCCTAACATCATGACAGGATTCGGAGTTGCATTGCCTTGCTCGTCCTCCTGACAAAACATTTCTCTGAATCCCCAATACTTGAACGCAGATGCAACTTTTTCCTGAATATCCTCACAAGGCATCATGTCAAAATCCTCATTGCCTTTATTACAAATCGTTTCGCAAATATCACTTGCATGAGCTGCTGCCACAAAAAAGTGGAAAACACTCTTGTCATCAGGATGTGCTGTTTTCATAAAATCCGCCATACCGTCAGTCATTTTTTCAAGTGTTTCAGCACTGTAATACGGCTGGTTCATCACTTCTTCCCATGTGTTCATTAGTATTTCCTCCTAAAATCCAATTCTTCTCTTTCCGCTGGATGTTTCCGACAACAGATGCTGTCTTATACAAATCAGCATACGCACGAATAGATTAAACTACTTCACATTTAATACGAACCCTTTTTGCAAATCGCTCAGCATAGCTACCTGATTTTGCTGTAATTGTAAGGTTATCGCAATAGGAAAATGCATCTTTTTTAATACGTGTCACACTGTCAGGAATTGTGGCTTTGGTTAGTTTTAGGCAATAATAGAATGCCATATCTCCGATCATCTTCACACTTTCCGGGATTATGATACTGGAGAGACTCTCACAGTATGAAAATGTATTTTTTTCGATACTTGTCACACTGTTGGGGATCGTGATGCTAGTTAGTCTCTTGCAATCATGAAAGGCTTCCATACCAATACTCGTTACACTATCAGGGAGGGTTATGCTGGTAAGGCTGCTGCACTCACTGAAAGCTTCATCTCCAATACTCGTTACACTATTGGGTATTGTTATGCCTGTAAGACTCTTGCAGTCATAGAATGCTTCATTTTCAATCGTCGTCACGCTATTAGGAATTTTAATGTCATTAAGTTTATGGCAATGAGAAAATGTGTATTTTCCGATACTTTTCATACTGTTGGAGAGTGTAACACTGGTGAGTTTATAGCAGTCGTAGAAGACTTTATTTCCAATACTCGTTACACTATCGGGAATGATAATGCTGATAAGATTTCCACATTCGCTAAATGCCTCAGCTTCAATACTCGTCACACTGTCAGGAATTGTAATTCTAGTAAGTTTCGTACAACCCCAGAAGGCATCATATCCAATGCTCGTTACGCCATCAGGTATTACAACCTCTGTAATATTCCGTTCTTCTTTGTATTTGATCAATACACCATTTTTTATTTCAAATCCCATATTAATCTCTCCTAAAACCCAATTCTTCTCTTTCCGCCAGATGTCTCCGACAAATTGATATTCTCATCATCAATATAGTCCTGAACATCACTTCTGATAATCATACTGTCAGGCTCATCCTCTGTTCTCAGATTCTGATTCATTATCACCTGATCCAGAATATTCCGGATAGTGCGTGCATTTGCAAAATTAGGCTGTTTCCGGAAATACTCAGTAATATCCAGAACAAGAAGCAATGCAGCGCTGTCAATTTCATATTTTTTCTTACTCAGGAATGCAAGTGCGATTTCACCAAGTTCCTCACGGGTATAATCCGGGAAATCAAGCTGGAACTGAATACGCGACTTCATACCCGGATTGCTGCTGAGCATGGATTCCATATTCTCTCGGTATCCAGCAAGTATAACGCAGAATTGTCCGCGTTTATCTTCCATTTCTTTCAGTAATGCAGTAATCGCTTCGTCGCCGTATCCGGCGGAGTGCCCATCGCCGCCGCTTGTTTCTGTAAGGCTGTACGCTTCATCTATAAACAGCACTCCGCCCATAGCATCGTTTATCTTAGCAAGTGTTTTAGGGCCAGTCTCTCCGACATATTTTCCGATAAGACCGTTTGCATCCGTTTCAGTCAATTTAGCTTCCGAAAGGACTCCGGCTTCATAGAGAATACGTGAAAGAAGTCGTGCAACCTCAGTTTTACCGGTGCCGGGATTCCCGTAAAAACACATATGCAGATTGAAATCCGGATCACTCTTATTTCGCTTTGCGTATGCTTTGATTTTCTTGACCATCCGCTTTACAGCGGACAGACCGATCAAAGCTTCAAGTTCGTCTTCGGCAGTCATGATCTTTTTGACAACGCCTTCTCCAGTTGTAGGGAGATTCAAATGAGAGTCCTTTATGTATTTATTGACATCAACGATCTCCAACTTTTTATCTTCAGAGTCCATACAACGAAGATTCTGACAGATCATCACCTGATCGAGAATGTTTCTCAGCTCTCTAGCATTAGCAAAATCAGGCTCTTTTCTCTTGATATCTGTAATATCCAACACACGCTCCAATGCTTCATCGCTGATCGTATATCCTTTGCTTTTCAGCATTAAAGCAGCAATTTGTCCTAATTCCTTGCGTGCATAGTTCGGAAACTCAATGTGAAACTGAATTCGTGAACGGAATCCGGGATTGGATGCGATCATTTCCTGTATCGGATTTCTGTAACCGGCAAGGATCACACAGAACTTTCCGCGATAGTCTTCCATTGCTTTTATCAGCGTAGCGACAGCTTCGTGACCGTAGTCTCCCTTATGTTCACTTTGAGTAAGTGCATAAGCCTCATCAATAAAAAGTACACCGCCCATTGCTTCCTCAATACGCTCCATTGTTTTCAGCGCAGTCTGACCGACATAAGCGGCAACGAGACCGCTGCGATCTGTTTCCACAACCTTATCAGTTGGCAGCAGACCATTCTCATACAGAATACCTGCGATGATACGGGCAACTTCGGTTTTTCCGGTGCCGGGATTACCGCAGAAGGTCATATGCAGATTAAAATCCGTATTATCTTTGTTGACAAGCGCAAATGCTTTCAGCTTTCGGATACTTTCCTTTACAGATTCCAGCCCGATCAATGCGTTCAGTTTCTGCTCACTGGTACCGGTCTTCATCGCTTTACCCTTTTGCAGTTTCATGCATCCTTCGGTATCCAGATCAAGCATTGCGTTATATAATTCAAATAACTTTTCCTCATCACGATCAGATAAAAATTCTGCATCACTTACAGCATTCCGGATAGCAGAAAACCTCTCATTTACTATCTCAGACAGAGCATCTCTGTATTGTTCCTGTGTGAGATCAGTTGAAGATGCGAGATCATATGATTCCTTAATAGTCAGAATCGGCGCAGACATTACCGTATAAATGCCGTCCCAGAGTGCTTGCAGCATCTCCTGCAATTCCTTTGTACCATCGTCTAAAATATCCACAACATATTTCTTTTCAAGGATCTTATCCAGCTTTTCAGCACGCTTTCGCAGCTCCTGCGTCCAGTTCTCGCTAAGCTTGGCAGGGCTTTTTGTTTTGGAATATGCCCTGCCGTATATACTGTTAAGCTTGATAAATTTCTGAATCTTATCCGTCAGTTGAGCAGCTTTATCTAAAACCACATCTGCTAACTCAGTGAGTTCAGTATTGGGAATCTCGCTGTGATGAAGCAGCATTTCCGGCATTTGAAGATCAGAAAACTCTATTTCTAAGGATAGTGCTGCCGCGGCTTCTATAAGTTTTATCTTGACATCATCGCTCCATTCCTGAAGAAAACGAGTCTCTGCACGATATTTTTTACGAAACGAAGTATGAATATGAGATTTTATTTTTTCGATGCTTTCTCGCACACGGTTGAGAAAAATCTCTGTTTTTTGTGCTGTGCAGGCATATGCCTGTATTTTACCAAAGTCAGGGAACCGTTTGTCATCCTCATACTTTGTTCCCCATATAATTAGATTAGCATCAGCGGGCTGGCTGCTGACGGTCATAACAAATCTGATAATTTCTTTTTTTAGCAGAACTGCCCTATCATATGGCAGCTCGTACATTGTATATCCACAGTGCGGACAGGTACATCTTTTTTCATGCTTGATCACCTTTCCGCAGCCAATACATTTCACTTCAGGCATTATGAATCAACTCCTAATGCTATTTTTGCAGCTTCCAGTGGCGTGCTGTAGAACAAAGCCTGTACCTCATTTTTCAATTCAGCAGAAAGCTTTTCGTAGTTCTCCCTGCAATCCTCCGGCAGTAGTATCTTTTTAGCTCCTGCATTTGCGGCGGTAACAAAAATCTCATCAAGCTCTGTTGTCAGCGGCATCATACCACCGGACATAACCACTCTGCCGCAAACAATCATAGACGGAATTGCCGGTCGGGATGCAATGGCTGAGAACAGCCCCACAACTTCTGCGACAGACACTTCTTCGCTGACACCACGATTCTGAAGGTCGTTGAAGTATAAGCTGTAGTCAAATGTCTCAAAATTGTCGGATACCAGCTTTCGTGAATGCTCGCCGAAGTAATTGAATGCAGCCGTGATACTGTCACGCACTGCTTTCGGTGCGCCGGACAAGCCTTCAACATTTCGGAAACTCAGCTTACCGCTGCCTTCGACAAGTTTATTTTCCAACCGGTAAACACCGACCTTATTATCAACGCTGCGTCCGACAGCATAGACATAACCTGCAGGCTCAAATACAGCCGGAATCAGAGTGCCGTCAGAAATCTCCGGTACTTCGATGATCTTTTCTACACCGGTATCAAGATCAATGTAACCAAGTGCTACGTCACTAAACTCAGCAGGATTCATCTTGCGGAGCTGTTCTTTTACACGGCGGCGGCATTCGATTGCGTATTCCAGCAGTTTCCGTGCCTGCTCCTTGCTGATTTTTTCATCAGGATACATCAGCTTTGCAAGACCTGAGAATGTACGGCGAACAGCGGTGTCATCACGGGTATTGAAGTTACGGTTCAGCTCAAAATACATTCCAAAGGAATTCGTAAAGTCGAATTTGCGCATTACATGACAGAATTCAGAAAAGCAGTCTGAAATCATACCGTATTTTGATGTGAACAGGCTTGCTCTCAGCTTCGGCGTTTCCCAACCCGGAAGATATGCATGAATACGATCAAAGAAAGCAGAATCATTATTGAATCCATCCGGGAACGGTTCAAACAGATTTGTTGTACGAAGCATATCCGAAATACTTCTGAATGTATTACCTTCAAAGGCGATTGAAGCGTCTGAATTGATAGAATCAGTACCTCTTGCAAATGATCCGTTTGCCATGTAGTTTTTCATGATCTGCACCATATCGCCGGAGGTCTCGGTGATACCACCGACTTCATCGAATGCGATGCAGTCCCACTTGCCGACAAGACCGACACGGCGGGATGCCATATTATAAAACAGGTTTGATACTGTAGTATGACCGCTGCTCATGAGGATAGAGTACGGCGATAGCTCGCTGTATACATGGGATTTGCCTGTTCCGCGCGGACCAAGCTCCACAAGGTTATAGTTCTTCTGAATAAACGGAACAAAACGCAGAAGATAGTGCATTTTCTGCTTTTCGTTCAGATCATCGGGTTCATAACCGGCAGAACGTAGTAATAGTGTTTTCCACTCATCATCTGTAAAGCTGCGTCTTGCATCAAGGATCTCGTCCAGATCTAAGTTTGCCATCTGAATCGGCTTTAAGCTTGAAATACTGAACGGAGACTCGTATTTTGAACGTTTCTTTTTAAGCTTTTTCTTTGCTTTTTTCTGATCGCCGAAGATATCTTCCTCAATTTCTTCTGCCTGTCCTTCTTCCGGCTCCAAGCCGACATATTCGATCTGGATGATACACCAGATACCTCCTATCAGAAGCTTTTCATGATGCACGACAAGATCAGAATCGACTTCAAACGGTGAGATTTTCAGATTTGTAAAACGAGCGATATACTTATCCTCACGCTCATCAAGTTCAACAGTGATCTTATCAATGATCGTATACTGTCCATTTTCCTTGATTTTTGACTTCACATATTCACTCTGATCGGGACGGACATAGTTCTCGGAAAGAATCTTTTTGATTTTTTCCATGCCGAGTGCGATCGCTTCTTCATCATCAGTTGTGCAGTACATTCCGAGCAAGTATTCCAGAACATAGGTCGGAACATTCGCTCCCTTTTTCATGAGAGCAGTCAAGTTCTTACGGACGACTTTTCCCGGAAAAGTGTCTATTATTTTTCTATCAAGCGTATCCATTCCGATTCCTCCAGTTAGATTTCCTTGCGGAATATCCATTATTGATTCCAGATTTCTCTGTGCAGCCGCATAGTCAATCTCTCGGCGAGGCGTAAAAGAAATATCCCGTGCTAACTGCGGCTTTTTTCCCGATTTCAGTAATAAGCGCATAGCAAGTGAACCACATGACAAAATTCCATTTATGGCTCTGTCTGCATCCCAATCTCGCTGTGCCTGTACTTCTCTTTTAGTTGGATGCTGCTGCGTTGTCCATCTGGCTACACCGCCGCCCTTGGGTCTATATTTATATCTTTTTGTCTTCATAATCAAAAACCAAAATCATTTGCAAATGCAATTTTGATGCTGAATTCTACATGCTCCTTAACCTCTCCGCTGTCTTTATCAACGATATTGAGGTAATACGGATCAGTGCTGCTGAACTCCTGACCTTTCAGCGTGAAGCGTATCCTGCTGACACGCTCCTGCACATTATCTGTTGTTTTATCAGCTATTACGGTTTGTACATCGCTGACGATATGACTCAAATTATCGCTGATGTACAATTCGTATGTGGCGGGTACAGTCTTTCCGCCAACAGCTTCCGGCTGATAGAATTCAAGGAAGAAAATATTATTTGCGATCTTTCGTGTACGGCTCAGAAGCTGTAATGCAACCTTCTTTGTATCAACAAAGTGCTTTGAGCTTGCCTTAATATTCTTAAAAGCTATGACAGGCACACAGCATTCCTGCAAAGAAATACCGCCATGCACAAAATTCATACCGCCGCCTTGCTTTTTGATGCGTATCGTTTCAAGCGGAGCAAAACCGACCTTATCCGAACCAAATGTACGCATCGGTATCTGCATCATATATTCGGATGAAGCACCGGTATCTGCAATGATACAGCGACGGTCTGCTTTGATAACATCACCGTTAATAAACGACTTTTCACCCTTGTCACTTTCCTCAAGAGGCTGATAGGAATACAGGAATCCATGATCGGCTGTTATTAAAATGTTTGTTCCATTCATGGAATTAACAATCAGCTTTACGAGATTCAGCAGTTCATCGACAGCCTCTGTGCAGGCATCAAACACCTGATTCTCTGTCATTGGCTTATCGCCGATAGTATCTATCTTATTATGATAGATGTATACCACTTCCGCACTCGATACCAGTTCCCGGCGCTGCGCCTGCTTCATCGCAAGCAGATCCTCATAAACAACAGCACAGTTGCCTGTATTTTCTGCTTTCAGTATTTTATCTCGATTGTCCGTTCCTTCAGTAGAAATGCCGTCCATAATGACAGCCAGATCATCGGACAATGTAAATGACTTATGCGGCAAAAGTGCAGCTATTCCGTACTTTGTCAGGCTTGGGAACACAGACTGCATGGCAGAAATCTCAGCAGTACCGCTTGTTTCTTGTACCAGTCTTTTGTTTAGCTCCACAGCTACTTCATACCTGAATGCATCGGAAATGATTACAAAAATACGGTTCTTGTTGCGCACAAACGGAGCGACATCTCTTGTATAGAAGTCCTTCTGTTGCGGTAAGGCTGTAACACTGCCGTTTGTTTGCATTTCATCCCTTATCAAGGTGCCCCACTGACCATTCAGCTCAGTCAGATACCAGTTCTTGTATATCCGCTCTGCTGCATCCGCAACGTTCTTGAACAGATCATCCATTTCTGACGATGCAGATTTCAGGCTCTTGCGGAATGCAACATGGAAGCGTCTATAGTATGTATCCATCAGATACAGTTCGTTACAGTATGCTTTCCAAAGCTGATCAGCGGTTCCGAAATGAAATCCGGTAATATGCTCAAGATAGAAAGCGTGCATCTGAGCAAAAGCATATAAACCATCATAGTATACCTCAAAATGCTTTGCCCATTTACTTGTTCTGCGCTTATCAACGGCAGTAAGAATATCCGCCGACTTGATAACATCTTCGCTGATTTCCTTCATGTAGTGCGTGATAATGCACTCGCCGATACACGGGAGACAATCAGCATCAAGCAGTGTTTCTACGTCTTGCCTTTCAAGTCTTGCAGGCAGACCGAGTTCCCGAGAAATCTCATTTGCAAGCTCAAACAGCTTTCCGCTATCCTCAGAATGCGCCCAGTCATCTATAACATTGTAGCAGAACGGCTGATGGTCAGCAGATATATACTTGTCCAGTCCTGCTAATGTCTGCGGCTGTACAACACCAGAAAGCGCAGTAAGCATGATATGCTTTGCAAGATCGGTGAAATTGATCTCCTCCGCACTGTAGCCTGTATACTTCGTCAGCATATCCTTAAAAGCATCTTCATTGCCGAATTTGCGAATATGCTCGATGGCAGCGTTATCATCGCTGTAAACAGATTCGCAGAGAATTGCCCTGATAACACCCTGAACCGAATTATCCTTTGCACCGGACAGAACCGCCATTACGTCAATATGGAGCTGCGCAGCGTTTTCATATTTGGTATGCAGTGCAGCGATCTTAGCAATACGTTCCTTATTGCCAAAAAACGGCTGATACAGCTTGACAGCTTTGCGAAATGCTACCGTCTGCGGAATATGCAGCTCATCCATTTGCATGGAGATCAGATCAGCACGGAATTCCTCGCTGTACAGTTCAATATCTCTGAGCCAGTCATCCCAGACATGAGGCATAGAGAGTGGGTGATATACCAGATAATTGCTCTTAGTATCCGTCTCCGAAAGAAGCATTTTCGCTTCAAAAAAGTTATCTCCTGTGAGCCGCAGGATTTTCACATTTGGAAGATCGAGTTCATCGAGCATGGACTCGAATTCACGCTCGGAATCGTACCAGAAAATGATCCTTCGCTCATAGCAATCCTTCAGCGGCTGTGCGAATCGCTCACGAAGTGATGTCTCTATATTACTTTTTGCCATGTACTCTCTCCTGCATAGCTTTGCTCAAATTAGCTGCTGCTTGGGGATTCTTTTCCAGCTCTTCCTTCAACGGAACCGGCTCCGGATCAGGCTCTCCGTTATAATGTCGGCATCTGTCAAATTCCTGATTGATGCGATAGACGAAATGCGGCGAATCAGCCACAGTGACCTCCCCGAGATCAATTAATTCATTCTTCATAAATTGTCTTGCCATATCGAGCGCATCAAAATACTCAACATGAGACGGATCATCCGGAGAAATAATGCAGAATCCGATTTTTCTGAAATGCTGTTCACCTGATGCCAAGTCAAACCCATGATCTAACACCATTTCTGTATCATACAAAAATTCCGGATCATGACCTTCTTGATAATACTCATTATTGCAGGCATCATACATGAAGAAAAACACAGCACTTGCAACCTTATCTACAATGACTCTCTTCAAATGATTTATATCAGATGTATCTCTTTTTAACTCCAGATAATCCATTACGGCTGCGGTTGCGATATTGTTGGGGTCAAATAGGATCGCCGCTGCTTTTTTAGGCAATTTCTTATGTTTTTTAGCAATCTCTTCATACTGCAAAGCATACTTCGCAGCAATAATGAGAGCTTCCTCTGTCTGATCGACCTTGCTTGGGTCGAGTTTCAGCATCTTCTCGCCCTCTCTTTTAACAATAGCCAGTCCTTCAATGGAATATGTCCTGACATCAGTGATCTTTATGCCGTTGATTTCCATACTCTGCTCCTTTCTGAGATGCTTATTTGATTTTCTCCAGAATATCCGCAAATTTTGCATAATTGACCTTCACGCCGTCATCAAGGTCAATGTCTATCATCATATCTGCGAGATGATGCACCTTTTCCTCGTAGGCGTTGATCTCCGTAAGCTGTGCAGTCAGCTTTTCCTGACGCTTTTTCAGCTTGACATGGTCACTCGCCGATGCCGTCTGCATCTGCTCTTCCAGCAGAGAAAGCTGTGTGCGGTAACGCTCCTGTAACTCATGCACATAATCCGTGCGGACAGTCGCAACGGTCGTTTTCTGCCAGCGGTGCATATATACCAACGCCTTGAAACCATGCTTTTTGCCGGAACTGAAAAGCCAGTAGATCGGGCGTTTCTGATAGATCTTGCAGTGGTCAGCAAAGAATCCTGTCAGCAGATAGTTCCGCAGCACATCACGGGATGAGCCTTTTCCGCCGAGTGCATCTGCGATGAATTTCAGGTTCTCTTCCAGCGTGTCATCACCATAAACCACACGCACAAACTCGATCACACGGGCGGTCAGGTCGTCCTCAAAGTAGGTATCATCGCAGATCGGGATGACATTGTCCTTGTCGGGGATAATGGTCTTGTATTTGCTGTCGTCCCACTCGCCGCCTGCGTATGCAAGCCCCTTGACATCGAGGGAATACCGCCCGAACAGGCAGCCCACGGCGTAGCTTATCAGGCTTTTGATCTCACGGGTGAGGTCGGCACGGCGCACGGTAACGTCCTTGTCATCGACCTCCGGTGTCAGTTCATCCTGCAAGCCGTAAATGTCGATGAAAATGCGGTTCAGTTCTTCTTCATTTGCCTTTAGCTTCTGGAAGCGGGCTTCGCATTCTTGCTCCCATTCGGCGTATTTATCAGCTATTAGTTTTCCCATTTGTATTACCCCTTAGATATGTTTATAATTACACTACCGTCCCTAATAGTCAATAAGCCATTAGCATATGAAAAGTCCTGAAAATTCGTATTGTATGAACCATGGAGCCCTAAACCATGCATTTTGGAATCATCAAAGCTCCAATCGATTGTAATGCGATACTGCATATAGCCAACATCATACATAAAATAAACATTAGCCGTACCTTGATAAATTGTAGTATTTTTCTTGCTAACAGCAATAATAACTTCTAAAGAGTTTCCATCTGTAACTTTGCAATACTCCATAAAATCCTTAATTGCAATAATATCTTCCATGTTATACCTCCATTAAATCAGCGGGTGCTGCTCAAAATCCCAGCTTGTTTCAAAACTGTCCCAGTCTTGCTTGCTCAAATCTACGTTATGCTCAACCAAAGTATCAACTTGTTCCTTATTACTTAAGATTAGTGGCATAGAACAAACATCTTTCACCTGGAAATTAAGGGTTGGATTAAGAATAGTTGCAATTAATAAATATACTTTTGAATTAAGCAGACCGAATGAAAATGAATAAACATCCTCATTGATAATGATTGTTGAACCACCCTTATCAAATGTCGCTCCTTCGGGCATAATCCTAAAGCTTGGAATCGCAGATGTAATCAACCCCCACGTAATTCCTTTTTTATACCAATAATCTTTATTGATAATCTGTGAGGCGCGAGTTCCATCACCAAACTGATATATGTTCCTTGCTTCTGGAGTCCAATTCACTACATCAGTTAGATTACCCCACCATTTGCGAAATCCTCCACCCTTTGCATAGAATATCCAATCGTCTTTTCCGCCAATTATATGATTATTTAACTCCCAAAACTTTCTTACATACCTATTGTTGTTTCCTGTCACATTTTGACTGGGAGAAATTGAGTATTTGTACAGGGTTTCATTCTCAAACGCCCTAACAAACGCCTCACTCACCCAATAAGCCACCGGCATACCCGGAATCTTGGAAAAGTTTTCTTGTTTGGCTGCAAAACGCTTATCACCGCTCAAAAACAGGTCACGCTTTTCATTCTCGCCCACAGTGTCAACAAGCCTTGCGTATGTACCCTTGTAGTCCTTGATATGCCCCGTCATAACAAACGCAGTTGTCTGAACGACCTCGCCGCCGATCTCGTCAAATGCTCTTGCACCGAGGTGCGCCATATTGACGGTAGTTTTCAGCATCAGCTTACGGCGCAGATTTTCATAGCTCGACAGGAACATGAAAGCGTGCTGTGTTATCATCGCATAAAAACCGTGAGGCTTTGCAAGCTGTCCACATTTCTCGATAAAGCACGCAAACAGATCGCTCTTACTGTCAGGGAAAAATTTCTTTACATAATCAGAGAGAGTGGCATTCATACCACTGCCACCCATATACGGCGGATTCGTAACAACAACATCATATTTCTGCGAAAGGTTCTTGTTAATTCGCAGCATCATGTCAAGCTGTTTTCTGCTCATGCCGAAAGAAACATTGAACTCCGAAACAGCTTCATCCAGTCCTGCCGGCGCTTTGATCTCCATAAGAGAACCGAAGGTGTCTGCAAACTTAAACTGCTCTGCAAACTCTCTGATCTTGCCGGAAATCAAGCTTGTATCAATGCCCATGACATCCGCAAAATTCGCAAGCTGTGGCTGAATTTCTCCGTTCTTGATAATACTGCGGTTATACTGACGCGCCTTCATCATCACAGCGAAATACGCAAGCTGATACGCACGGCGGTCAATATCCAGACCAAAGAGATTATGCTGCAAGATAGACAGCGCCGCATCACGCTCAGACCAGCCACAGGACGTGTAAATGTCCATAAGCACGTCAAATGCGTAGACCAGAATATGCCCCGAACCCATACACGGGTCGATGACCTTGATCTGCTCCGGCTGAATGCTCTTGTACTCAGCACGAAGCTTTTCAAGCTCTGCCTTGACGGAATCCTCCTGCTCGGCTTCTTCGAGATAATACTGCCAGTCAGCATTTTCAGGCTTGCCGTGACCTTCCGTCCACAGTCTGCCGAGGGAGTTTTCAACCATGTAGCGGACGATCCAGTCCGGCGTGAAAAGCTGTGTCGCCGCAGGGATAGCCGCCGCCGAGATCTTGATATTCTTTTTCAGATCAGCGAACACCTTGTCTTTCGGCTCTGTGTTATAGTACTGATACAGCCAGTCGTACCCAACTAAGGGAACCGTTTTTCACATAAAATCGATGATGCCGACACCCCAAAAGAATACAGAAATCTGATTATCTCGTAGTTCAAACGAGATTTTTTTGTTTTCTGCACTGACCTGACCAACTTCAATCTTTTCAATAAAGTCTGTCAGAACTTCGGGAGTGAGTTCCCATACGGCATCATACTTTCTGATTGCTGCATAAAGAAGCTGAATTTTTTCATCTGCTTCATTTTCACGGCTCAGCTTTGTAATGAGGTCAATTATCAGCTTGTTGAGCTGTTCTTTTTCCTCATCATACGTTTTCTTCAGACTCGCAAATAACGAGCCGTCAATTTCGCCTCTGACCTTTGCTTCAAATAAACCCTGAATATACTTGTCGATCTCCGCCGTGCGAGCCTGAGCCTTGTCCAGTTCTTCTTGTATTACTGCTTTGCTGCCGTCAGACTGTTCCTCTAACGCTTTGCTGATGTTCTGCCTGAACTCGGCAGAATTGCTTTTGGCAAAGGCAAGAACATTCTGTATTTTCGCTAACACCTCAGCTTGCAAATACATTTCAGGTACTCCATGGAAGCAGCAACCTTTACTTTTGCGGTAAGTGGAACACTCATAAGCTGAGAGTGTTCTCCCGCCTTTCAAATAGCATTGCCTGCCGTGCATTCTGCTATGACAATCCATGCAATAAAGGTAATCTGCAAAGAGATAACTGTGTACATTTCTTGTGTGTCTGATCTCCTTTGAGATCTTGTTCTGCACTTTCTGAAATGTTTCCTTGTCAATGATCGCAGGGTGCGTATTCGGGAATATCTTCAACTTGTCATCGCTGTTGTGAATGACTTTCTTATTCTTGTATGACGTGATCTCTGTGCGGAAATTAACCGTATCACCGATATATTCACGATGCTGCAGAATATCCCTTACCACAGATGCACTCCATACACACAGATCGTCAGCTTCCACCTTGATACCTTTTGCCATTCGTCTGTGATATGTCGGTCTTGGTATACCCTCAGCTTTGAGAATACGAGCAATCTGATACATACCAAAGGATTGATTCAGATACAGGTCAAAGATCCTGCGAACCACATTAGCCGCAGATTCATCGATCAGCCATGTCTGCTTATCCTCCGGTGTATTGTAATACCCATAAGGAAGCTTTGATGCAATAGACTGACCGCTGTTGCCTTTCTGACGTATCATGGCACGAACCTTTTTGGAAATATCACGGCTGTACCATTCGTTCATCAGGTTATGGATCGGCAGCAGATCGTTCATTCCCTTGGCAGAATCCACGTTATCACTGATTGCAATGAAACGAACGTTATGCTTTGGAAATTCGATTTCTACATACTGACCGACCATGAGATAGTTTCTGCCCAGACGGCTCATATCTTTGACGATCACAGTGGAAACAAGTCCTTTATGAATGTCACCGAGCATACGCTGAAAATCGGGGCGATTGAAATTTGTGCCTGTATATCCGTCATCTGCGTAGTAAGAAAGATTGGTAAAGCCGTTAGATTCGGCATAGCTTCTGAGGAGCGACTTCTGATGTTCAATGCTGCCACTTTCTGCGTCAATTCCGTCATCATAAGAAAATCTGACATATAAAGCAGTGATTTTTCCTGTCTGCATAAGTATTTTCCTCCTATACCGACAGGCTTAAAATTGCTGTTTTCATTATATCACAGAAAGAATCTGAGGGCAACGATAAATCTCAAATTGTCGCCTGATTGTCGCCCAATCGTCGCTGTTTGTAACTCAATTGCAGCAATCAGATAAAATGCGTTCTCCATATTCAGTTTTCAAGATACCTCTGTCCAGTTCCTCATAAGCAATAATCCGTAGGAAGCGAAGATAGCGTTTGATTTTTCTTGACATTACCTGTCTTGAAATTCCATTGGCTTTTGCAAATGATGAAACGGAACGATAAGTGCCAAAATAGAAATTCGTTAAAAGAGCATATCCCTTTGGTTCTGATACCTTCATTCTTACAAGAGCATTCCATAAAGCAAGCTGTTGTATGTCAGGCTCTGTTTCTGAAATCAGAAGATTATCGTAATACGGAACCGTGTAATAATGCTCACGAGCGTTGATATACCGCTGGTGACGAATCATCTTTGCAAGTTCCGGATCAGTTTCTATGGGGATAAAATACTCAGGATTCTGTCTGTACATCGCATTCCTCCGTTTGTAACAGACAGGCTTTTCTTTGACGACTATATTCTATCACAAGTGAAAACCTTTTTCAAGAGAGCTGATTTTTGCGGTTCCCCAATGAGAAACAAACCTTAGGATAACTTGATTTTAGGGAAACAAAAAGGCTGCCGACAAAGGATTGCGCCCATATAGAAGTTTTATCACAGCTACTATAAGCAAGACCTTTACAGCAAGCTATGAAACAGAACAGGCAGAGTCGGAATTGACTCTGCCTGTTCTTAGTTATAAATAGATTATTTTTTACTTGCAGATTGTCTTGGCTGTGAGTCAATTATAAACAGAAATGGTGGATCACCTCCCGCATCAACTTTATTCTTATATAGTTCTTTTATCTTACTTGTTCTTCTTGGATTACCAAGTTGGATATATACATAGATTCTATTATTGGTATTTTCAGCTTTTGCGTATTCTTCAATTTGAACTTCAAAACCATGCAAGTATTGATCATTTGTAGAGAGCTTTATTTCTATTACCGTCTTATCATTTCCTCGACTTAGCTTCAAATCCAATGCTCCCGATCCTTCATTGGCTTCAAATGACATATCAATATTATTATTGATGCAATAATCTCTGCCTTTTAAATCAATTAAACGTTGTATATCTTTTTCTCTCGAAGCACTTGGGAATTCTTGGCTCATTTGCCACCCCTTATGCATTTCAACCCATTCTTTAAATGGTTCTAAGATTCTAAATGTTGCCTGATAACTACTAATTTGCGAGCTGTCATCATGCATTAAAAAATTATAGACACCGCTTCTATTGATCTTTTTGTAGGCAGTAGCAGCTTCTCGGCTAACTATCATATCGTTAATTCGATAAAGTGCTACTCCTTTATATGTATGAGTAAGATTGCTTTTATCAACTGAAATGCATATAATTGATTTAGAATCAATGTCTATTATCTCAATTTGGAGTGTGATCGTAGGTACAATGGCAATTGGATTGTCGTTTCCCCTTTGAATCCTTGATTTAATTGCACTTATATAATGTGATTCACAGCCTATTATTTCCCCATTATCAGAAACACCCATTAATAGATGTCCACCTTTTGTATTAGCAAAGGCACACATAACACGAAATATATTTGTGAAATCTTTACATTTACCTGTTTTGAATTCTAAGGTTGATGATTCACCCTTGCTGATTAGCTTCATTACAGTTTGTTTATTCATAATTCACCTCTTAAAGGTTTTATCGGTAATATTTTTAATTCAAATACTTCTCCTTCCAGCGCTGATAATATCCAATAGAATCTTCGGAAATATCCTCATACTCATAATCTGCCTTGAAATTGCCTTCATCGTCAACTATAAGCGTCATAACATACCATGTATCCTTCTTGCTCAATTCCTTACGAACAGGCATTATCTGACTGTCGATAACAGCAAATGCTTTTATTATATCTTTCTTGGATATGCCTTTAAGCTTAAAGCATTCAGTATATACTCCATCGCCTGAGTCAACAAAGTATTTCATACTGTAACTATTCTCGCCGTATTTTGCGTAGAATACTACCTTATGCCAATCATCGAGCAATACCTCCTGCAATGTATTGAATATGCCCTGATAAGAAATATTTTTCATTTTACTTCACCTCTTGGAGTGTTAAAAAATGTTGTTGTAAATTCTTCTCCGTTAATTGAATAGCTTACTATAAAGCTGTCAGGACGATATGATTTGCCGGGATAATCCAGATCAACTCGCATACGTACATCTTTTCCGGCGCTCACTTCTTTGGCAAGTTGAGTTTCAAGATTTTTATAATCTCCGCAATTAAGCACTGAGTCTTGAGCAACTATGTTTTCTAAGCCATTTGATCCATTGAATCTATCAGCAATAATATGCCCTTTATTGTCAGTTTCTTTTTCGTTACCCTTGCCTATATCTTCAAAACTATCCTTAATCGTAAGTCTATCTCTGTTTCTAAGCTGTAACTTGCCATCAGCAGAAACTATTCGCCCATGATCGTCAGTTTCATACTTATAACCATTGATTTCATAAGTATTATCTGCTACAAGATCATTATCGACACGATATACTTCGCCGTTATCATCGGTATAGTGTTTTGCGCCGTCAACTTCATAAACAGTATTAGGCTGTAAATTGTTATTTTCTCCGATTTCTTGTGGTATATCCTGTGCCTTAGCAGAGTTCTCGCCGATTTCCTTTGGTGCATCAGCATAGTTACTCTTATTTTCGCCTATCTCTTTCGGAACTTCAACTGGCTTGATTTCTGAAACCTTTGCAGGATTAACATCAGATGATACATCTTTCATGTTCATCATTACATGATACCTCCATTCATTCCGAAATATTGGTATCTGCGAGCAATATCCGCACAAGTTTCCTCACGGTTAATAGCAATGCAGATATACTGCTGAACTGTATCTATCAGCTTATCATCGCTGTCAAGCGAGAATACACTTCCAATAGACCGACGTACACGGATGAGACCGACTTCGTTGTTTTCAGCGTTTCTGAGAAGCATTGCGGTTCTATGTCCGCCGAATACATTATAAGCAACAATTAGCTTTTCT
>JABLTL010052669.1_pt1 | contig 20032 bp, 15 predicted proteins | sample 7160151 | NCBI WGS metagenome assembly JABLTL01 (sample SAMN14651223, study PRJNA627086) | human gut metagenome | isolation source: feces | host: Homo sapiens
ACAGCTGGCTGGCCGACGATACCACCAAGGACATGGTCTCCATGGATCGTCCCAACACCAACTACACCTACTTCTACATGTTCAACTTCTGCCCGCTGCCCCACAATTTCTCCAACGCCACCGTGGACGGCCTGGATGCAGAGTACGAACCCGAGAACTGGGCCAAGGCGATCAACAGCACCAACTTCCGCAAAGCATTCCTGTACGGCATCAACAACGCCGTCACGCTGGCTGTCCAGGCTCCCGAGGGCTACGAGAACTATAAGCTGAACACCGTTACCCCGCCCAGCTTCTGCGCCAACAGCGAGGGCGTGGATTACCTGCAGTGCGGCGACCTGGCCAACATCACCGAGTTTTTTGACGAGGCCAAGGCCAAGGAGTACCGCGATGCCGCCGTGGAGGAGCTGACCGCGGCCGGTGCGACGTTCCCCATCAAGGTGCAGCTGCCCTACAACCCCTCCTCTGTGGACTGGGACAAGCAGTGCCAGGTGCTCAAGCAGCAGCTGGAGAGCGTGCTGAACGACGGCTTCAACTTCATCGACATCATCATCACCGCCGGCCCGTCCGACGGCTTCCTGTCCACCGTCCGCCGCAACGGCAAGTTCTGCTTCCTGCTGTGCAACTGGGGTGCCGACTACTCTGACCCCCAGACCGAGTCCGACCCGTTCTATCAGGCCAAGGGCGACCGCGGCAGCCGCTATGCATTCCTGCGCACCGGCGTGGAGGATGGCTACATTACCGGCGAGACTGCTGATGCCGTGCTGAACTACATGAACGCCATTGAGGAGGCCACCGCCATCACCGAGGACATCGACGCCCGCTATGACGCCTTTGCCAACGCCGAGGCTTCCCTCATCAACAACGCTCTGGTCGTTCCCATGGGCATGAGCGTGCCCAAGTATCTGGCTACCCGCCTGAACTACTGGGAGGGCCAGTACGCTTCCACCGGCTTCTCCAACAAGCGCCTCAAGGGCATCCATGTGCTGGATCACTACGTTTCCATGGCCGAGTACGAGGCCAACCGCGACGCCCGCTGAGTTTTACATGAAGCAAATTTCATTTTGAACTGACCAGCTTGTAATATTTTCAAAAGCCCTGTATGGTTTTGGCCGTACAGGGTCTTTTTTATCGCCCTTTCTGATTAATTTTTCAACAAAAATGGGCAAATCACTTTCCAAAAGTAGTTTTTTGTTGTATTCTATTCCTATCCGTTATTACAAAACAAAGAGAGAGGGGTGCGCGCAGATATGCTCAAATATCTGGCGAAACGTGTCGGGCGCTCGATTTTGACACTGTTCATCATCGTCACGCTCGTGTTCTGTCTTCTGCGGCTGATGCCGGTGGAGGGCTATTTTGCGAACTATGAAAAAATGACCGAGGTACAGATCCAGGCCGGCCTGCAGTCCATGGGCCTGCTGGACCCGCTCCCGGTGCAGATCGTCCGTTTCTGGAAAGATGCCCTGCATGGCGACCTGGGCGTGAGCCATATTTATAAGGTCAACGCTTCCGTCACCGGCATCCTGGCCAAGAAGCTGCCCATCTCGGTGCAGATGGGTGTATACGCCATGCTGCTGAGCCTTGTCATCGGCATCCCCATGGGCATGTTCATGGGGCGTTTTAAATCCCGCTGGCCGGATAAGATCGGCACCGCCATCATCGTGCTCATCCAGGCAGTGCCCAGCGCCGTGTACTACCTGTACATCCAGATGTATGGCACCACGGCACTGGGCGTGGGCCTGCTGTTTGACGCCTCCAACTGGAAATACTGGGTGCTGCCGGTCTGTTCCATGAGCCTGGGCAACATTGCGTTCTACGCCATGTGGCTCCGCCGCTACATGGTGGACGAGAGCAACAAGGACTACGTCCGCCTGGCACGCGCCAAGGGCGTGAGCGAGAATAAGATCGCGCTGAAGCATATCTTCCGCAACGCCATGGTCCCGCTGGTGCAGTACATTCCCTCCGCATTCCTGAACACCGTCGTCGGCTCCATCTACATCGAGAGCTTGTACAGCATTCCCGGCATGGGCGGCCTGCTGGTCACCTGTGTGCAGCGCCATGACAACACCCTGGTGCAGGGCATCGTGCTGCTGTACGCCTGCGTGGGCATCATCGGCCTGATCCTGGGCGACCTGCTCATGGTGCTCATTGATCCCCGCATCAGCCTTGGCAAGAAAGAAGGTGGCCGATAATGCTGTTCCGCATCAAAGACGAAAAAGCAAAGAAGCTGGAAGCCCAGCTGAACAAACTGCAGAAAGACGGTCCCGCTGCCTGGGCCAAGCTGCCGGAAGACGAGCTGTTCACCCCCGCCGGGTTCCGTTCCGAGCAGGCCGAAGCCACGGGCTACTCCAACTACAGCTACTGGGGCAGCACGTTCCGCGCGTTCTTTAAGAACAAACTGGCCGTGGTCCTGCTGGTGGCCCTCATCGCCGTGGTGGCATTTGCTTTCTTCCAGCCCCACCTGCCCGGCCAGGTAGACCCCAACCTCTGCGAGGTGGATCCTGCCACCGGCGTGCAGTACCGCAACATTGCCCCCGGTGAGATGGGCTTTATCTGGGGCTCCAACGCCATCGGCCAGGATCTGTGGGCCCGCATCTGGGCCGGTGCCCGCACCAGTCTGATCATCGCGTTCTTCGTGGCCCTCATCGAGGCCGTGGTGGGCATCACCGCCGGTGTGCTGTGGGGCTATGTCCGCCAGCTGGATTTCTTCTTTACCGAGCTGTACAACATCTGCGATAACGTTCCCTCCACCATCATCCTGATCCTGATCTCCTATGTGGCTTCCCCCAGCATCAAAACGCTGATCCTGGGCATGTCCATCACGGGCTGGATCGAGATGGCGCGCTTTATCCGCAACCAGATCCTCATCATCCGCGACCGGGATTACAATGTGGCCTCCCGCTGCATCGGCACCCCCACCAGCCGGATCGTGCTGCGCAACCTGCTGCCCTATCTGGTCAGCGTCATCATGCTGCGGATGGCTTTGACCATCCCCGCCGCCATCGGCAGTGAGGTGTTCATCACCTACATCGGCCTGGGCCTCTCGGTGGAGACGCCCTCGCTGGGCAACCTCATCAACGATGGCCGCAAGGTGATGATGCAGGCAGGCCTGCGCTACCAGCTGCTCTACCCCACCATCATCCTCAGCTTTGTCACCATCGCGTTCTATCTGATCGGCAACGCCTTCTCGGACGCTGCCGACCCGAAGAACCACCTGCAATAAAAAGGAGGGACAGACGATGCAGAAAAATCAGCTGATCCTCTCGGTCAAAGATCTCAACATCAAATTCAACCTCCGTGGAAAAGTCCTCCATGCCATCCGCGGCATCGACCTGGACGTCTACCACGGCGAAGTCCTCGCCATCGTGGGCGAGTCCGGCTCCGGCAAGAGCGTGTTCACCAAATCGTTCATGGGCCTGCTGGACGCCAACGGCTCCATTTCCAGCGGCACCATTGATTACTACGGTGCCGACGACGGCAAGCCCATCCGCCTCTCCGAGCTGACCAAAGAAAAAGACTGGCTCAAGGTGCGCGGCCACGAGATCGCCATGATCATGCAGGACCCCATGACCAGCCTCAACCCCCTGAAGACCATCGGCGACCAGATCATGGAGGCCGTGGAGCTGCATCAGGGCCTCAAGGGCAAGGCCGCCAAAGAGAAGACGTTGGAATACCTGCGGGATGTGGGCATCACCGACGCCGAGAAGCGTTTTGACCAGTACCCGCATGAGTTCTCCGGCGGTATGCGCCAGCGCGTGGTCATTGCCATCGCGGTAGCCTGCAACCCGCAGATCCTGATCTGCGACGAGCCCACCACGGCACTGGACGTGACCATTCAGGCACAGATCCTCGAGCTGCTGAAAGAGATGCGGGTAAAGTACAACCTGACCATCATCCTCATCACCCACGACCTGGGCGTTGTGGCCAATATCGCGGACCGGGTGGCCGTCATGTATGCCGGCGACATCGTGGAGATCGGCACCTCGGACGAAATTTACTACGACCCCCGCCACCCCTACACCTGGGCCCTGCTGTCCAGTATGCCCCAGATGGGCATTAAGGGCGAAGACTTGTTCAACATTCAGGGCACGCCCCCCAACCTGTTTACCGAAATTCACGGCGACGCTTTCGCGCCCCGCAACCCGCAGGCGCTCAAGATCGACTTCGTCAAGCGTCCGCCGTATTTCAATGTCAGCCTCACCCACAAGGCCAAGACCTGGCTGCTGGACCCCCGGGCCCCCAAGATCGACCCGCCGGCGGCTGTGCAGATGCTGAAAGAGGAGGGCATGTGATATGGCAGAAGAACAAAAGCGCGAAGTTCTGGTGGAGGTCAAGAACCTTGAGGTGACTTATGGCTCCGGCCGCAAGGCTTACAAGGCCGTGAGCAACGCCAACTTCACCATTTATAAAGGCGAGACCTTTGGCCTGGTGGGCGAGTCCGGTTCCGGCAAGACGACCATTGGCCGCGCCATCATGCGCATCCTGCCCACCTCGGGCGGCGAGATCCTCTACAAGGGCCAGAAGATCAACGGCAAGATCTCCCACGCGCTGGACAAACAGATCATCAAGGAGATTCAGATGATCTTCCAGGATCCCCAGTCCTCCCTGAACGAGCGCGCAAAGGTCAGCTACATCGTGGGCGAGGGCCTGATGAACGTCCGGCCCGACCTCTCCGCTGCCGAGCGGGAAGCCAAAGTGCGTCAGGCTCTGCTGGATGTGGGCCTGCTGCCGGAGTTTGCCTCCCGTTTCCCCCATGAGTTCTCGGGCGGCCAGCGCCAGCGCATCGGCATTGCCCGCGCCCTCATCGTGGAGCCGGAGTTCATCATTGCCGATGAGCCCATCTCCGCGCTGGACATGTCCATCCGCGCTCAGGTGCTCAACCTGCTGCGCCATATCCAGAAAGAGCGGAACATCACCTACCTCTTCATCGCTCACGACCTGTCCGTGATGCGGTACATCTCGGACCGCATCGCCGTCATCCACAAGGGCGACATCGTGGAGCTGGCCGATGCTGAGGAGCTGGTGACCCACGCCATCCACCCCTACACCCGCAGCCTGCTCTCCGCCATCCCCATGCCAAGCCCCCGCCGGGAGCGGAACAAGCATCTGCTGGTGTACGACCCCTCCATGCACGATTACAGCAAGGAAGCGCCTCAGTGGCGGGAGCTGCGCCCCAACCACTTTGTGCTCTGCAGCGAAGCCGAAGCCAAGCAGTGGCTGAGTGAAATGTAAACGTCCCGCGCTTTCTTTGCTACATTTCACACGCTCTGTTTATTGACTTTTCCGGGCTGCTCAACTACAATAGTCAGGATGGATTCCAAGCCGGTTCCACCACCCCGTGTGAGGGTGAGAAAACATAAAAGGAAATGGATTATTCAATGACTACACCGGAAAATGTTCTCTACGCGTCTACGGCGCGTCCCTGGCTGAAATATTACGCACAGAAGTACATTGACCAGACCCTGCCCACCTGCTCGGCATTTGATTACGTCTGCCAGCAGAACAAGAACCGCCTGGGCGAGGCGGCCCTGAATTATTACGGCCGCAAGTTCACCTATGCGGACTTCATCGTCAATGTGAAAAAGACGGCAGCCGCGCTCCGCGGTGTCGGCGTCAAAAAGGGCGATATCATCACAGTGGTCAGCGTGATGACCCCGGAGGTCATCTACGCGTTCTACGCTGCCGACCTCATTGGTGCCACCCTGAATCTGGTGGACCCCCGCTACAGCGTCGAGGGCATCCGCGATTACATTGAGGAAGTGGACTCCCACCTGCTCATCTGCCTGAACGTGGTGTACGAGCGCTGCCGTCAGGCCGCCAAGCGCACCCATGTGGAGCGTGTGATCGTCCTCTCCCCGGCCGACTCCCTGCCGTTCCCGCTCAGCGTCGGCTACAAGATGACCAGCCCCGATAAGAACAAGTACAAATCCAACGTTCTGCACTGGAAGCAGTTCCTGGAGGGCGGCGAGGGCCAGAGCACCGCCGCGGAGCCCTACGACCCCGACCACGCCTGCGTGGTAGTCCACACCGGCGGCACCACGGGCTCGCCCAAGGGCGTCATGCTGACAGACAACAGCTTCAACGCCATTGCACAGCAGTTCTCTGCCTATGACACCCTGTTCCAGAAAGGGCAGAAGCTGATGAACATTATGCCCCCGTTCATCGCCTACGGCTATGCCTGCGGCGTGCACCTGCCGCTGGTGCTGGGCCTGACGGTGGTCATCATCCCCAACCTGGACCCTGCCAAGCTGGGCAGCCTGGTGCTCAAGTACAAGCCCGAGATCATGTTCGGTGTGCCCGCCCACTACCAGCAGCTGGCCGCCGACCCGAAAGTTCAGAAAAAAGACCTCTCGTTCATTCACAACTACGCGGCTGGCGGCGACGCCATTTCGCTGGGCGCGGAGAAGACGGTCAACGAATTCCTGGCCTCCCACAACGTGGAGTACCCCATGGCCAAGGGCTATGGCATGACGGAAGTTGCCTCGGCCGCCACTGTGGCCGCCGGTAAGAACAACAAGCCCGGCAGCGTGGGCATTCCCATGGTCAACACCCTCGTCTCGGCGTTTGAGCCAGGCACGGACAAAGAGCTGCCCATTGGTCAGCGCGGCGAGCTGTGCATCAGCGGCCCCGCCACCATGAAAGGCTACTACAACAAACCCGACGAAACGGCCATGATCCTGCACAAGCACCCGGATGGCCGCGTCTGGGTCCACACCGGCGATATCGGCTATATCGACGAGGACGGCTTCGTCTACCTGGATTCCCGCATCAAGCGGCTCATCATCCGGCACGACGGCTTCAAAGTCTTCCCCTCCATGATCGAAAACGTGGTCAGCCAGCACCCCGCCGTGCACCAGTGCTCCGTTGTGGGCTGTGCCGATCAGGACCATGTGCAGGGCCGCCTGCCATTCGTGTACATCGTGCTCACCCCCGCCGCTGCTGGTGTCAAGAAAAAACAGCTGATCCAAGAGCTGCGCCAGATGTGCGAGGAGGAGCTGCCCGAATACGTCCAGCCGGTGGCCTACAAGTTTGTGCCGGAGCTCCCCATGACCCCGGTGGGCAAGGTAGACTATCGCAAGCTGGAAGAGGAGATCACTCCCCGCGATTATTGAGATTTTTGATGGAAAAGAAGGAACCACACCATGAAAAAGAAATTTGTCAGCCTGCTGCTGGCAGCCGCTCTGGTGTTCTCGCTGGGCGTCCCCGCCTTTGCTGAGGGTGCCGAGGCACTGCCCGCGGAACCCGAGGCCGCTGTGGCCGAAGCAGAGCCGGAAATGGCCCCTGAGGATGAGACCAACGAAGTGGTCGTTACCCTGGGCGATACCGTGACGGCTACCACCACCGAACAGGCTCCCGCCGCCGACACCAAAACGACTGCCCCCGCGGCGGACAGCACGAAAGAAACTGCTGCCGACACGGAGAGCACGGAGCAGAAGCAGATCACCTACGTTGCCCTGGGCGACAGCATCGTGGCAGGCGTGGGCCTGGCCGATGTCCAGTACAGCGCCAACGGCACTTCCACTTACGGCGTGGACATGCGCCCCAATTTCAAGGGCTACTCCCCAGACTGCTATGTCGGTAAGGTAGCTTCCAAGCTGGGCCTGGACCGCGACCACGCCATTGATCTGGGCCTGCCTGCCCTGACGGCCCCCGACCTGGTGGACATGATCCGGGACGGCAAGATGCCCCAGATGAACATGGAGTCCGGCTGCTACTACGTCTACCCGGAGTTCCAGGATTACATCCGCAAGGCAGACGTCATCTCCATCCAGATCGGCTCCAATGACGCGTTCGTGCCCTGCGTGGCCGGCCTGTGGAACGCCACCAACCACAAGAGCGACGCTCTGGCTTCCACCATCCTCTCCGGCAACCTGCGCTCCTCCGGCTCTGCCGTTTCCACCATCCTCAAGTGCATCAAGGACATGGAGCTGACCAAAGAGGAAAAGAACGCCTCCTGGAAGCTCATCACCTCCGATATGGCCAAGATCTGCGACCGCATCTATCCGCAGACCACCTCCGCCCTCATCTCCGTCGTGCAAGAGATCCGCAAGCTGAACCCGGACGCGCAGATCCTGCTGATGGGCTACACCGACCCGGTGCCGTTTATCCCCTGCTGGCACAACTACTTCCGCAAGCTCAACAAGTTTGAGAAGCAGCTGGCCGAGACCTATGACCTGACTTATGTGGCCATCCCCAAGGCAAAGACCGACCTGGATGTCCACCCCACCATTCAGGGCCACGAGTACATCGCCAACAAGATCGTCAACGCCATCGACGTGAAAGCTGAATAATTTCTGTACTGCCCATCCTGCAAAGAACGCCCGCTTCCAACTGGAAGCAGGCGTTCTTTTTTGCGTGTGATTCGTTTTTAAGCGGCCAGCGCTTTTTTCAGGTTGGCAAGGACGGTATCGCTGTCCTCACAGCAGACAAGGACCACCTCGCCGGAGGGAAGAGTCTCCACTTTCGCGTTCTTGGCGATCTGATACTGGTCCTCGAGATAATGCTCCATGGACTGCTGCTCGCTCTCCACATAGGCATTCAGGGCGTCTACCACGTCCTGCGTTCTGCCCTCGGCAGGCTTGACGATGGCAAGGCCATAGCTCTGCACCATCATTGTGGAAAGGGAGGCGGCAAAATCCTCCGCCATGCCATCCTCCAAGTTGAGCATAGGCATCATCATGTTGGCGATCTCATCATTGAGCTGGTCGGCCTCATAGTCCTTGCTGTAGCCGTACTGAGCGGTGTATTTCCCGTCCGCGCCTTTGGTGAAGATCATATAATACTCGTTGTCCTCGGCGCTGCGGGCATCGTGGAGGATCTGGGTGTAGTCTTTGGGGGTACTTGCAGCGGAGGAAGCGGGTTTGCCCGTGCTGCCGGATGTGCCGCAGCCCACCAGAGCCAGCAGGGCAGCGCCTGCCAGCAGCGCCGCAAAGATGCGTTTCAGTTTCATAGTGGATATTCCTTTCGTTCGTGAGGCGTCATTTGGAAGAGTGCAGCCATAGTATTCCACTTTTTTGTGCTGCTATCCAGAATACGAGCCACCGCGGGCGAAAATTGCGCCGCTGCCTGTAACACTTTTATGAACAGACGTTTTTCAGCTTCTTTACAGCATCAGGGCTTCCAGATCGCCGTGGTTGACGGGGGTGGAAAGGATGATCTGGGTGCTGGTGGTACCCAGCTTCTGGAACTGGAGGATCAGATGCTCCAGCTGGGGCATACTGCCGCAGCTGACCTTGATGAGGAATGTATAATCGCCCGTGACGTGGTAGCACTGCAGCACTTCCTTGCTGTTCTGGATCAGGTGCAGGAACGCCTCGTGCTTGGAGGGGGCCACCGAAAGGCTGATGAGGGCATCCACATACACGCGGTCTGCCGGGCGGTTGAGTGTGACGGTATAGCCGCCGATGATGCCATCGGTCTCCAGCTTGTGGATGCGGCTGGAAACGGCAGGGCTGGTCAGAGCTACCTGCTCCGCGATCTCCTTGACAGGCATCCGGGCGTTTTTGGCCAATAGGGCCAGGATTTTACGGTCCAAATCATCCATGGGACAATGTCTCCTTTGATATTCTGTTGAAATCCACAAAAATTTTCGAAAGTAAAGTTTTATTGTTGTAAAAACTTATAAACCTAGCAAAAGTTGGATTTCATTTCGCTTGCGTTAATTATATAAAGTTTTGCCTCAAAAGTAAAGTGCAAATTTAAGCATTTCAAGAAATTTCTATTTGACAAAAAAGAAAGAGCTGGTATAATACATATCGCAGGGTACGGATGCGGGGCTTCTGCGTCCACAGGCTGTGCAAAACGCCTGAAACCGCTTCCCTGCCTGAAATTGCGATTCACCACTTTATATACTTTCCCACCCCTCTATACACAAAAACCCGCTGCCAGGCGGGTTTTTGTGTTTGTATGGAGTCGTCCTCTCAACAAAAGCGGCCCCCGCCGTGTCTGGTCTGCCAGTGCACAGCGGGGGTCTTTTGCTTATGATGAAGTTTGGAGAATGGCTTTGTACATTATGCCTCGTCGCGGGTCTTCTTGAGCAGGCTGAGGATCACAGCGCCTGCCACGCTGCCCACGGCCAGCGCCACGCAGTAGAGCAGAGTATGATCGACCACGGGGAAGACGAAGATGCCGCCGTGAGGTGCCCGCAGGGCGCAGCCAAAGGTCATGGAGAGGGCACCGGACAGGGCCGCGCCAATGACACAGCTGGGCAGCACGCGGAGCGGGTCGGCCGCCGCGTAGGGGATGGCGCCCTCGGTGACAAAGCAGAGGCCCATGACATAGTTGACGATGCCGTTGCGGCGCTCATCCGGGGTCCACTTTTTAGGGCAGAACGTGGTGGAGAGGGCGATGGCGATGGGAGGCACCATGCCGCCCACCATGACAGCGGCCATGACCTCGTAGTTGCCGGAGGCCAGCGCCGCGGTGCCAAAGACGTAAGCTGCCTTGTTGAACGGGCCGCCCATATCAATGCTCATCATACCGGCCACGACAGCACCCAGCAGGACCTTGGAAGTGCCGCCCATGGCGTTGAGCCAATCGGTCATGGCAGTGTTGATCATGCCCATGATGGGGTTGATGCCGCACATGATAGCGCCCACCACGAGGATGCCGCCCAGCGGATAGATCAGCATGGGCCGAATACCGTTGAGGCTGGCGGGGAGCTTTTCGGTGATCTTTTTGAGGAACTGGACCACATAGCCTGCCACGAAACCAGCCAGCAGAGCCGCCAGGAAGCCGCCGGAGATACCGGTGGTCTCGCCATTGGCAAGGTCTGCAAAGTTGGTGCCGTTCATGGCCAGGACGCCGCCCGCAAAGCCGACGGCCAGACCCGGGCGGTCTGCAATGGACATGGCGATGAAACCGGCCAGGATGGGCAGCATGTAGCCGAATGCCGCGCCGCCCACTGTCTTGAAGAACGCCGCCACAGGGGTGTTCATCCCGAAGTTGGAGGGATCAATGGTGTAGTCGTCCAGCAGGAATGCCAGGGCGATCATGATGCCGCCGCCCACCACGAACGGCAGCATGTGGGAGACACCGTTCATCAGGTGTTTGTAGAGGCTGCGGCCCAGGCTCTCGCCTGCGGTGTCCTCCTCCGCGGCCGCCTGCGCGCCGCCCTTGGCGTGGAAGACCGGCACCTCACCGTGGGCCACTTTCTTGATGAGTTCTTCGGGTTTGTGGATGCCGTCGTCCACCCGGGTGAACAGGACGGGCTTGCCGTCAAAGCGGGCCGTTTCCACGTTCTTGTCCGCTGCCACGATGATGCCGTCGCATTCCTCGATCTCTTTCCGGGTCAGGGCGTTCTTGGTGCCGTCGGAGCCGTTGGTCTCCACTTTCACGGGCAGACCCAGCTTGTCACCGGCCTTGACGAGGGCTTCGGCGGCCATGTAAGTGTGGGCGATGCCGTTGGGGCAGGCGGTGACGGCCAGTACCCGGTAGCCGTTCTGGGGGATCTGCTGCTGGGTGAAGCTCTCATCCCCGAACTGAGCCTCTTCCTGTGCGTCGATGGCGTCCAGGAACTCCGCCGGGGTCTTGGCGGCGCGGAGCTTCTCCACGAAGTCCTCGTTCATCAGCATCTGCATCATGCGGGCCAGCATATCCACATGCAGGCCGCCGTCCTCCGGGGCGGCAATGGCAAACAGCAGGTCGGTGGTGCCGTCGTCCTCGGCATTGTACTGCACCGGGGCGCTCAGGCGGAGAGCCGCCAGGCTGGGGCGGGTGACGCAGGCCGTTTTGGCGTGGGGCACGGTGATGCCGTTGTCCACATAGGTGGAGCCCTCCGCCTCGCGGGCGTAGAGGGCCTTTTTGTAGGCCTCTTTGTCGGTAATGTTGCCGTGGGTGGCCTGCAGCTCCACCAGACGGTCGATGATGGCGGCCTGATCCGGCGCGGCCACATCCAGCGCGATGGACTTTGCGGTAAACAATTCCGTGATACGCATGGGGTGTTCTCCTCTCCTCGTTAAATCGTCAGCAATAACTTCTCGATCTCTTCTTTCTTCGCCAGCCCCAGGCTGAACGCCGTGGCGCTGCCGCAGGCGGTTCCCAGGCGGAGGGCGGTGGTGTAATCACCGCTCTGCAGGTAACCTGCCACAAAGCCTGCCACCATGCTGTCACCCGCGCCGACGCTGTTGACCACTTTGCCTTTCGGGCAGCCGATGCGGTGGGTCCGGCCCTGCTCATCCAGCAGCAGAGCGCCATCCCCTGCCATGCTCACCAGCACGTTGCGGGCGCCTTTTTCCTGCAGGGTCCTGGCTGCTGCCACGATTTCATCCTCCGTGTTCAGAACACGGCCCACGATCTCGCCCAGCTCATGGTTGTTGGGCTTGATGAGGAAAGGGTGGAACGGCAGCACATTGACCAGCAGGTCCCGGGTAGCGTCCACCACGGCCCGCACGCCGCGGCCCTCCAGCCGGGCCAGCAGCCGCTCGTAGGTGGTCTGTGCCAGGCTGGCCGGGATGCTGCCCGCCAGAATCAGGATGTCGCCGTTCTGCAGGGCGTCCAGCTTAGCTTCCAGCGCCTGCATGGCGCTCTCCGGGATGTTGGGGCCCGCGCCGTTCAACTCGGTCTCCTGCCCTGCCTTGATCTTGACGTTGATGCGGGTCATCCCCTGGGCCAGGTGGATGAAATCGGTCTGGATGCCCTGGGCGGCCAGGCCGCGCTCCAGCCAGGCACCCGTCTCCCCGGCCACAAAGCCCAGGGCGACGCTTTTGCAGCCCAGCTCGGCCAGCACACCGGATACGTTGATGCCTTTGCCGCCCAGCACGCAGTCTTCGCCGCGGGCGCGGTTTACCTCGCCTACTTCCAGCGGGGAGTCCAGCCGCACCACATAATCAATGGCCGGGTTGAATGTTACCGTGTAGATCATTCTTCCGTCTCCTTTACCAGTGTGTATTGTTTGTATTTGGGGTTGGGGCAGCGGTTCGTCAGGATCGCCCCGCCGTGCAGCTCGGTGATGACCGCCGGGTAGACGCGGGCGAACTTGGAGTCATCCACGAGGAACCAGGCTTCCTGCGCCCGCCGGATGGCCGCAGCCTTGACAGCCGCTTCCTCGGGGTCCGGCGTGGTGAAGCCTGCGTCCAGCGCCACGCCATTGGCTCCCATAAAGGCTTTGGTGAAGTTGTACTGCTGCAGGCTCTGCAGCGCTGCCGCCCCGATGATGGCCTCTGTCTGGGGGCGGAGCAGCCCGCCGGGCAGGCACACCCGGCAGCCTTTCTGGGCCAGCAGACGGGCGTGGGCCACGCCGTTGGTCACATAAGCGGCATCCAGTGCCGGGCCGCTGATGGCCCGGGCCAGCGCCAGCGTGGTGGAACCCGCGTCCAGATAGACGAAATCCTCCGCCGTGATGAGGGCCGCCGCCGCACTGGCGATGGCCCGCTTTTCGGCCACGGCCAGGCTCTCCTTGGCAGCCATGGTGGGCTCATCGGCCCGGAACTGGCTGTCCGGCAGGGTGGCCCCGCCGTGGACTTTATTGACTTTGCCCAGACGGTCCAGCTCGTTCAGATCCCTGCGGATGGTGGACTCGCTGGCATTCAGGGCCTCGCACAGCTCCTGCACGGTGGCGGTGCGTTTTTCCGCCATCAGCGCCAGGATCTGGGCAAACCGTTCTTCTGCCAACATCGGGCATTCCTCCTGTTTGATTGGTTTTGAAGCTTTTCGCGTGTTTTTGGTGTCTGCAATTTTATTATAGCAATCTTTCCGTCAAAATCAATCACTTTCGGTCAGTTTTTCGCACAAATTATTTTCTCAAAATTCAGGCATCCTGCACAAGCACTGGGATACAACGAACAAAAAGCAGCCAACTGACCGGGCATCCGCGCCCAGTAGTTGGCTGCTTTTGACGTTTTTTGATTGGTTTAACGGAATCAGCGCTTAGGCGTCGGAGCGGGCAAAGGCGTTCTTCATGCCGCTGCTCAGCTCAAACAGCACCTTATCCAGCGTATCGGCGGCACGGGCCTTGAGGGCCTTGGCAATGGCCTCGTTGGCCTCCACCCGGAGAGCGGCGCGCTGGCCGGCATCCGGCTCTGCAAGGAGCTTTGCGTCGTACTGGTGGATGAGGGCCCGGCTGGCCGAAAGGACACCCAGCTCATACCGCTCGGCGTGGATGAGGCTCTTGGAATAAGAGGCATCCGTCATGGCGGCGATCATCCGGCTGACCCAGTAGAAGCTGTCGGTGGACACCTCTTTGGTGGTGCAGGACAGGTACTCCGGCGTGGTGGTCACATTGGCGTAGAACGGCACCATGGTGTTGAACGCGTTGGAGGCATAAGCCACCCACTCAATGGCGCTCTGCTCCGCCGGGACGTCCGGACGGATCTGGATAAGAGCCATAAAGTCGTTGCGGTTGATGCCGATGGAGCGGTACATGCCGCGCTGGCTCTTGTCGCCGTAGCTGGCGTAGGGGTCATAGGGCGTGCCCTGGTAGTGGGAGGACAGCACATATTTGACATCCTCCGGGGTCAGCTTCTTCTCGGGCACCATGCACCAGGGCAGGTCATCGGAGCGCGGGGTGTAGTCGGCGTCCGGGCCGTCCCAGACCCAGGTGTTGGGATTGAGGGTGCGGAGCATGTACCAGGCACGGGGCGTGTTGTAAACGTGGTCGGCGTCGTCGTGGCTGCCAAAAGCGTCCCGCGGGTTCAGGCTTCCGTCCAGCGACAGGTCGAGATGATTGGCCGCGAGGAACTCCCGCAGGTCCGCCGAGCACATGTAGTCTTTTTTGTCACCATAGGCATCGTCCAGGTCAAAACTGTCGATGCCCAGCTGGTTGGGCATGACCACATAGGAATCATCCGGCACGCGGCGGGCCATCCAGTGGTGGCCGCCGATGGTCTCCAGCCACCAGATCTCGTGGACATCCTGGAAGGCAATGCCGTTCATCTCATAGGTGCCGTAGGTCTCCAGCAGGCGGCCCAGCCGCTCCACGCCCTCCCGGGCCGAGTGGATATAGGGCAGCACCAGATAGACGATATCCTCCTCGCCGATGCCGCCGGGCACCTCCGGGGTATCGCCCATGGCAGGCTGGTACACCACCAGCGGGTCAGCCCCCAGCACGCGGGGGTTGGAGGTGATGGTCTCGGTAGCGGTCATGCCCACATTGGCGGCATTGACACCGGCCGCGGCCCAGATGCCCTTGCCCTCCACAGCGTTTGGCATGGCCGTCATCCGCATGGGATCGCCCGGCAGGGGGATCTCCACATGGGACAGCACGGATTTGTAAACAGCCGGGTGCTCCTCCGGCTGCACGACCACAAATTTTTTGGCCGTGAAATGCCCCGAACCGGAATCGTCGTTGCGGGCGATCATGGTGGAGCCGTCATAGGATGCGTTTTTACCAACAAGGATCGTTGTACAAGCCATAGTTTTTCCCTCCGAAGTTTCAAATTTCGGTTTGCTGGGACTATTGTAGCCTCTTTTGCCCAAAAAGGCAAGAGCGACAAAAAGCCCGTCGGCGCTGCATACGCCGACGGGCTTTTCCGAAAGAAAAAGAATGGGGGTTGATCGCAAAAAGGAAAGAAGATCGCAAACTTACCAGTCCTTGACCGAGCCATCAAAGGCACGGCGGGCGGACGTGCTGCCGCGCTCGTTGGCGGGGTACAGTTCCTCGGCGTCATCGGCCAGCTCCACGCCGATGCCGGGAGCCTCGGGGATCAGCATACAGCCGTTCTCAAAGCGGAGCGGCTCTTTGACCATTCTATCTTCTGCACCATTGAGGCAGAAACCGGGCAGCTCCTGGATCCCCAGATTGGGGATGGAGGCGCAGATCTGCAGGCAGGCAGCGGTGGAGACGGGGCCCAGCGGGTTGTGCGGGATGACCAGCACATCGTGTGCCTCGGCCAGAGCGCAGATCTTTTTGCTGGTGGTAATACCGCCCACAGCGCAGACGTCCGGGCGGACATACTGGCAGGCGTGGCGGGCCATCAGCACCTCAAACTCACGCAGGTCAATGGCGCGCTCGCCCGTGGCGATGGGCACCCCCACCTTGCTGGCTACTTCAGCCATGGTATCCACGTTATCGGGCGGGACGGGGTCCTCCAAAATCATGGGGCGATAGGGCTCCACGGCACGGCCAAAGGCCACCGCCTCGGGCAGGGTCATGCCGCGGTGCACTTCCAACACGAAGTCAAAATCAGGGCCGACCGCCTCGCGGGCCACGCGGACTTTCTCCACCTCCCGCTCAATGCGGCTGGAGAAGAACTCCCCCTTGCCGTCCGGCGAGCTGGTGGGGCCGTTGCAGAAGATCTTGGCGGCCGTAAAGCCCATCTCCTGCAGCTGCTGGTACTGTTTGGCCAGCTCCTGCTTATCCTCGGTGAGGTGCATGACAGAGGCGTACACCCGTACTTTTTCACGGGTCTTTCCGCCCAGCAGCTCATACACGGGCACACCCAGGGCCTTGCCCTTGATATCCCACAGAGCGATATCGATGGCAGAGATGGCACTCATGATGACCGAACCGCGGAAGTAGACCGAACGCAGGAAGTTCTGGTTGTAGTCCTCAATGCGGAACGGGTCTTTGCCGATGAGATAGGTGGCAAATTTTTCAATGGCGGCAGCCGTGGCCTGCAAATAGCCCCAGTTGCCTGCTTCGCCCAAGCCTACGATGCCCGCATCGGTATACACCTGCACAAACAGGTAGTGCTTGGCAAAGCGAAGCTTGACGTCAGTAATTTTCATAAATTCAGCCTCCAGTTTTTGCTGCGTTCGCTTTTTTTGATTATAAATGCTGCCGGAAAAATTTGCAATGCAGTGCCAGTGCCCGCTCCCAGCCGGGGGTCCAGTTGGTGGTAAAGCCGTGCATAGCCTCCGGGATGCGCTGGGCTGTGACACAGACGCCTGCCTTGACCAGCCGGAGGGCAAAGGCCTCCACATCCTCCCGCAGGCTGTCCTCTCCGGCCGAGAGGATGAGGCAATCCGGGAAAGTAGCCAGGGCCTCATCCGCTGCATTGAGAGGCGAGCAGAGCGGCTGGGCCGGGTCGGCATCGCCCACGTAAAAATCGGTGTAGAGCTTTTCCGTCTCGGCACGTTTGACCCAGAACGGGTCGGCCCGCAGCTGTGGCGAAAGCCGCTCCACCGGGCTGGTGACGTTATCCACCGGGAAGTATTCCATCAGCACACAGCAGGGAGAGAAGCGATGGCTCTCCGCATTTTTCAGACAAGCTGCTGCCACCAGGTTTCCGCCTGCGCTGTGCCCGGCCAGGATGATCTTTGCCGGGTCTACGCCCAGTTTCTCAGCATGGTCGAACGCATAGGCAATGATGCCGTACGTCTCTTCCACTGCCGCCGGGAAAGGTGCTTCCGGCGCGACGCAATAATCCACGTCCCAGACCAGCGCGTTCAACCGCTCCATGATGGTGCAGCAATAACGGCGGTCACGATCCGTGCGGCCCTTGATAAAACCGCCGCCGTGGAAATTGAGCACGAGGGCTGCTTTGGCCGGCAGCCCATCGGGCCGCTCCTCATAGACATGGACCGTGCGCCCGCCCTCTACCGGGATGTGGATCTCTGTCTCCGTACCGGGCAGGGCTGCCAGTTCCTCCGGGCTGACGGGGCCGAAGCGATCTCGGCTGCGGATGGTCTGCGCCATAGCGATTTTTTCTTCCAATGTCATCCCAAATCACTCCTTTTGTTGCATCAGAATGCCGGGAACACGGTCATGGTATAGAGGATGTAGATGACAGGCAGGATGAGCGTGATGAGGGCACCGCTCTTGAACAGGCTCTTCAGGTCGTAACCGCCGTCAGCCATGCACATGGGGACAGCGGGGGTAGCCATAGGAGTCAGGAAAGCGGTCAGAGAGCCAGCATTGACCAGCAGGACCAGGCCCGTGGGGTTTGCGCCCAGGGCAGAGCAGGTCAGCAGGCAGATGGGCACGAAGACGGCGGAAACCGAGCGGTTGAGCATGAACTGGGTGAGCAGGAACGGGATGATGAAGAACAGTGCACCCAGGATGTAGTTGTTATGGGTGCCGCCCACGACGGTCGCCAGTGCGTTGCCGATCATATCGCCCGCACCGGTGTTGGTCAGGGAAGTGCCCAGAGCCAGCGCGCCGACAAACAGCATCAGCATATCCCAGGGGATGTCCCGCAGGGCCGATTTCTGATCCACGACGCCGAACAGGACCATGAGCAGGCTGCCCACCAGAGCAACGGACCAGGTTTTCAGGTGGAGCTGAGAGGAGAAGATGAGGCAGAGGATGGTGGCAAAGAAGATGAAAATGCCGATCTTATCCACAACAGGGCTCAGCTTCTGCTGGCCCTTATTGGCGGCTTTCTGCTCCAGCGCCTCAATGGGGACAGCGGGCTGCTTGGGAGTGAACTTGGGACCAATGAAAACCGCCCACAGCGGAACGATGATGAGGACAGGCCATGTACCAATGGTGAAATCAATGGCACGGATGCTCATGCCCGTGAAGCCGTAGCTCTCCATAAAGCCGGTAAACTGGCCTGCCTGCTGGATGGCGCTGGCCAGCGGCAGGATGCCGCAGCAGGCCACGCAAACCACCATAACAGGGAACATGTACTGGCTGCGGCTGTGGCCGGTGTTATCACAAAGGGCGGCCAGCAGCGGGCTGACGATGGCGTACACCACCATGGGACTGGCGATGAAGTTGGTCAGCAGGACGGCAATGAGGATATAACCAAAGTAAGCAGTCTTGAAGCTGCCGCGAGTCAGTTTCATGACGGCGTCGCACATGCCGTCCACCAGAGAGGTACGGCGGAAACCAGCGGCCAAGACGAACATGGTTGCCATCAGCAGGGTGTTGGCATTGGAGAAGCCGGCCAGAGCACCTTCCGCATCGGTGCATCCGGTAAAATACAGGGCTGCCAGAGAGAGCATGGCGGTAAGCCACATGGGGATCTTGTTCAGCATGTAGCTGACCAGCGTTGCCGCAAAGATCACCATACAGATGATCATTTGAGTATTCATAATGTTTCCCTTTCCATTCATGTTTTGTTTCTGAAAAGTTCTCTTGCTGCCCGGGCAGGGAGCTTTGTTGCCAATATATTAACAAAAAATTCTTCCTCTGTCGTGGCCAAATGTTTGCGCATTTTGCAGCGGCGGAGTAATTTTATGTTCCCTTTTGATAATTTTTCCGCAAACGATCCCATTAAAAAATCCAAATCTTTTCCCTGTGCGTTTTTGCCAGAGCATTTTTTATATTCTTGTGCATTGTGCCAAATCCGCCCTGCAAAATTGGATGCAGCATTTCAAATCAGTGGTTGACACGTCGGATTTTATCGGTTATCCTTGAAGTGGCCTTTTGGGTTGAAAATCTTATCTAAACCTTTTCCACAGGGAAAATATTTGGATTTTGGGAGGAACTCGGATGGAATTTGCAAATTATCAGCTGGACTGGCCCCGGGAAAATCTCTCCGTCCGCTGCTTTGTCCACGATGTGTTCAACTACCGTTATCACTGGCACGAAGATGAATATGAGCTCAACATCCTGCTTCACGGGCGGCAGGAATGCTGCCGCGGCAGCGAAAATTTCCACCTCGATGTGGATGACGTCATTCTGGTGCCGCCCGGCGTCGGCCACGCTTCCATGGGTTCACAGGTGGATACCATTGCCTTTGTGCTGCATTTTTCCGCCTCGGCTTTCAAGCCGCTGCTCAAAAAAGGCGGCATCTATGATTTCCCGTCCTGCCGCTCTGACGAAACCACCCGGGACGAGCCCCGCTACCGCCACCTGCGGTTTTATGCCAGCCAGATCTTCCAGTTTGCCCAGCAGGGCGGGCCCTACGCCCAGCTGGGGGTCAAAGCCAGTCTGGAGCTGCTGCTCCTTGCCCTTTGCACCGAGTTCTCCCCTACCCTGCTCAATACCATGCCCGAGGATGAACAACGCCGGGCTGCCGTCCGCCGCCTGCTGGCCTACGTCTCCGACCACTACGCCGAAAAACTGAGGCTGGAAGACCTGGCCGATTACGCTCAGTACAACCGCACCTACATTTCCACGCTCTTCAAGCAGATCGTAGGCATCAATTTCCACGAGTACCTGACCCGGCACGGCCGTCCACAGCATCGTCATACAGCCTATCCGCCC
>JABLTL010181211.1_pt1 | contig 20032 bp, 15 predicted proteins | sample 7160151 | NCBI WGS metagenome assembly JABLTL01 (sample SAMN14651223, study PRJNA627086) | human gut metagenome | isolation source: feces | host: Homo sapiens
CTCCATTATCTTGTCTATGTAAAACTGCCTTTCGGGGCGTGGTCCAATAAAAGCCATATCGCCACAAAACACATTCCACAACTGCGGCAGTTCGTCGAGATGGTGTTCACGCAGGAATTTGCCAATCTTTGTCAATCTCGGGTCATTTCCTGTATTATACAGTTGCGGCCCCATCTTTTCGGCATCAAGCCGCATGGAGCGGAACTTGTAAATGTAGAACGGCCGTCCAAAGCGCCCAATGCGCTCTTGCTTGTAAATAGCTGGGCCACCATCCTCACGTCTCACCGCTATGTAGCAGTACAGAAATAGGGGCGAAAACACTATCAAGCACCCAAGTGCTGTAAACATGTCAATTATACGCTTCACATTACGTTCAAAGGCATTCATACCATCGGGTATGAACTTAAAGTGTTCCATATTTTGCTCTTTGATTGTTTGTTGAAATAGCTGGTGTATGTTGTTCTTCATAATAATACTGTTAAGCTTTTTGATTAAGGTTGAATTGATTGCAGGAAGCATTCATTGTCATTAGTTTTGTCATCTGTATATTACAATAATTGTTAGTTACATTTTGTTATACCAAAAAGAACTGGCATTTTCCACCAATCATTTTGGTATAACAAAAAGAATTCGTGGTTTCTTACCTAAGCCAAGCCTTTATAAATAGCCATGCAGCTTGCGCCAAGCATAATGCCACATACGGAACGGCACATCAAACAATACCTCGCCCGGGTAATAGCACACAAATGATACATTGCGCCGAGTCTTGGTCCAAAATCGCGCAAGGCGGTTCGAGGAGTTCAGCTGAACATAACGCTGATCATGCTGCCCAAAATTTCCAGCCAGCATCACCTCACGCAAGAGCATTTTGCCAAGTCGTGCATCGGGCATTGCATACAAATACTGATCGGGCAACTGCAGCAAAGTGCGCATCACATACATCATAGCCCGTGCAAAGCGGTACATACCCATTTTTTTAAGCCAACACACTGTTTGCTCTGCCTCAGCAGCACTAAAGCCCAGACGCAAACAATAATAATAGTCTATGAGCTGACGCAATCCTATTCCCTCACCAAAGAAGTGGCGGTATATGTGAGCCAGCAAATACACACGATTAAAGGCCGCCGTAGGCACACTTACCAATGTATTGCCTCCAAACTCTAAAGAAACCTTATGTTGTAGTTGTACATCTTCTATACTGTCAAATAACCGGCACATCTGCCAATGCTTTAACGGATTATAGCGGTACGATGGCATAAAGTGGGCCTCAACTTCCGTCACCCCCGACATCAGGAACTCCGTATGCAGCAATGTTGTGTGCACATGCCACCCCTTGCTGTGCACATAGCGCATTATGGCGGAACGTTCTACCGCAATCCACAGGTCTATATCACCGGGCATACGCAGTTCCGGATGCGGATAAAGCAAGGCCACGCCCTGTCCTTTTAACAACACGTTTGGCAGGCCGTCGCGTTCAAGTTGTGTACACACACGCGCGGCCTCTACATTGAGCAAAGCATTTTGTTGTTTTATTCTCTCTGTCAGTGCATACCACGGCAGTAACACGTCACGAGGCGGGCGTTGTACAGGCGGCAGACACGCCACAGCCTCATACATCATGCCCACCAACGAATGGCGCTTACACTCGTCAAACAAGTTATGCCATTCACAATCCGCTGGCGCCCTGCTTAGCATCTGCCCCTTTTGAGGGGCTAACGACAAGCGTAGCAGCTCTACAAACAATTGACTGGCTTTTGCCGCTTCATTTTGCCTCATTATTTCGTAGTTTCTTTTTATACAACCATGAGCGCACGCCCCGAGGCATTATGCGCGTAGTAAACCGTATAGCAATGTTTTGCAACATGGTGACAAACCCTATATAACGTAAACCATAAAACAAGAACTGCAAACGTATCTCTGTTCGAGCGTAGCGCAATCCGCCACGGCGTGCTATCATGCCAAGATCTGCCCGCACATTAACCAACACATCTTGTATGGTGTAAAATTTGCACCCCGACACCAACATGCGCACCCACAAGTAATAATCCTCAAACAACGGATAATCTTGATACCCACCACAAGCCTCCACATCTGCCTTTTTGAACATCACCGTCATGTGATTAACAGGATTACGCTTCTGACCGAAAGCGCTTATCGCCGTCGATAGTTCCGGCAATTTTCGATACGAATGCGGTTTTTCAGGGTCATTACTAAACTCGCTGATCCACCCGCCGCACACACTCAGTTCTGGTTGTTGCTCAAAAACCCTTAACTGCCGTTCAAAACGATTTGACCGGCAAATATCATCGGTGTCCATGCGCGCCACCAAGTCGTACGAGCAATGGCGGAGTCCAACTCTCAAAGCCCGTCCTAATCCACCATTAACAGGCAACTTTATCACCTTCAATTGTGCATAGTGCTTGCTGTATTCATCTATCACACTATCAAGTTCTGTTGTTAATGGCCCGTCTTCAACCAGCACCACCTCAGTCGGCACTACGGTCTGATTAAACACGCTGTCTAATGCCACACGCAAAAAGTCGGCACACTCTTTTGAGTATACCGACATCAGCACAGAAAACTGCTGCATATTTCCTCCTAAAAATTAAGCTATTACGTTTCTCTACATTACATTTGTTCCATCATCACCCCATCTGGCAGTAGATGCGTTCATAACCACGCGCCATCACCTCGGCACTGTAGGCAGCCTTGGCCCTCTCGCTTATCAGACTGTGGTTGAATTTTTGCCCCCCTACTCTGTCAAACAATTCCGCCAAAGCTCCACGTTGCGTTTCGTCAAAAATCAAAGTTTCATTACCAAACACCTGCTGCATTATTTCGCGATGCGGCGGTATAGCCGAAAGCAAACAAGGCACACCGGCCATCAAAGCCTCAAGCACTGCCATAGGCAGTCCTTCGCTTACCGACGGACTCACCAAAAAATCTGTTACCGACAACAGTCGGTCAATATCCGACCTGTACCCCAACAAACGTATGCGCTCGTCACCATCAGCTACCTTTATACAGTCTTTTCTTAAAGGACCATCACCAGCTATCAACAACACCCACTTGCCGTTTGTCGCATTCAGCAACTCTTTTTCTAAATAAATATGGTTCTTTCTTTTTTTCAGTACAGCCGGATAGAGCAACACCTTATAACCATCAGGTATTTTCAATTCTTTACGCAGAACAGACGCATCATTGTTCTTAGCCATTTGTTCTACACCATTGTACACCACCTCCATACGCTTACACCCCGCAACTTTCGACACATAGTACTGCCTCATGCTGTTGCTTATGGCCACACAACGAGCCAATTTTGGCAAACACCGTTTGTACATGGTTGCCATATAGCTGCCCAAAGCCCAGCCCTTTTGCATCACAAAATCTTCATCGCAGATGTTGTGCACAGTGGTCAGCGTTTTGCGTCCCTTCATGGCCGCCAAAATGAGTGTAGGATAATATCCATGGGCATGCAACACTACACGTTTGTCTGGGAATAATGCTTCCATTCTCCGTGCCACTTCTCCCACATGCCATTGCAAGTACCATTTCGTCAAATGCAGGTTATGAACCTCCACGCCCAGCGCCTCAAAATCAGCTTGGTTACACCTTTCACCAGCATCAGACAAAGCTACCACCACTGGCGAGTAACGCTTCCTGTCCAAATGTCGCAATATGTTGTAAACCACATTTATTGGGCCACACGGAATGAGCGAAGGAACAAGGTAAAGTATTGTTTGAGGGGAATGCATAATTGTCATGTTTGTTTTTCTACAAATAGGGTTATTATTGCAGAAACCTTATTGGCGCATCATCTGCTATATAAAAAGAACCTGGATATGAATGAAATACTGGAAAATAAAGGGGCAATGATATCAAATAAAATGGAGTGTTGAAAAATACCATACGATAGCCATATATATATGCAATCTGCCCTATAATCGTAAACAACAACAATAGTCGTGTCCTAATATGCTGTTCACTAAACTTCATATTCTTGATAAATAAAAACATCACTATTGGCGAGATGAGCCACGATATTCGTTGGAATGGTATCCATGATGATGAAATAAATATCCAGAGTAGGAATAACACTCTTATCATAAACAAGTCGTCCTTATCATAATTTCTACACCTTGATTTAATTGTCGTAAAAAATATGTAGAACAAAGGGGAGCGTTCCATAAACATGGCAATAAATCCATTAAATGACAAACCGGAATAGGTCAAAGCCCCCTCCTCGTCTGTTCCTGCATAGTAGTCTCTGTTTTGTGATGTCACACCTACACTCGACAATGTTTCTTCTGATATACTATCAAGCAGATTCGAAAAGATTGCTTTTCCCAACAAGAATAGTACTATAGCTCCTATTACATAGGTAAAATAGCCGATCCTATACTTGCGAAAGTGGAATAATATTATTACAGGTATAAATACGAAACCAAAAAAGTGCGTAAAGACACCTAACAATGCGAATAACCAACATTTTATCCTTTTACCGTTATATAATGATAACCAAGAATAAACTAACAAATAAGAAGAAGTTGCTGAGCGCAAGCCGTTTACAATCCATATAAATGGCACTAAAAAAAACACCGACAAGAATACGATGCAGCGATACTTCTTGCTATAAGACAATGCTGGCACATATTTGAACAACTCCTTATATAATGCAAAAGCTATTTGGTAACAAACAAAGACAAACAGTCCCCTTATAAATTCGAAATTAAGATTCCATTTAGCAAAGTAGTACTCCAACAAATCCAACACATAATCCTTCTGCATAAAGATACTGCTAATAGGAACACTTGAATGCTTGTAATATTGAAAATGCAAAGCGTGACGGTACAAATCAGCAAATGGAGGAGACAATATGGCCAATGTGGCCATGACGAAGGACAACAATGGCAAGAGTTCATGCCTTTTGTTCAATATGCCCGAAATAATTAAAGGTACACTTGCTATTGGACATAACAATAGCACAAATATCACTAAAATTCGATAGTTAGAACGCTTACGGCTTAGCTGAAGTTGGACCATTATCTCTTATTTTTTAATGCTTTTGCAACCGCATACATTATGCCATAAAAACCATGGCACGACAAGTAATACACTATTGACATCGGAAATACAAAAGTTTTTAACTGTTTCCACTTATAATCACCAAATCTCTCCTTAAATAGCTTGTTGGACATATAATGTCCCCAAAAGGCACTGCGCAAAATATTCCGGTCAAAGGAATCTGCGACAAACGATATGTCTGCAAGCCCACTAAATAGTTTGGTAAATTTCACCTTTAACAACATCAGATATTCTATATCCGCACTGCTATACGTATTTGATATAGATCCCTCAATCTGATTATAATGATAAAACGCCCTCCCCACATACGTTACTTTTATATCATGAAGCAACAACGCACTATTCACATACAAATCCTCACAAAGAGACAAATCTTTCGGAAAATTCACCCCATACTTGTTGTAACAAACTCGTTTCACGAGTTTGTTACAACAACTGCCGTGCAGTTGCTGGAACAACTCGTGCAAGACTGTGCAATGGTCGAGTTTACTCGGGCGCTGCTTTACGTATTTCTGAACTTTGCCATCATTTGTGTAATAATCACAAATCACCATGTCCGCATCATCTTCCTTTGCCTTTCCGTAAAGTTCTTCAAGCATATCAGGCTCCACCCAGTCATCGGGATCTGCATGAATGGTATATTCGCCAAGGGCCTCATCAAGGCCCCGCTGCCGCGCCACACTCACGCCACCGTTTGGTTGGTGAAACACGCGCACGCGGGCGTCCTTGCGCGCATAATCATCGCATATTTCACCACTGCGGTCGGGTGATCCGTCGTCTATGAGCAGCACTTCAAAGTCGGTAAATTTCTGTGCCAACAGGCTGTCAACACAACGGTGCAGATAAGCCTCCGCCTTATAGACGGGGACTATGATGGAAATTGAGGGGGACATAATTATCTGGGAAACATTATTTTTTGGAAAAATCAAAAGCATAAGAACATAGTTCTATACAGCATAAGTGTAAATATTATTCGGAAAATTACAATCATGCGACACTAATTTCCTACGCATTAAATTACATGACATCCTAATCTCATAAATTATTATATCCACAAATCAGTTCGTTGACAAACTTCTCCAATAAGTCGTTAAGGAAATCAGTTATATCATCATCTTCTGTGTGGTTAGTAAAACAGAAAGAGAAATCGCCAAGTTCACCATGAAACATCTTATTACGCATAAAATAGCAATACTTACAAACAAGCACACTCAAAATATGAGCATCATTTCGTACATGATTTTGACTATAATTTGATATCGTTGCATCAAAATTCCCTTTTCTCCCACTATTGTCTATTTCCCTCTTGAACAAAATCAATGCCTTATTGTATACTCCAACAAGGCGTTCATCTTCATTCCTTGCTACAAACTCGTCATATAGATCATTTACATTGTTTTGTGAGAATTTGTTCTGAATAAACTTGCCCCAATGCAATTTTTCAATTTGGGGTGCAACCAGTGTACTAACGTAATCAAAAGTCTTGCCTAACATCACAGGTTTTGTACATATAAAGCTTCGCATTTCAAGCAATGCACAAAACTCAGTCGGTTTCCTCGGCATTGTGGCATGGTATTTATGCCACATCGCAATTTGTTCAAAAGCCCGCCACAAACGCTCAAAACGCTTGTATCTATCTTTAGTCGACAAAGCCACTAAGAAGTGTGAAGTAGCACTCCTTAACGATTGACCTTTTACACTTTCCTCCCACAACACGTCAAGCACATCAGCAAGTACCGCATACTGCACTCGAAAATCATTGGCCAAGGGTTGACGCGACTTATCTATGTTCAATGATGAAACAGTATTTCCACACTTCATCTCTATTGATCTTATCATCACTCGTTTCCCCCTTTTTAAGAACAGATACAACAAGGCCTTGTACATCTGCATATATATTGTATTCTGCTTATACTCTACAATATCTTCCAAAGCAATTTTTTTATTACGCTCCGCACAGATTACTACCTTCTTAGTATACACAATAACCTTATCACCTACAGATTTTTGAGGTATCCGTGGATATTGCACACCTGTTTTTGGGGGCTCTCTCAAGCCCTTATTTAGCGATGTATGAATTGTTATCTCGTATTTTCTTCGAGTCATACGAATAAACTTTTATATCTTCGCATCAAATTCAGCATTTTGGCATATATTGGAAACGCGCACACAGGCAACCATACATACGAGAACCGCACGAACTCCTTGATGCCAACCAGACAACCACGAACACGCATACCATAAGGCAATTGCCCTAAAATGCGGCGATAGCGTGTTATATCATGAGAGCAGCCACACGACCTTGCAATAACACAAAGCGAATCAAATATCGTATAAATTTTAAGATAAGCATAAAGAGATTTAATACCCTTCGAGATATTAAAGCTTATCATATCACGCAAAATGACTTGAAGAGCATCCACCTTACGCCTCTGTGCTTCCGCACACATGGTAATTGACCCCTCACGTATCTTGTAAATGTAGCTTTCTTTATTTACCACATACATACTGCGGGCAAGGCATGCCAACTGAAAACTCCAAAGCTCATCTTCATGCAGTAGTCCCTCCTTAAATAATAATTGATTACTCCTTAAGAATTCTGCATTACACAATTTGCCACACGCCATCATATACCATTCTCCCCTATAATAGGATTTGGTAATATCTCTGCCATGCAACACTGTGCCATCATGTAATGTAACCGATGGATAGCTCTTGGTGCTTCCTGATATCATGTAACCACCTATCACAAAATCATACGCGGCGTCCTTGAGCGGTGCTGCCAGCAATTCCAAACAATTATCTGTCAGTTCGTCATCACTGTCCAAAAAATACAGATAATCACCTGTGGCACTGGCAATGCCCGTATTGCGCGCTGCTGACAGACCACGGTTGCATTCGTGGTGCAACACCTTAAAATCTATCTTGCCATTATAGTCATTCAGCACGCTATTTACCACCTCCATGCTGTTGTCTGTTCCGCAATCGTCAATAATCAGACACTCTATCGAGCCCTGATAACTTTGGCGCATCACTGACCGCAGGCAATCTGTGATGTAGGGAGCTACATTATAAACGGGTATTATTACCGATATCTTTATACGTTCCATTGTAACTTTGTAAGTAACACTGTTATTGCCCAAAAGCGTCCACTCCATCACAATCACTCAGCCAGGCTTTGTAAAATGAGCTGAGTTTACCATAGCTATTGTCTATGAAATGCACCCGCTTGCCAAGCAACACCGACAGTATCATCACATGAAGCCGGGTGGTATATATCTCCTTGTATTGGCTTACAAACTGCACGCCCCGACGCGTCATGCTTTTACGGAATAAATGAAGTCCCAGACATCTTTCCAGCCAGCCTGCCAAAGGCTGTATCAAAGGCAAGCATCGTTTTGTACGATTGTTAAGTGCAATACTCTTATAAAACAATCTTTCGCCCAATGTGGGTTTGCTGTCCATTGTCGGCCAGTCCCTCACCTCCACATTGGGCACCTCTATTTTCACATCTCTGTCGCCCAGCTCTTTATCCTTTCGTTTGAGCCACAACACCTTGTCCGTCTTGGGCACGCGCCATTGTGCAAGATAATTCGTCGATATGCAAAATGCCATATCTGGCACGAGTAAGGCAGGGTTATTAAAATGCTCCCGTGCTATTTTCAACGAAGTTTCATCCCTTACACAAATGGTAAGTTTCCTCAGCCGTGCCATGCGGGCTGCATCAAGGCGCATAACCTCAGCATCGTTATAAAAGATTGTATTAGGCAATATCACTATGGGATTGTCTGGATAACATTCTATGGTGTTCATCACGCTATCCCAAGCCTTTCGCCACACATCGCCAAAGTAGCCTCCGCCTGTTATCAATATGACGGTATCTTTACTTAAAGGCTTGCACTCATACTCGTCCCAGCCACAAGTACCAATACATTTGTATGGTATTGACTTCAAAAACTCCAATTCGCCCTCCCATATCAAGGTGTCGCCTATATTTGAGTAGTACGGCAACCCCCAAAGCACATAGTCATTCGTGATGAGAGGAAATATCTTATTTTCTATTATTGAGCGTAATTGATTGACTTTTTCCAAATTCTTCATTCTTTTCTGTTATTATCGCAAAAGGGTAAAAGTGCCATCTTTTACATAATTATTCTTATAATTCCTGTCCGTAAACAACACACCTTTCCCCCAGCAACTTAAATCGTAATAACTACCATAACTCTTGCAACCTAACAAATACATAACAGCTCCAGAGGCACAAAAATAATTCGATTGGAATGATCTGTTTTCCGTCCCCAAATCCCAAACAGAATATGAGGTGCAGCCCAAATTAAATGAAATGGTGTTTTTGTGCACATCTGCCACATTGCCCCCGTGGGAATATCCATATTCACAATTTAACCGTATTACATGAGTGCCATCATGTGCAGTCGAAGCATTGTTGCTTTCATACGCATTTTTCTCACCATTGTGAAAAGCTTTGCACTCAACCTCTACTACATGAGGCGAATTTGTGGAACCATCTGGGGCTGAGTGATAAGAAAAGCCATCTAAGCCATTGTATGAAGCTTCACACTTATATAAATAATGCGTTCCGCCTTGAATACGTAACCCACCCAATGATCGAGCCTTTCCTATATCCTCATTATCAACCAATGACTTATTGAATTTGCAATTTATGTATGTACAAACATCATTAGGATTGTCTATATATGTCCTCAAACTGCCTCTGCTACCATTTATAAACTCTATATTACGAATGAATACATTACCTTTTATAACCATTGGTGGACAGTGTACATTGTCTACAACTACATCTCCCTCTCCTATGAGGTTTACATTAACAAGAGAAACATCACTGCAGAAATTTTCACCTGCTCGATATACACCGCTGGTCATTATAATCGTCCGAGCCCTTGTATGCAAAGCTGATTCTATAGTTCTTTTAGCTTCGGCCCGAGAACTTCCACTATTTTCATCCTTACCATTAACCGAAACATAGACAGTATCAAGCCCTTTCAAGTAATTCTCATTAAAATCATAGGACGTATAAAAGCTAGAAGAACTTTTGAAAATTGGGATTTGTGCTCTAAATCCATCCTCAAAACAATATACAGGAATCTTATTTTGCGTCGTTTCCCCGTAAATTTGATTTAATGACTTCGGCAAGTCCCTTAGACACCACCATTCTATCAAGGATTCATGGAAGCATGCTAACAAAATCGCCAAAGCGGACAATAATACTATCGGGGGGTAAAATTCTCTTATTCATTATGGTCTGAAGGTACGTTTTAACTTATTCAAAACACGATCTTTAAGTCTGTCTATAGGATTCAGCATTTGAGTAAGTCGAGAATCTAATTCATTACTATCTTCCAACTTTTCATCAAAGAAACCGCGCAATTCTGGCTGTAGCCAAGTTCCACCATCATTCTTTTTTCTATCGCGTAAGTAACCATAATGCACGTCGTTCAAATGTGGAATAAGCCCAATACTTAACATTGCATGACCATTATAGCAATGAGCAAACGGACACTTACCAACGGCCTTATGCGGGAATGGTTTTTCTGGATTCTCAAAGACATTTCCCAAATTTACATATCCATAACAGCCCGTTGCATCTCCCGTAGTCAAATCTATGTAAGCAGACCAAGCACCTGCATAGCAATAGCCGGTTTGTTTCTTTCCAAATATTGTTTTCTTAAACTCCCAAAATGTCGATCCAAAAGGTTCCCATGTCCTGTTATACTCCTCCTCACTCATTTTTGTTAGATAGTCAATATTTGAAGTTCTGTCATCACGCAAAATTGTCAATTGAGGCAAAGCGCCAAAGTTTTTCATAGAATAATCCTTAACCTCGTCAAGATAAGGGATCAGCTCATCAGAAGGTGCCAACTCTATATTGGCCGAGGCACCGGCTTCCCAAATCTTATGGACATTCTCAGCAAAACGTTCGAGCCAGCCCTTGCGCTTTAATTCCAAATAATGGAAAGAGCACTTAAATTCCAGACGTTTCAGGAGTTCCTTATCCCATGACAAAAACTTGTCAAGTACATTCGAAACCGTCAGGTTTGTCACTACTTCTGCATAATGTCCTTCTTCAACAAGAGCTTTCACATACAGATCCAAATTCTTAGTAAGAAGGGTTTCACCGTCTGCACAAAAATTCATAAAGCATGGGCCGCCAAGACGCTTCATCGAAAGTGCATTAGCAACTTCCGCTGGGGCATACTTAAATTCGGGCTGTATGCCCTGAAAATGTACCGGACGTTGGGCTATATAACAATAGTGACAACGAAAGTCGCAAATCGACATAGGAATTCTGAATAACAATATTTTCTTCATTATTTTCTTCTGCTTATAAGTTGTTTAATTTTTTTTCTTTCTTCCGCATTCAAGAGCAAAAAGCACTCCGAAAGGACCGCAAGCACTCCAACAAGTACTACATCTATGGTAAACGACAACCAACCTGATATAGTACAGACCTTCAAAATGGCTAAAGCTATGATTGTGTTAACGGCACAGCATATCAACGTCAAAAAAGTTTCTTTATAAAATGTAGTACAAGAAACGCCTAACAAACGCGACACATATGGAAGCACCACGCATAATTGACGTAAGATGGCAAGTACAGAACTTGTACCCACAATAATATACATATTATACTGGGGGTACAATTTAAGTCCACAATAAACAATAATGATGTTTACAACTCCCATTGCCACAAACGTTAAAGAATTCACGTTCAAATGATTGGAAGCCGTGAAAACATTATACAATATCTGTGTCCCTGCGACTACTATAAAAGCCATGCATCCTAGTACAGACAATAGAGTTAATATATAAGGGTCCAAAGTTGGTTGCCACAAGCTATAAAATTGTATACCCAAGCAACAAAATGTTACAATTGGAACAGACACTATTACTATTGATATTCTGATGGCAACACGTAGTTCTTTCATTATACTACCCATATCACCCTTTGCCCAACTTTGTGTTATTGATGGGGAAAAATTATTGTTTATCGTCGTAGCCAATTGTATAATAGCAGATGGTATTGTCTTTGATACTGCAACTAACCCCATTGCAAAAGGTGATACGAATAAATTAGCCAATAATAAATCGAACCCCGTTTGTAACAAATGACCACACTGATTTACAGAATTCCATACGCCAGAAGAAAGCATATCCTTAACAGCCCTCCATGAAAAGTCTTTTTTATCAAAATGAATATCAGGCAGTAAGCGATTTTGATAATATACGTAAGCAGGTATTAAAAATATGGATAACATCAATGCCACGAAAGAAACATAAAAGATTTTCACTGGCAGCAAGCTAAATACCGCGAACAATAACACGGCATTGCAAATAGTACGAATGCAGTTCAATATATTACTATAGTAAATGGCATTCTTCACATACATTGAAATACTATATAAAGAAGAAATAAGACCTACAAAGAAATTCGCAAATATGCAACCGAACAACAATTTGACGTCAAGTACGTCCACATTGTCTATAACAATAACATGCTCTAACCTCAAGGATACTATTACAGATATTGGCAACAACAAAGCAATCAATCCGATATTGGCTACATATACAGACGAATAATAGCCACGAGCTTTATCTATATTGCCTTGATGATACGCTACCGATACAAAACGTGAAGCCATCGAATTAAATGCAGTTGTTAACAACGAAGCGTACATCACAAAATTTGCTGCAAGTTGTGTGTAACCATTTGCTTCTGCCCCCAAAGCTTTTACAATAAAAGGCGATAAAAAGAAACTTGTTGCAAACTGTACTATTACAGTAAACATCCCTGTAATAAGATTAAGTATCGTATAAAATTTATTAGACATTGCTTTATGATAAGTGCTGTATATCTTTTTCTGCAATCATAATAAGAATGGGGGATATTAACCCAATCCCCCAAAGGGAAAAGCATTTAGCCTACGCTTTCAATAGGTTGAAGAACCATCTCGTCTTCTTTCACAGGCATATTGAGTCTACGAAGAACCTCAACATAATCGGTTCCCATATAGACCCACTCTACCCATGAATTATCTAAGTTCTGCCTAAATGCCATGGCTTTCTAATGATAGTCAGACAAATAGAGCGCCATTACAAGAATAGCGATTAGACGGACGCGGCCCTTCTTTGAGAGCCACTAATTTATTTTTATCATAATTTGTTAATAATAAATAGTGAAACTCAATAGTATAGTCGTTGCTGATTATATCTCCTTCACCACCCTCTCGGCCCACTTCAAGTTAACCGCATTCTCATCGCCAGCCTCGGCGCGCTTGTATATCCATACTACCTCGGCACCAGTTTCCTGGGCGTAAGCCTTGATCACGTCATGCGTGCCGCCGCGCGAACGAGCAGCGGTGATGGCGATGTCGCATGGATGGGACTTGAAGTATGATACGTTGGAGCGCAACTCGGCGGCATTGTCACCCTTGGTGGCAACGGCTATGGTTTTGTCATTGTAGTGGCAAATGGTCAGCGCGTCGCTGGTGGTGTATGATATGGGCTCGCCGTTAAGTATGTCAATGACCATACGCAAGGTGCGCGTTTTGCCAAGATTGCCACGACCATAAAGCACAATGATTTTGTGGGGTATCATAAGTTGGGGCATTAGAAGTAAAAAACGTACGAAAAAAGGCGGACACATTACTGTACCTGCCATTACTGCTTTATATTTTAGTATATTTATTGCATTACTGAGACTTAACTTTAAGTCACAGCATCATTTGCTTAAAAGGTTAATAGTGATTATAATAATGAGTCACCATCTCTGCCACCGGCACTTTGTGTAACAACACATGGCGCTGAAGCAATTGTCGCCAAATGAGCAGACGCGTGCCTTGCCACATCTCGACAGCCGCAGCAGCCAAGGCATTGAATATGGACAGTGAAGGGTTGTCTGGCAAGGGTGCCTTCAATGCTGCCACCACTTGCGTTGCCATACTGTCGGCATGAGACAAATCATAATTGACGGCGGTGTCGTGATAAAATCCTGAAATGCAGTCGGCTGTATGCGATAATGACACCTTAGGCGAAAGCGGCACCTTGGCACCATGCCACAAAGTACTGGTCAGCAAATGGTGCATATTAGTATACTTCTTCGCCACCAGATCGGCAAGCAACTGGTCATGCTCATCGGCCGTCAAACTGGCCAAATGGTCATAAAAGTCACCCCACGAGGCCACCACCCTCACCCGTCCGCCATCGGCTGGGAGCAAGGCAAAATGGGCAAAATATTCGTAATCGACATCAGCAGGCGGCGCGTAGCGGTCAGGCGCATATTGTGCAAACGAGAACAGTGCACGAAGGTTACACCGCCATATCAGTTCAACAATGCCATTGTGTGTCAACACCACATGGCCGGCACCGGTGGGCATGACACTCCCTGCTGTGGGGGTAAGAAACGGACGCAACGTGTGGTCGGGAATGAACTCACACAACGCCTCATCAATGTTTGACCGGTCGGCCTTGAAGTATTTAGCCAGTATGCGGAAGTTGCTGTGCATGGAGGCATCGAGCTGTGCCAGCACCTTATTTTGGTAACGCACTTCAACCTCCTGGCTCTGCCGTGCATACGCCACATCGCTCATGGCTGCCGTGCGACGCACGGATTGCTTCAGGTTATAAGTCTTGAGCAATGCGCGCAATGTGGCGGGGGCACTCTCTGTGGGGTGCTGCGCCTGCAAGTGACCTATAATCTGGTCGATGGCGCGCCACACCCCCACTTCGGCCGAACGCTGTCCGTGCCGCGCCTCGTGCTCTATGCACAAGTCGTACTTGCGGATATCGGAGATGCTCAGGCAATGGTCGTTGCCAAAGCTCACGAAAAGACGGCGGTCCTTCACGCCCCTGTGCTTGACCTGCTTTACCACTCCCGTCCAACCCTCGAGCGGTCCATTGAGCACACGCACCACGTCATGTTCGCCAATGAGGTCTTTGTAACATTTGTCCACAATGGCAAGCCCTTCAATGTTGTCAGCATAACGGTTGCTGTAAAACATGAAGCGCTCCATATCCTCATTGTCTATGGTTGAACGTGCAATGATGGTCTGCTGATCATAGCCTTGCACATGGCTGCAAAGCAAGTGGGCCCTCATGCTCACGGTTTGTTGTCCGTTAACATTGCCCGTGCGACCGTATGCGGCATCTTGTTTGTAAACAAAATAGCCCTTATGGTTGATGTGCTGTTTAAGACTAGAAACAGACTTTACCTTTACAAACAGGAAGCCATACAACAGAGGTCTGAAACGCAGACGTTTAACCCCACGGGCATCAACATGCTCCTTGCGGCACAACGGCAGATAGATGTCTTTAATGGCATCGGGGTATTTTTCGTACAGATCTTCTTTGGTATTCTGTTCCTTAAAATCCTCAACTCTTACTATTAGCCACATAATTATGTTAACGGGAAAAGCACGGTGATGACACCTGAAATTTCTCTGTAAAGTTTTCTGCCGGACAAGCAGGCGTTAGCCCCTATGTGTTTACGGACATTGCATTTTTACCGAAGCGGGACGAGGCTGCTGAAAAATGCGGGACGCGTCGCCCCCATTAGTACTTGCGTCTTAAATCAGGTTGACAGGTTAAAAAGCGAATGTGCTGATATGTTATCCTTGCTGTAGGTATACACCCTCTCTTCCCCTGGAAAGAATACTCTTCCCGGATTCTGTTGGGTGTGAACGGTGCCACAGCATTGATAATCAATAGACTAACTTCCACTAATTGCCAATGCTTTTATGTCCTTTTTCAGTCTGTAGCATACCTACAGATGGGCATAAAGCCAGCAGTTCATGTTTCATTTGCTCTGCTTTGATGCAGCAACTTCTCTCTACACAGACAAGCGTCAGTCACTGATATGTTGGGCTTAGTTCTATCTCTATGTAAATTGTCACGGCAGCATCTGTTTATCATGTAATACATTTCTATAACTCTTGGCAAGAGATATAGTTGTATGGAGCAAAGGTAGTGAATATATTTGAAATGACTGCTCTTGGTCTAATATATTTTTGACTTTGACCGTAATAATTGCCAAACATTATACCAACGATTGTTTGACTGTTTTCGTATTGTGACGGATTGAAATGAATGTGCCTCAACAAGATTTGTGTTTGGCTATATCTCTTGCCAAGAGATATTTCTTCTTCACCTGTTCACAACATAGCCAATATATTTGCATTAGTCTCATCTACCTCAGCCGTTTGAATGGAGCGCAAATATAAAAGCGCAAATTTCGCCAAGACTTGTCACGTGGCACCCATGACAAATTTGTTTATAGTTATTCGCTAACGCGAAAACATAAGGACAAAAGGACATAAGGACAAAAGGACATGCCCGTTTTTGCTCTTTTAAGGGCTGTTCGCCCTTGTACCGCTTACCGCGAAGACATAAGTACATAAGCTACATAAGTAACATAAGGCTGTCGCCGTGGTTTTTTACATAAGCTGAGGCAGGGCTACCCGCCCTGCCTGTAAGATACATAAGGGCTGACGCCTGATGAAGAGAACTCTTTAATTGTGTTTCATTATGTGATCACTACAAATTACATAAGAACCAACGACACGGCGCCAGCCTTATGTCTCTTACAAGCAGGGCGGGCAGCTCTGCCTCAACTTATGTAAAAACCACGGCGCCAGCCTTATGTTACTTATGTAGCTTATGTTCCCCGCGGTAAGCGGTACAAGGGCGAACAGCCCTTAAAGTACAGAACAAGACTCATTGCTCCCAATGTCCGATAAGACATGTTTTACCCTATCAGCCCGCTATGATTGATTTTGGTTACGCATTGACAAAGCCAAGAGATACTTCTTCTTCACTTGTTCACAACATAGCCAATATATTTGCATTAGTCTTATCCACTTCCGCCGTTTGAATGGAGCGCAAATATATTTGTGTTGTCCGTTCCGAATCATGTCCCAAAGCCTCGCTGATAACCGATATTGGCGCGTGGTTGTCGTGTGCAATAGTAGCCCACGAGTGGCGGGCTACGTAAAAAGTAAGATTACCCTGTATGCCAGCCATGCGCGCCACCTTTTTCAAGTAAAGCCCCATACGCATCTGTACACAATGGTATGTTTGTTCGGTTGGGTTGTCGTGCAGTATGGGCAGCAGCCAGTCACACGTTTTTGTTTGCGCGGCATATTTCTCAACAATGCGTTGCATGGGCTGTTCCCACTTTATGCAGAGCTTCTGTCCCGTTTTGCTGCGCGTATAGCGCAAATAGCCATTGCAAAGGTTGCTTTTGCGCAAATGCGCCAAATCGACGAATGACATACCACGCAAATAAAATGAAAGCATAAACAAGTCACGCGCCAAATCGAGTTGAGGCCGTGCCGACAGGTCGGTTTGCTTAAGGGTCTTGATGATCACGATATCCACGGCCCGTTTGCGTGTTGTGTCATTGCCCGTATATACCCGTGCAAAGGGGTGGCACTGTCCGGTAATTCCACTGTCGACCGCACGGTTGTACACCGCACGCAATATGCGCATATAAAACGACGAGGTGTTGCGGCATATACCCTGGCGCTTCAACCATGCCTCGAAGGCTTGCACCACCAAGGCATCAAGCATATTGACGGGCATGTCGGCCCCACCCCTGAAACGCATAAAACTGCGTAATGCCGATTGGTAGTTGCGCGCTGTGCAATGTTGTCCGTTCTGAACAAGGTGTTGTATGACACTCTGCATGAAAGTCATAAGGGTGTGACAAACGTGCAGCCTTCGGTACTCGTTCACCACGACATCGGCCGTATAAGGCATGGCACAGACTTCATACCGCGATATGACATGGCTGAGCAAACGGTGTTCGCCGTCGAGCATGGTTGTCACGTTGTCCAAATATTGCCGTCTGTCGTGCCCGCCCTTGTATGTCACTACACATTGCTGCGCAGCCAACCACTCGTGTGCATACACCCGGTGTGTGGTTGCAATTTGACGTGTCACACGCTTGTGGGTTATCTGAAAATACAATACGCCTTCTTTGCCCTTCACTGCCGAGTGGCGGAACTTGATTTTTATACTTGTCATTAGTCTTTAAGTTATTGCTGTTTAGTTTAGATTCTAAGCGGATAGTTATGCTTTTGCCCTTAACAGGCAGGGTGTTCAAAATAGACTTTTTAGCGAAACCGCTTTGGGAAATCTTGACGTCATCACCTTTCTGCGCCATTACATAGCTTATATTGAAAATCAATGAATTACGTAATAAAGATGGGTGACTTGGGGTGGCGCAAGCAAAAAAACGAGCAATGCTCTTTTAAGGGCTGTTTGCCCTTGTTCCGCTTACCGCGGGAGACATAAGTACATAAGCTACATAAGTAACATAAGGCTGACGCCGTGTTTTTTACATAAGCTGAGGCAGGGCTGGCCACCCTGCTTGTAAGAGACATAAGGCTGGCGCCGTGTCGTTGGTTCTTATGTAATTTGTAGTGATAACATAATGGAACACAATTAAAGAGTTCTCTTCATCAGGCGTCAACCCTTATGTATCTTACAGGCAGGGCGGCCAGCCCTGCCTCAACTTATGTAAAAAAAATACGGCGTCAGCCTCATGTTACTTATGTAGCTTATGTTCTTATGTCCCCCGCGGTAAGCGGCACAAGGGTGAACAGCCCTTAAAAGCACGCGGGACGCGTCGCCCCCATTAGTGTTTGTGTTTGGCGCTTAAGTGCGTTCGCATGTTTGCGCTTTACCATACGGCAATAAAAAGAATTTAGTTTTCACCTCTCACAAAGCCCACCAAAAAATTATATTGCAAATTGTCTACACTCTGCACTTTTTGTATGCACTACACTGATTATCAACACATTACAGAGTGTAGACAACCTCATTTTTTGTGTGCATGCTGTATGCACTCGTCTGCACTTATCTACACTCGTCTGCACGCTGTATGCACTTGTCTGCACCCCCTCATTACAAACCTCTGCACCTAACTGCTCGGCGGTTATACCACCTACATAATTCGGCATAGGGGAAACGGATTTTTGATTAGAGCAACCGAAAAATCTACCTCCCGTTATTGTTCTAACCGCCCCCCACAGGCATTACGCCATAATGCGGTGGCAGAGGAAAACAGAGGAAGAATTAGCGTGCAGACGAGTGTAGATAAGTGTAGACGAGTGCAGGTAAGTGTAGACAAGTGCAGGTAAGTGCAGACAGCCGTGCAGATAAAAAACGAAGTTGTCTACACTACGTAACAGATTGATAATCAACGCAGTGCATACAAAAAGTGCAGAGTGTAGACAAATTGTGCAATAAAAAAATATTGCTGTCCGGGTGAAACACCAAAGCATAAATAGAAGCTTGGGCATTTCACTGGACAGCAATAATAAAGGATATGATTTCCTAACTCCGTCAATGCGTCATTATATAGTGTGTATTGAATATCAACGAGTTACGTAATTAAATTAGGTGACGCAGGGTGACGCAAGCAAAGAAGCTAACCTTGTTTTGCTCTTTTAAGGGCTGTTCGCCCTTGCACCGCTTACCGCGAAGACATAAGTACATAAGCTACATAAGTAACATAAGGCTGACGCCGTGGTTTTTTACATAAGCTGAGGCAGGGCTGGCCGCCCTGCTTGTAAGAGACATAAGGCTGGCGCCGTGTTGTTGGTTCTTATGTAATTTGTAGTGATAACATAATGGAACACAATTAAAGCGTTCTCTTTATCAGGCGTCAGCCCTTATGTATCTTACAGGCTGGGCGGAAAGCCCTGCCTAAGCTTATGTAAAAAACACGGCGTCAGCCTTATGTTACTTATGTAGCTTATGTACTTATGTATCCCGCGGTAAGCGGCACAAGGGCGAACAGCCCTTAAAACAAAGAACAAGGCTCGTTGCTCCCAATGTAGGATAAGACATATTCTACCTTGTCAGCCCGCTATAATCGATTTGGGTGACGCATTGACGAAGTCAGGAA
>JABLTL010022255.1_pt1 | contig 20029 bp, 20 predicted proteins | sample 7160151 | NCBI WGS metagenome assembly JABLTL01 (sample SAMN14651223, study PRJNA627086) | human gut metagenome | isolation source: feces | host: Homo sapiens
ACAAAACATAAAGAAATTTTCATAATCATCTTTTGATATATCTTGAATATCATATACTATAATTTCATCAAATAATGTTAAAGTACTATGTACATGTTCTATATATCTTGAATCAGTTATATAAATATTCTCTTTTCGTGTTAACAATAATGTTCCTTCTGCTTCTATGTTTGTAAGATATTTAATATTAATTGGATTTGATATTATTAATCCTTGTAAATCTAAACTAGACATTTTATTTCTTAACCATTGTAGTTTGGGATTCATTTTTATCATCCTTTCAAAGTATATTTTTTCTAAATTTATTTATACATTCCTAATGTAAATATTTTCATTAATATTAATTTAATTGTTTCAAATGGTACATACATACTAATAAATGTTGCTATTACTATAAATGGTCCAAAAGGTATATACTCATCTGTTTTTTTAATTTTTGTTGCTAATAATAATATACTTAAAACTGCTCCTATTAAAAATGATACTAATGTTATTATTACAATATTAGATAATCCAAAATATAGTCCTAGTGCTCCCATTAGTTTTACATCTCCAAAGCCCATTGCCTCTTTTCCATAAAACAATCCTCCAACTAATGTAATTGTGAGAAATATTCCTGCACCAGCTATCATTCCTAATAGCATATTTAACGTTATTGCTACATCTGACATTCCGATATAAAAACGCAAATATTAAACCACACTCAAAAATTGTTAAATTTAATCTATTAGGTATAATTTGTAATCTATAATCAATTACAAATACTGATAATAGCATTGGTGTTAATATAATATATTTTATTAGGTCTAAATTTGCAATTAATGTTTCTTTTATTCCTATTGTATATATAAGTGTTACATAAATAGATGACACTAATAACATTAATATATAATTTGGTTTAAATTTTCTTTTATATTCTTTAAATATATCTAACGAAAATACCTTTTTGTATTCTGGTAATCGTGTATTAGCCCAATCTACTACTTGCCCCACTACTAGTCCTATAATTGCTGCAAATAAATAGTATCCTATATGTACATCATTATAATACATTATCTACATACCATTTCCTTTCTTCTTAAATTTTATTTTTATTTTATTTTCTATTGGCCTTTTCCACGCTGTATACCAAAAGTCCTTTTTATTAATTGGTTCTACTAATATTGTAAACATATTACATCTGTTTCCGCCAATAATATCTGTAAATATTTGATCCCCTACAATTGCAATATTTTCATTTTTTTCTTTTAATTCTTTTTGACACTTTTTAAACCCTCTTTTTAGTGGCTTCATTGCAAAAGTATGATATTTTATATCTAATTCTGTTGCTATTTTTAGTATTTTTTCTTTATCATTAGTATTAGATAATATATATAATTTTACTCCTTGGCCTTTTAAATCTTTTGCCCATTTTATTACCTCTTTTGTAAGTTTTTTTGAATAGTCAACTAATGTATTATCTACATCTAATAATAATGCTTTTATTTTATTCTTTTTTAAAAATTCTATGCTTATATCTTCTACTTTATCAAAATATGCATCTGGATATATATTCATTTTTTATCTTCCTTTCATCAAACATAGATTAAATACAAAATTGTGGCTAGTTTTATCTAATTTTCTTTTATATTATCAAATTCTTATATTTTTTGTCAATCTTATTTTATCTTAATCAAATCAAAATTAATGCTATCTGCACTAACCAACTGAAATTCAATCCCAAAATGTTCACCTAAAATAGCTTCTTTTATTGCCATTCCATGTAAATGACCATAATAACATTTATTTATATTGTATTTTTTTAAAACTTTTATAAAACCACTCATTTCATTTTTTTGCAAGTTTTGTTTTACTATTGGTGGATAATGCATAAAAGCTATTATTTCTTTATTCATCCCGTAATTATCTATTCCATTTTTTATTGATAATTCTAATCTAGTTATTTCTCTATTTATCATTTTTTTATTTTCATCATTATCTTCATATAGATTCCAACCTCTAGTTCCTACTATAATAGTATCTTCGTATTCATAAGAATTATTATATAAAAAATCAATATTATCAAAATTATTTTCTTTTATATAATTTCTCATACTTTTTACTGTTGACCACCAATAATCATGGTTGCCTTTTAATAATAATTTTTTACCTGGTAATTTATTTAAATATTCAAAATCCTTATATGTATCTTTTAAATACATTGACCATGAGAAGTCTCCTGGTAAAATTACAAGGTCATTATTATTAACTTTCTTTTCCCAATTTATTTTTATTTTGCTCTCATGTTGATTCCAATTTTCGCCGAAAATATTCATGGGTTTATCCTCATTAAATGATAAATGTAAATCACCTATTGCATATATTGACATTTATTTGCCCCTATCTATAATTTTAAATTTGGGATAGCATTCAAATTTAATTCATCCCTTTTGCCTGCCATATAATTATAATAGCCTGCTGATGCAATCATTGCTGCATTATCAGTACATAATTTTAAATCTGGCATATATATATCTATTTTTTTCTCTTTTAATTTTAGAAATTCTTTTCTTATGTAGCTATTTGCAGATACTCCTCCTGCTAATACAATTTTATTTATTTGTGTTAGCTTAATAGCTTTTTTCACATTTTCTAATAACATATCTGTTACTGTTTTTTGAAAGCTTGCACATAAATCAGCTTTATTTATATCAGGATTTTTATGATGTAGATTTATAACTGCTGTCTTTATTCCACTAAAGCTAAAATCCATATTTTCAAAATGAGTTTTTGGCAATTCTATAGATGGTTCCCCTTGTTTAGCTAATTTGTCTACTTTAGGTCCTCCTGGATATCCTAGCCCAACAACTCTTGCTATTTTGTCATACGCTTCTCCAATTGCATCATCTCGAGTTTTACCTAATACTTCAAATGTTGTATAATCTTTAACATTTATAATTTGAGTATTCCCACCTGACATCAATACACATAAAAATGGTGGCGTTAATTCTTTATGAGTAATATAGTTTGCCGAAATATGCCCTTGAATATGATTCACACCAACTAGTGGTTTATTTATGGCAAAACTCAAAGCTTTTGCATAAGATAATCCAACTAATAATGCCCCTACTAGTCCTGGTCCATAAGTTGGTGTTATAGCATTAATTCTGTCTAATGATATTTCAGCCTCTTCTAAGGCTTTTTTAGTAACTCTAGAAATAGCTTCAATATGATTTCTTGATGCTATTTCTGGTACTACTCCTCCATATTTTTCATGTATTGGTATTTGTGTATCTATTATATTTGATAATATTTCTCTTCCATTTTTTACAACTGCTACTGATGTTTCGTCACAACTTGATTCTATTCCTAATGTATAAACATCTTTCATTTCTATATCATTCCTTCCTATTTTATAAGCCCCAAATAGCTGCACCAAGATTTAATATCCCATTTCCAATTGCATTAATTCCAGGTGTTATTATATAAGATGTTAAATTAGTAATCCATAGTACTACAAATACTAAATAAAATATTTGTTCATTATTTATAAACCATGTCTTTATTTTTTGTGGTAAAAATGGCATTATTACTTTTGAACCATCTAATGGTGGTAATGGTATTAAATTAAATACTCCTAGTCCAATATTTATTAATATTGTTGCTTGTATTAATTGCATAATTAAAGCTCCTACTGTTGTATTTAAAAAAGAATACCCTGCTAGTTTATATATTCCAAAATAAAATATTGAAAACAATATTGCTAATACAAAATTCATAATTGGACCAGCAATTGATACTAATGCATCTCCTTTTTCCATACTCATTTTTCTTGTATAATTTCTAGGATTAACATTTACAGGTTTTCCCCATCCAAAACCTGCAAACAATAACAATATAGTACCTATTGGATCTAAATGGTCTAATGGATTTAAACTCAATCTTCCTTCTCTTCTTGCAGTATCATCTCCTAGTTTATCTGCCACAAAAGCATGTGCAAACTCATGAAATGTTATTGCTATTAATACTCCAGGTGCACTCACTAATAATGAAATTAATAAATTAGGATTATTTATATATTTTCCTAACATCGTAGCAACCATAATTGCTAAAATTACATATAATGTTCTTTTATCTATAGAAAAATTAAACATATCATCTCTCCTTACTTTTTTCATTATTATACCATACTTTTGTGAGTTATCAATATAATTTTTATTTTTAAATTTATTTATAAATTAATTAACTATATCAAATTAAATCATAATTTATAATATTTTATTTTTTTACCGAATAAATAAGAAAAATTTTCTTTAATTTGTTCTCGCCCAATTATATAAAAAATGAACCTATCATTAGACAATATTGTCTAGCAATAGGTTTCTCTTTACACTTATTATAAATTAGTTCTGTTAGATATTATAGCTTTATAAGTATCTTTTATTATTTTATACCAATGTTTTCTTTTTTTCTGAGCCTTTATAATTATTTAATTCTTCTATACAATTTATAAAATCTATCATTTTTTCTCCTTAAACTTGATATAATTAATATATTATAATATAGGCTTCATCGTTGGAAATAATAATACATCTCTTATAGTTGAAGAATTTGTTAATAACATTATTAATCTATCAACTCCTATTCCTAATCCTCCTGTTGGTGGTAATCCTATTTCTAATGCTTGAATAAAATCTTCATCCATCATTCCAGCTTCTTCATCACCAGCTTCTTTAGCTTCTACTTGTTTCTTAAATCTTTCATATTGGTCTATTGGATCATTTAACTCTGAAAATGCATTTCCATATTCTCTTCCACCAATAAATATTTCGAATCTTTCTGTCATCTTTTTATTTGTAGGACATTTTTTAGCTAATGGAGAAATCTCTACTGGATATTCATATATAAATGTTGGTTGTATTAATGTCTTTTCTACATATTCATCAAAGAACAGACTAATTACATCTCCTCTTGTTTCTTTTGTCTTGTCTGGTATTTTTATTCCTTTTTCTTTAGCTAATGTTACAGCTTCTTCATCTGTATTAATTTCATGAAAATCAATACCAGTTACTTCTTTTATACTGTCTATCATAGTTATTCTTTTCCATCCTGGAGCTAAATCTATTTCTTGTCCTTGATAATCTACTTTTGTTGTTCCTAATACTTCTTGAGCTGTTCTTGAGAAAATTTCTTCTGATATATCCATCATATCATTAAAGTCTTTATAAGCTGCATACAATTCTAATTCTGTAAATTCTGGATTATGTCTTAAATCCATGCCTTCATTCCTGAAAACTCTACCAATTTCGTAGACTTTATCAAATCCCCCTACTATTAATCTTTTTAAATTTAATTCTAGGGCAATTCTTAAATACATATCTATGTTTAATGAGTTATGATGTGTTGTAAATGGTCTTGCTGTAGCTCCTCCTGATATAGTATTTAGCACTGGTGTTTCTACTTCTAAATATCCTTTTTCATCTAGTATTTGTCTAATTTTGCTTATTATTTTACTTCTTAATATAAAGCTTTGTTTTACTTCTGGATTTACAATTAAATCTGTATATCTTTGACGATATCTTAAATCTGGATCTTTTAATCCATGGAATTTTTCTGGTAATGGTCTTAATGATTTTGAAAGTAATGTAACTTCTTTTGCATGAACTGATATTTCTTCTGTTCTTGTTTTAAATACGAATCCAGTAATTCCTATGATATCACCTATATCATAAGTCTTAAAAGCTTTATAACTTTCTTCTCCAAGATCATTTATACTAACATAACTTTGTATTTTCTCATCACAATCTTGTATTGTACAAAATGATGCTTTTCCCATTATTCTTTTGGCTATAATTCTTCCTGCTACTGTTACATCTTTTTGTTCATATTTTTCATAATTACTTTTTATTTCTCCTGCTGTATTTGTTCTATCAAATTTAGTAATTTCATAAGGATCTTTTCCTTCTTTTTGTAACTCTGATAATTTTTCTCTTCTTATTTGCATTAAATGATTTATATCTAATTCTTCTGTTTGATTGTTGTTTTCTGCCATAAAAATCTCTCCTTTTTAATAATTTGTTATATTATATATTAAATTTACATAAAAATCAAGGAAATCAATTACATAATGTTCCTATTATTTGGACAATTGATTTCCTTCTGTTTGCGTTGTTATTTTTATATCACTTTTTAGTGTGACTATTGGTCGAAGATATGCCTTTCCTTCTCCTGTGCTGTCATCTGAATTTAGCATATTATATCCTTTATTATCTCCTATAGCTCTCAATCCAAAATTAGCTAATTCTAAACAATCTGTATAACGAGTAGCTAACCAATAATTCTTTCCTGTGTTGTATATTATTTCATAAATATTTTGATTATCAAAATATGTTGTATCATCTGTGTTATACAATGTTTGATTTACTAAAATTTTATTTGCCTTATCCTTTGTTTCTGTTGTTGATATTTCATACCCATTCTCACTTTTGCCTATTCCATCATTTTTAGGTATCTCAGTATTTATTCCACTTCCATTTTCTTTAGCGAATAATACTGGATAGTTAGCATTTCCATCTTGATAAGTTTTTGAATTATTATATCTAATATTAGCTCCATTGATATAATTGTTTCTAGCACTAATTCCTTTTGAATTTAATTGATTTTCTATATCTTCTATATTTAAATTTCTTGCTTGAACACCCAGTTTTTTATTACTATATTGTTTTTTACTTATATCATTTAAAATATAAACTCCATTATTATACCCTAATGCACCTTTAAAATATACTTCTTGGTCTGTTGGTTTTTCACTTATTAAATCTATTTCTCCGTCATCATATATTTTTAATATTTTCCATTTTAAATCTTTAGTTTGAACTATTTCTGAATCTGAATCAGTTCCATTTTCAGCTGATTTTAAATTATAGTTATCAGCATCATCATAAGTATAATTTATATAATCTCCTACTTGTATTCCTGTCTCTTTTATCTCTGAGCTCATATTATCATCATAAATAATTTTTACTTGATATTTTCCTATTTTATCAAGTACTACATTTGTTGTATTTCCTTTGAATTTTTCTGTAGTTATCCATGAAGTTTCTTTCTCAGTTTTTAATCTATATTCAACTTGCCATTTATCTATATTTTTATTACTAGTTATTTCTGTAATTACTAGTTTTTGTTTACCTTCTTTTATTTCTGATGTTAATTTAAAATCTACATTTCCTAAACTATCATCATATTCTACATTATATTCACTATCTGGTAACTGTTTTAATGTATAATAACTATTCCCATTATAGTTTAATGGTTCTGTACTTATTATACTTCTTTTTGATACATTTACAAAAAATTCATGTTCAATATTATCAATTCCTAAAGATTTTATAATACTAGAATCATAATATTTATATCCTGTTTTATCTGTAATACCTGATGTACTTTCTAAAAAGGCCATATCTAGATTTCCTTGAAATTCACTAAGTTCTTTACCAATATCTTGTATACCTTTTTTCTCTCCTTCTGATGTAATATTGCCTATATATTCTGTATTGTCTCCACTTAATTTTACTGTTCTATTATTATAATAACTTTCATATAATTCATTCACTTTATTTTGCATGATTTTCATTTCTGTTGTAAATTTAGTAAGCTTGGAAGAATTAATTGTGTTTATACCACTATTAATTCCTATTGAAGCTATTAATATTAGTAATATAATTGTTATTACTAAACTAATTAAAGTAATTCCTGAATTATTTTTTTTCATCTTGTATCCTCCATTTTTAGAGTTAATTACTTGTCTTTTGAATAAAACTTTGGCTGGGGTAGTAGGATTCGAACCTACGCATCGATGGGTCAGAGCCATCTGCCTTACCGCTTGGCTACACCCCAATATATTTACATTATATAATCTCTCTTTATTTTTTACAAGTTTTTTTACAAATTTTTATTAATTTTTGCTATTTTTTATTTATAGATCATCACATAATCAAAAAATATAAATGTTAATATCCTTTAACACAAATAGTAAATTTGTATTCTCTTATTTTTTTTGCATCACTTGTATCTTGTTGATTTTTTAATGTATTTTGTTCATATTCCCAGTTCCAAATTATATTTATTTTTTTATTTTGATTTTTTGCAACTTTTCCATATAAATTATCTGCAACCTCTTCCACATCATTATATTGCTTTTTCCCTTCACTTAGATACAATTTTAAATTTATTGGCTTTTCACTTTCATTTTTTAAGTACGCTTTATAGTTTATCTCTTCTTTACTTTTTAATATTACTGAAACATATCCATTACTTCCTGGAAATAATTTTTCCCTTATTTGTATGTTTTTTTGTAATAATTGAAATAAATCAATTTTTTGTTCAGTTATTTTGTTTTTTTCTATATTTATAATCTCATTATTGTTCGATGATGCATTGGGTTCAATTTTATTGCTATAATGCTGTTTTGATATATTTAAAAAATCAAAAAATATTAAATCTTCTTGAAAAAAACTATATCTAAAAAATTTATGTATAATTATATATATGATAACTACCATTAATATTATCAATACTCTTTTTATTCTTTTTTTCATATTTTTAACTGTTCTGAATGTACTTTTATTTGGATTTCTTTTACTATATCTCCAATATTATTTTTATCTGAGTTATATTCAATTTTTAATTTATACTCTTGTTCATTTTTTTCACCTTGTTTTAAAATAAATTCATTAGTTTTATTTTCATTCAAATCAATTTTTTCTTCTTCTTTGTACAACTCATATTTTACTGATTCATCTATATTATTATCTAAAATTTCTATATAATATTTTAAATTTACTTGTGATATTTCTTCTGACTCATTATAGTTTTTTACTTTAAAATTATATTCTCCTGTTTTGTTATTTTCGTTTATAATGATTTCTGAGTTTTTTTCTACCTCCAAAATTGGTTTTGCAATTTGAGCATTATTTTTTATTATACTATTATGCAATGTTTTTCCAAAACTTATTCCAGAAAATACCACCATTAATATTGAAAATATAACAACTATAGTAATCCATTTATTCTTTTTATTTTTTACTTTTTTTATTACATTATTAAAATACATTCTATTTTCTCCTTTTTCACTAAAATAAATTTGTTATATAATTTTAATTACCTAGATTAGAGAAATTTATTATCCCTAATCTAGGATAAAAATTATTTTGCTTTTAACAATTGAATTTTTCTATAATTATTGATAATTTATGAAATCTTTAGTATGTTAGTTTTAATCTTATATTTTATTCATATTCAAATATTATACCTTTTAATTATTTTTGTGGCATCACTTGTGTGCCTATTACATTTACGTCAAATGTATATTGTTGTATGTCTTTTGCGTTTTGTGTATCAATTTTATCATTTTGTGTAATTTCGCTTTCATTACTTCCTGTTTCATACAACCATTCCCAGCCAATAGTTATTGTTTTTAATTTGTTTTCTTCATTGGCAGCTATTGTTCCAGTTAAATCTTTTTCTAATTCTGTAATGGAATTATATGTATTATTGTTATATGTATATTTTAGATTCTGTGGTCTTTGAGTTTCATTTAAGAACTTAACTTTATAATCCACACCTACTTCTGAACCTGTAGCATCAACAATTATATTAAATTGTCCTTTTGTACCTGGTGCTATCTTATTATTAATTAAAGTTTCAGCATTATAAGTAGAAAATAAATTTATAGTTTGTAAATTTTGTTCATTTCCATTTACTTTAAAAACCCAATTAGCAATATCTGCAGTTCCTTGGCCTTTAACTTCTGACACATATTTAGAAAATGTTGTCCCACACAAGAAGGCTAATAAAAGCACTAAAACAATTGATAATATTATCAAAAGTCTTTTCTTGTTTTTCAAATAGAAAATCCTCCTTTCTTGATTATTTTTGTTTGTTGAAATTTGATAGATTAATCGAAATTAAAAAATTTGATTTAAATTATAGAAAAAATTCATTCTCATTATAATTACATTTTTTGTAATTGTCAATTATATTTATCAAAAAAAATGCTCTTTACATCGCAAAATTCGACAATTTTAGCTTTTTGTTTTTACATATTTACTAAATTTATTATAACTAATATCAAGTATCAAAAGCATTATCTGGTAACAAGTTATATATATATTTGTTTTTCCATATATTGACATCTGCTTTTTTATACTATATAATTTTAATTATTAATTCATATTCAAATATACCTTTTTTAAAAGGAGGTTTCTTTGAAGAAAACATTTTTTATCTTATTTGTATTTTTTTCATTTTTATTTATACTCCCCTTTTTTCATGCTTTTTCCCTAGCTAAATATTCTTTTGACTCTATATTTATAGCATCTAAAATAATTATAAATAGAAAACCATCTATAGAAGTACTTTCTATATCAAATAATAATATAAACTATGAAAAATATGCAAATAACAGTCATGAAATATCATTAAAAATAAAAGTCACAGAAAAAAATATAGTTGTTAATAATTTATATAACAACTACATCAAATTCTATACTGAAGATACATTAATATCGCCTTATTCAAGTGTCACTTTACTATCTCAAACTAATGATACTTATATATACAACTTAAAAATATCTAATATAACAGGAAATGGTAAGCTATATGTAATATTTCCTTATGGCACAATTCAAGATAATCTTAGTCAGTCTAATGACTATCAAAAATTTAACACTAATATTACTATTGATAATATCCCACCAACTCTAAATTCTGAAGAAAAATCACTTGTAGATAATAACTCTAATTACATTATTCATTCTAGTGAACCCATCAGACCTTTTGATACTTGGACTCTATCTGCCAATAACTTAACTTTATCTAAAATTTTTAATTCACCTATCTACTATCCTATAACTTTAACTGACTATGCTGGTAATTCTACACAAACTTTTATTAATGTAACCCAAGCTCGTAATATCATGTTATACTATTCTAATTTTAATAATTATCCTATATCTAATTTTGAAACTAATGGTCAAATTTCTGGTAAACAAGCTATTCTTGATAAAAGTATTTTAAAGTGTGAGGCTCTTTTTACTCGTTTAGAAGGTAATATTTCTATAAATTCACTTCAAATGCGTGCATTTGATTATACTTATTGGGGTGAAAATAAAAGTAGTATATGTAATTATTCCGAATTAGAATATAAACATGGATATAATCCTTCTTCTTATAGCTGGCTTGATTATAATTCTAATAATAATTCATACTTTCTCAGAAAAATATGTATGCAAATAGGTGGTAAAGGACAGAATTATGCTGGTAATACTTGCAAACAAAAATATAATCCAATTCCAACTGATATTGCTAACCAATATTTATATGGACTATCTGGCATATCTTTCAATTTAAAAAATCAGCCTAAACTTTCAATTATATATCAGATTTATGTTCCTAATGTAGGTTGGTTAAAAACTTCTTCTGATGGTGAAGAAACTACCTATTCACACGATAAACCATTTTCTGCAATTAGAATAAATATAATTCCAAAATCAGAAAAAAATTATATACTTAATTATTGGAATAGTTTTATTGGAACTCATCGTGTTGATTAATGTTTTAAATTTACTCCTAATATTCCACCTAATATGCCAAATGTAATACCTATAATCATCATAATAATTGTTTGCATATTAATACTAAAATTTTCATTTAAAACACTTGAAAAAATATACAATAAACCTATATATGTAACTCCTGTAATAGCACCATTAACCAAGCCATTCTTTCTTATCTTTCTACTGCTAATCATACTTCCTATAACTATACTTACTCCTGTTACAGCTATGATTGTTGGATTTATAGTTGCTTCACTCAAATTAGTAAATGTTAATAGGATTGCAAATAGTAGTAATAAAACCAAACTCGTTAAAATCGATATTCCTAAACCTTCTAAAATATGTATATATGTTTTATTACTCTTCTTCTCTATATTTTCCATTTTCGGCTCCTTTCTTATCTTTTTCTTTTAACATTTTATTATCTTATTTTCTAAATAGAACTATTAATGTATGATAAAAAAGTTACTATAGTAAATAATACACAAAGAGCTAAATGTATGATTATTTTCATACATTTAGCTCTTTATACAAATCTATAAAATATCCTAACCATTCAAAAGCATTACCCTTTTCAATTTCATCTGATAATTCCTCAATGGTAACATATTTAGCATTCACTACTTCTCCATCATTAAAATGCAATTCATTTAAGTTAATTTCTTTATTTATCATATATACATCACGAAAAGTTTTTCCACTCTTACTGGCATCTATTTTTTGTTTAATTAAATGTATATCATTTTCTGGAACATGAAACCCAATTTCTTCTTGTAATTCTCTTGTTATTCCTTGAATACTACTTTCTCCACTTTGTACCAAGCCTCCTGTTGGCTCCCAGATACCACCATATCCTTTATCCCAATGTCTTTGAGTTAATAAAATTTTTCCCTGTTTATTTATAACCCAACACTGTACCGCTAAAATATATTCATCATTACTTAAATTGGAACACTCACTTCTTTTTATGGTCTTTCCCGTCTTAATTCTCTTACAATTATATATATCTAATATTTCTTCCATAATTACAATTCCTCCTTATATAACATTATTTTACATTTGAATGTCATCTTATATTTTCTATTTTTAATTAATTCATTATTTGCTATTAGAATAGCCTTTCTTTATTTTAATTTCTTTGTCAAGTTTTTTGACCTCATTCGTGTTTTCTTTTGTACTAACTTTTATTTTTAAAATAAATAAAAAGCTAATCTGACTAAATCAAATTAACTTTTTATTTTGGCTCGTTTGACACTTCCGTTTGCGAAAAATATGAGCCTGTATTTATAATCGTATTTTATATTTGATTCTATGATTAGAATATAACATAAATTTTTAAGCTTTGCAAGTAGTTTTTACATTTTTTCAAGCATTTATTTTCATAATGTTTTAATTGTTTTATCATAAATTGGTCATCTAAAATCACAATTTTACTTCTCGTACATTTAGCAATATATTCTAAATCTTTTTCTAGTTAAGTATCAAACCTTGCAGGACATATAGCTCCAATCAGTTCAATTCTTTTATCTTGCGTTGATGATAAAATTTGCTGTATCATTTCTCTTCCTACTTTACTTGCATGAGTTAAATTACAATAGCTCTTGACCACTCCCACAAATTCGTATTTTTTTCCCTAAGTGTTACTTTAAAGTTAATGTCTCCAAATTCATGTCCATGATGCGGTCCTGCTCTATAACCATTATATGTTGTAAATAACTGTAGGATACAACATTCATTAATATTTTTATTACATACATTACAAAATTCTTTTGATGATATTAAACAATTTTCTTTTATGCTTTTCAATCTCTCATTTATTCTTTCAGTGTCTTGTTTGTCTATAATTATTTTAGATACTTCATTGAATTCTGCTATTTCATTTATACTTATCAGTTCTCCAAATTTTTCTTCTTGTATATATATACAACTATTTGATATGGAAATATAGCCTTTAAATACTATATTAAACTCATTTTTTACAAATTTAATAATCTTATCATATAATATTTGTTCTGGAATACAAAAAATATTGATATTTTGTGAATTTTCTATATTAATATCATGACCATCTTCGCCCTCTAAACTATTCAGAACCTCTCCACATTTACCGCAAAATACCTTCTGCTTATTATTTATTCTTATATCATAACTTCCACAATTACATTTAGGTATAACAAAAGAATCATTACATGTAATACAATTTATAAATATTTTTGTATAAAATCCATTATTGATTATTTTTGAATAATTAATTTTTGAATTCATATTAGGGGTATAATTTTCTTTATGTTCAATATAAGTAAGTATTTTAAATATAATTTCTTCTATAAGACATTTTACATCTTTCGAAAATTCATCCCAATATTGATTACTCATAATATTTCTTGCTTTAAAAATTTCAAAATTTGTTTCATTTTTAGAAATAAATTCTATAATTTTTCTTATTGTAGTTACACTCCAATTTCTAAAAATTGTTGCGGTCATATTCTTTGTTAAATGTAATTTACCTTTAGAGTTATTAACACCTAAAGTATTAGATTTCTCTGATATTACAATTTCCAGATTTTCGCTTGTTGTAGTATATGGTTCTAATTGTTTTTTTAATTCTTCTTTTTTATCTAAATTTGAATCTGAAATTATTATTTTTTCAGCTTCATTTTCTCCTGCATTAGGATTAACACCTGCAACTTTTTTTCTTTTATCTCCAAATATTTTATTAATTAACTCTTGTGTTAAAATTATATGATTTAATTCTGTATTATAAATATTAGATATTATTTTTGAAATAATTTTAGATATTTTTTCATCGCAGTTTTTTATAGCCACAAATTTATGTTCCATGCTTATCCATGCAAATGTCTCTTTTAATTCATATATATATGTTGGTTCTTCATTTTCATCTATATATGAATATTTTTTTGAATAGAAAAAAGAATATTCACACAATTTATTTTCTTCAAAAACTTCCATATTATTAAATTTTAAATTTTTTACTGCTGGTTGTTCATTTTCTCCACAATTTAACTTCTTTAATTCTTCCTTAATTTTTTCTTTAACTTTAGAATTTGATAGTCGCACATTACTTTTAAAAGAGTATATTGAAAACCCAGGTTTCAATCCATATCTATATTCTTCATAATACTCTTCAATACTTTTACTATCAATGAACTTCTAGATAATTTATAAATAGCTTTTACATCTCTTGGTTCAGAACCTGTTACTGAAGTAATTTTACTAATAATATCTTTTTCTTTATAATTATTTAATATAAGCCTACATAATCCTTCTAATCTTATTAAATCTAATTTTGTCTTTAATTGTTTCGATAATTTCATTATATTGCCCCCATAATATAGAAACTTTATTTAAATATTTCTTTCATTATTCCATTCTTCATATCATTAATATTATAAACATTCTCCATCCTATCAAATGTTTCTCTTAAGTTATTTCTAGCTGAGATCCATCCCATTCCATCTGTAAACCATATAAATTCAAATCCTACAACTTTTTCTGCCTCTTCTGCTATCATTTTATAACTTCTTGCTGTTTCATTAAGTTTTGAACCACCAGCAGCATAAAAGTTAGTTTCTATTCCATAAATACAATTATCAGTTTTTATTACATAATCAAATCGCTTAGTTGCTTGATTTTTATTACTTATAAAAGACATATCTAATTTCCATTTATTTTCTATATCCTGTAAGTACATCTCTTTAAAATATGTTTCATTTTTCTTAAAACCTGCTTTTTGAATAAATTTTTCAACTAAATCTTCCATTAAATGTCCGCCACGATTTTTTCTAGCATTAGAATTTAGTCCAGATTCAACGCCTAAAACATAATCATATAAATTATTAACTAGATGTTTTTCTAATAATCCAAATAAACCTGTTTCTCTCATAAACACTTTATATTGCTCTACATCATAATTCATTTTTTTAAAATTATATTCAAATTTATTTCCAGCTTCATCTAAAACAATTATTTCATACTGTCTTACTGCTAATAATATAGGTATACATTTTAAAACTTCAGGATATTTTTTTACTAAATCTTCAAATTCTTTCTCTATATTTTTACTCCCGATTAAAGAATTTAACATATTTAGTTCTATTTTATATATTTCAGCATTCTTATATATCGTTTCAAAATCTATGTAATATTTATAATTAGCAATACTATCTGTAAATGTTAATAACCACTCTGCAAAGTTTCTTTTCATCTTTACTATTCTCCTTCTTATGACATTAAACCTCCGCCACCTTCATTTCTTTTAGTATATGTGCTACTCCAACCAGTTCTTCCCAAAATGCTGATTGACTTTGGTCCATTATATTTTATAAAATTATTACTCATTGGATTACATACGTTTATTAATGGACATTCTTTATATCCATGTAATACCGCTTCTTTCCCACTAACGTATTTATTTTTTTCGATGTATATATATCCTTCTTCATCTTGACATGGTAAAACCTTATTAATCAATTTAGCTTCTGAATATATTTTGTTTTTTGCACATACTTGGCATTTTCTATTTTTTGATGAATGCCATTTAAATACATGTCCACAATTTTTTCCATTAAAGATAGCAAGTTTTTCATTACAAAATTCAATACCAATAATTCTATAAACTAAATAATCTAATAATGAGGGTCCTTCTATGCATTCTTTGGGATATTTTTTATTCCATATATTCCATACTTCTCTCCAAGCTTTAGCACACCATTGGTCTATTAAAGAATATTGGTAACAAAATATATCTAAAAAACTTGATACTAATGGTATCTCTGTTTTTAAAATTCCTGTTCTTAATGCCACTTTCATTGTATTTCTATCTGATGCTACATCTATCTGTTCAAAATTTTTATAGTCCTTCCATATACTTAATACTACCATATCTCTTATAAACATATCTGCTTTTTTATTTCCAAACCCCATTCCTTGGTTCTTTATTAATTGATTCTTAATCTCTAGTAAATCACCATTAAATTTTTTTAATAACTCAAATGGCTCACATTTAAATTGTAATAACATTTCGGCAGATTTTTTTGCAAATTGTATTCTTTTATCCGTTTGAGACAACTTAGAAAATTTCAAATCACTTATAAAACTTTCAGGTTTACTATTTATATACTCTTTGTCAAAAATACTTGGATCTTCCTTATATATTTCTGCATACTCTGAAAATTTTCTTGAACCGTTAAAATCTTGCGAAGCTGTATAAAATCTTATTTTACAAACTTCTTCATCATTTAATCCTTCTTTACTATATAAAGAATAAAAAGCCTCTTTATTATTTATATATATTTCATGAAATACATCTGCAACTTCTTCACATTTGGTTTTATTTATACTTGGTGATAAGATTTTTTCACAATTTTTTTCCCAAAATTTATGATAATCTGAAATATAATCTCTTTCTGAATCTAATTCAAATGTTTTTCCTATACCATCATAATTAGTATAAAGAAACTCATTTAAATTCTTTACTATATTTCTTCCTTCTTCTATTGTTATGCTATCTATATTTTTTATATTTAAATCAGTTAAAAATCCATTTAAAAAACTTATAATTTCTTCCATTTATTTTCTCCATCTATTAAACTATTATATCTTCTTATCGATAAATCCAAATATGCTTTTGAATTATCTATACCTATGTACCTTCTATTTAATTTATTTGCCGCTATTCCAGTTGTACTACTACCACAAAAAGGATCTAAAATTAAATCATTTTCATTAGTCGATGCTAAAATTATTCTTTCTAAAAGGTTCAAAGGTTTTTGTGTTGGATGTTTTCCTTGCTTTTTTTCTGATGGTTTTGTTATAGAAGTTGTCCAAACATCTTTCATTTGTTTATTACCATTCATTTGTTTCATTACATCATAATTAAATGTATATTTTACATTTTTCAAATCTTTTCTTGCCCACAAAATTGTTTCTGTTGAATGTGTAAAAGTTTTACAAGCTAAATTAGGTGGAGGATTAGTCTTTTGCCAAGTTATATTGTTTATAATTTTAAATCCTTCTTCTTCAAGAGCCATTCCTATCGAATAAATATTGTGTAGAGTTCCACTAATCCATATTGTTCCATTATCTTTTAATATTCTATAACACTCTTTAATCCAATTTCTATTAAATTTATGTTTTTCAGATATACTTAAACTTTTGTCCCATTTCCCTTTATTTACACTAACCATTTTTCCACCACTACAAGTAATTCCATTACTTGATAAAAAATATGGTGGATCAGCAAAAATCATATCAAAAGTTTTAGCTTCAAATTTTTTAAGTGCTTTAAATGTGTCACTATCAATTAATTTGAAGCTACCATCTTCATAATAGAATTTTCCTCTGTACATTCTATTGTCTCCTCATAATTTGTTATAAGTAATTCTGAAATTTCTCCTCTTCCTTTACTGTTTGCATTTATCATTCTCTTTGCTGAAACTTCATTTATATTAAATCCTTTGTAAATATCTTCAAAAAATGTATCTTCCTTATTTGTATTTTTAGGATTTGAATTACTTAACATTAACTTTGCTTTTTTCTTATTTAATTCTCTATAATATTGTGCTAGCTCTTTTTGATTTTCATCATTAAAATCTTCTTTTGTATATGAAGTAAATCCTGATGTAATAGATAAAGGTCTATATGGTGGATCAAAATATACAAATGTTTTATTATCAACATATTTACTACTTTTTTTATAATCGCCATATTCAAAAACTACATTTTTAATTAATCCCGACAAGTTTCTTAAATTTTTAGAATCACATATTGTAGGATTTTTATATTTACCACAAGGCACATTAAATTCTCCACTTTTGTTAACTCTATATAAACCATTAAAACATGTCCTATTCAAAAATATAAATTCAGAAGCTCTTTTTACATCAATTAATTTTTCTAATTTATAAGAATTGTATTTACTTCTTATATCATAAAAATAAGCTGTTCTATCATCTGTTTCTAATTTTAAAAATTCTTTTTCTTTTTTATCTAATTCTTCAATTAAATCTTCTACATTGCTTTTTATTACATTATAACAGTTTATTAAATCTTTATTTATATCAAATGCATATGCTTCTTTTACATCATATTTTTGTAATATGTCTATTAAAACTGCACCACCACCTATAAATGGTTCTACATATCTTTCTATAATTCTGTTTTCTAAATCAAATGGGTAAAAGTTCTTTAACTGTGGGATCAATCCGCCTTTTCCACCAGCCCATTTTACAAAAGGTCTTATTAACTCCATTTTTTCCTCCAATTCTACTCATAATATATCATATTTTTTTTATTTAAACAACAAATTAAGACCTAAATTATAAAAATATAATGCATATAGTTATAGTATATGCATTACATTTAACTAATACTTTCATATAAATATCCACTATTCTATTGTAAAGTTTCATTACTGCTCGTAGAAAATGATTTTATATTTATCATCATATAACTTTCATCATCTAAAATTATTTTTTCTCTTTTCTTTTCATCTAATCCTATTCTGTCTAATAATTTATTTAAGAAAATCAAATCTATTATCATTATATATTTTATTAGTTTATATGTATTTTCTATTTCATATAAATGTGTAAAATAGTTTCTTGTTTTTCCTGCATAATCATAAATATTTTCATATTCACCTGTGTAAACATCATTTTTTCCAAATTTATCTTTATAAATTTGAAATTCGTCATAACTTTGAATTTTTGTCCCAAATGATGTTTTATTTAAGTATTTATTATAAAGATATTCTATAATAACTCTAGGAATTTCTTTAACAAATCCTTTAATATTTTTATTGCTTTTTGCTAAATTATTATTTGATATAAATGCTTTCATTTTTTCTTCTGTATTATTATCATTACCATCAAACAAAATATTTTTTATCTCATTAATTTTCTCTTCATTATTGATTTGTTCTTCCTTAATTATATTTTCTTTATTATACATTGACTCTAATGCTTTGCACACAAGTAAATATTTATCCTCTATAATTGTACTATTAGATGAAAAATAAAAGTCAAATATTAATTTATATTCTTTATCTTGATATAACTTATACCAATTTCCAAACAAGTTACTTATTTCACTTTTTATAACTTCGTATTCTGTAAAATATTTTTGTTCAAAACCTCTTTTATCCTCAACATTACAGGCAAATATAAATCTACTGTATACTTTAAAATTAAAATTATTATTACCAACATAATAATATTGTATTTCGTCTGCAAATCCTATAAATATAGAAAAAAATCGATTTATCATTAAAATGTCTTGATCTATCTCATATAAAGTTTTAGGATTTCTGTATTCTATGTGAATATATGGTTCATAGTAAAAACTATTTAAGTTTCCATCTTTTTCAACTAAATATCGATCTATATGTTTTTCATATTCTATATATATCTTTATCT
>JABLTL010115952.1_pt1 | contig 19961 bp, 17 predicted proteins | sample 7160151 | NCBI WGS metagenome assembly JABLTL01 (sample SAMN14651223, study PRJNA627086) | human gut metagenome | isolation source: feces | host: Homo sapiens
ATAGCGTGACTGAATTTTTGTCTACTCATAACTTAGTTTTTTAACATTTGACTTAGTTTATGAGTCAACCTATTTCAGTACAAGACATAAGGGGTCATTTCAACTGAGCCCATTGATCCTAGTTTATGTCAACTTAAGTTTCGGATTTAGGCAGGGACGGGCTGAAAGCCCAACAAGCCCATAGCCCAGGGCATCGCCCTGGGTTACGAATTGCCATAGTATTGACGCCCTGTTAAGGGCAAAAGCGTAATAAATATGGCACAGTTATTGAACAAAATCTACATAAGGATTAATGCTTATGCCCTTACAGGGCGTCACTAACGGATGTGCTTTGACCCAGGGTGTCGCTTCGCTTGCCCTGGGCTATGCGCTTGTTGGGCTTTCAGCCCGTTTGGAATTAAATCCGAAACTTTAGATGTTAATCTTTAAAAGTGTGGGATTTAAATCTTCAGAAGCGGTAAATGTTAAAATATTGGGGGCAAAAGTTAAAAGTCGGACAACATCGGACATAAGCGGACAACGATATGCTGAGCTGATGTATTTTTGCAAAGGGTTTGGGAGAGAATAAGGGTAAGAGACTTGAAAACTAAGGGCAAACGACGAGACACGAAGGCTAACAGCGAGAAATAAGGGTAAACGACGAGATACGAAGGCTAACAGCGAGAAATGAGGGCAAACGACGAGAAACGACGAGACAGACCGCACAAGCTAATGAGAGTAATCGAAAGGCGCCACGAGATTAGTCGAAAAGACTTATGAGGATAGTCGCAGCAAACGAGGGGAGCAACAGCAGTAAAAGTACTAAAAAATACTAATACATTTTGTAAATTGCTCGAAATTTATTACTTTTGAAGTTGGTTTAAAGAATCAATCCTTTTAACCCCACAAAGGTTCAATCCTTACAACCACAAAGGTTCAATCCTTAACCACAGAAAGGAAACAACCTTTTACACACAAAGGTTCAATCCTTACAACCAAGAAGAATCAATCCTTTTAACAAGATTAGAATTTAATGAAAAATATAATTATATCAGCATTCCTATTTTTATTACCTTTGACGGCTTCGGCTCAGAAGATTACGCTCGGTTCCATGAACATTACGATGGACAACACACACGGAGTTTACAAAGGCGAGATGGCAGCAGGAAAGCCACATGGCAAAGGCATCGTTGTTTTCGACAACGGCAACTCATACGAAGGCAACTTCGTGAAAGGCAAGCGCCATGGCTACGGAGTCTACACATTCGCCGATGGTGAGAAATATGAAGGCGAATGGTTTCAGAACCAACAGCACGGCCAGGGCACTTATTATTTCAACAACAACAACAAGTATGTGGGTCTTTGGTATCGCGACTATCAGCAGGGACACGGCATCATGTATTACTATAATGGCGACAAATACGAGGGCAACTGGCTGAAAGACAAACGACATGGCAAAGGCAAATACACTTATTCAAACGGAGCTTTCTATGACGGTCAATGGGCTGACGACCAGAAGTCGGGCAAGGGAACTTTCGACTGGGGCGACGGCACAGTATACGAGGGTATGTGGGCAAACAACCAACGTTCGGGCAAGGGCACAAACAGATATGCTGATGGCGACATTTATGTTGGTGACTGGAAAGACGACATTCAAAATGGTAGAGGAATATACAAATTCCAAAATGGCGACGTTTACGAAGGCGACTATGTGCAGGGCGAGCGAACTGGCATAGGAATATTGAAATATGCCAACGGTGACAAATATACAGGCCACTTCTTCGAAGGCGACAAACAGGGTCAAGGTACATTGGTTTGGAACAATGGCGACACATATGTTGGCGACTGGAAGGGCGACAAGCAGAATGGCCATGGCAAGCTCACCAAGAAGTCGGGCGACGTGTTTGAAGGCTCGTTTGCCAAAGGCAAGGTGGAGGGAGAAGTGATTATCCACTATGCCGACGGCTCACGATTTAAGGGCGTCTACAAGAATGGCAAGCGCAACGGCAAGGTGATAGAAGAAGACAAAGACGGCAAGCGTTTTGAAGGCACCTATGTCGACGACCGACGAGATGGCAACTTCGTGGAAAAAGACCGCAACGGAGCCATCACAGCCAAAGGACACTACGAGCGTGGCAGACGCTATGTGGACAAATAAAGACTACGCTATGTGGACAAATAAAATCCACGTTTTGTAGAAAAATTCAGAAGAGAATAAAATCTATATATTCAACAACTTAACAAAAACTTATACTGTTATGGTAGTAGACACAATGGAGAACATCGGAAAGTATGTTTCTTTGAACCCTCTTTTCGAGGAAATGGTAAAGTTTATCAATACCCACGATTTGGCAACTCTCGAAGTAGGCAAACACCCTATCGTAGGCAACGATTTGTTTGTGAACATCGCTGTTGCTAACGGCAAGACCGAGGAAGAGGCTGTTTTCGAAACCCATCGCAAGATGATCGACGTGCAGATACCGCTCGATGCTCCTGAAACATACGGCTACACCCCTCTTTGCGACCTGCCAGAGGTGGAATACAACGAAGAGAAGGACATTACAAAATATCCTGGTGTGAAGGCTGAAACTCTCGTAAACTGCAAGCCAGGCGAATTTGCCATCTTCTTCCCTCAGGACGGACACCAGCCTTGCATCGGCACAGGCACCATCCACAAAGCTATCTTTAAGATCAAGGCTTAACCACTACTAACTTAAAAATAATTATGGCTGTAAAGAAAAAGGCAGCTAAGCCCGCTGCAGTAAAACATATCGGGCTTGTAAAGAACGACGGCTATCTCGAACCATTCGAGGATGCTATCAAGGGACGTCACGAAAATGCGCTACATAAGCTCGCACAACTTACCGACAACGGCAAGAAGACTCTCTCTGATTTTGCTAATGGCTACGAATATTTCGGACTTCACAAAACTGCTCGTGGAGGATGGGTGTTTCGCGAGTGGGCTCCTAACGCTACCGACATCTATCTCGTAGGCGATTTCAACAATTGGCAGGAGAGCGACAAGTATAGAGCAAAACGCATAAAGGGTACCGAAAACTGGGAGCTAAAACTGCCAGCTAAGGCTATGAAGCATGGCGACCTTTATAAAATGCACGTTTATTGGGACGGCGGACACGGCGAGCGTATTCCTGCTTGGGCTCAGCGAGTGGTGCAGGACGACGAAACTAAGATATTCTCGGCACAGGTATGGGACGCAGAACCATACGCGTGGAAGAAGAAGACTTTCAAGCCTAACACTTCCCCACTCCTCATCTACGAATGCCATATCGGTATGGCGCAAGACGCGGAGAAAGTGGGCACATATACTGAGTTTAAGGAGAATGTGTTGCCACGAATCATTGCCGATGGCTACAACTGCATCCAGATAATGGCTATCCAGGAGCACCCTTACTACGGTTCGTTTGGCTACCATGTAAGCTCATTCTTTGCAGCATCAAGCCGCTTTGGCACTCCAGAAGAGCTAAAAGCCCTAATCGATGAAGCCCACAAGCACGGCATAGCTGTGATTATGGACATCGTTCATTCTCACGCCGTGAAGAACGAGGTTGAGGGACTCGGCAACCTTGCTGGCGACCCTAACCAATATTTCTATCCTGGCGACCGCCACGAGCATCCAGCTTGGGACAGCCTATGCTTCGACTATGGCAAAGACCAGGTGATCCACTTCCTGCTCTCTAACTGCAAATACTGGCTCAACGAATTCCATTTCGATGGTTTCCGCTTCGACGGAGTGACATCGATGCTTTACTATAGCCACGGACTTGGCGAAGCATTCTGCGGATATCAGGACTATTTCAACGGTCACCAAGACGACAACGCCATCTGCTATCTCACCCTTGCCAACCTGCTTATCCACGAGGTAAATCCAAAGGCTATCACCATAGCCGAAGAGGTGAGCGGAATGCCTGGACTGGCTGCTAAATTCAAGGATGGAGGCTACGGTTTCGACTATCGCATGGCGATGAACATTCCTGACTATTGGATTAAGACCATCAAGGAGCAGAAGGACGAAGACTGGAAGCCAAGCTCTATATTCTGGGAGGTTAAGAATCGCCGTAGCGACGAAAAGACAATATCGTATTGCGAAAGCCACGACCAAGCTTTGGTGGGCGACAAGACCATCATCTTCCGCCTCATCGATGCCGACATGTATTGGCACTTCAAGAAGGGCGACGAAAACTTCATGGCAAACCGCGGTATTGCTCTTCACAAGATGATTCGTCTCGTTACTGCTTCTACCATCAACGGTGGCTACCTCAACTTCATGGGCAATGAGTTTGGACACCCTGAGTGGATTGATTTCCCTCGCGAAGGCAACGGCTGGAGCTATAAGTATGCACGCCGCCAATGGAACCTCGTTGACAATAAGGAGCTCGACTACCACTATCTTGGCGACTTCGACCGCGAGATGCTGAAGGTGATAAAGAGCGAGAAAGATTTCAATAAGACTCCTGTGCAGGAGATTTGGCACAACGATGGCGACCAGGTGTTGGCTTACATGCGTGGCGACATTATCTTTGTGTTCAACTTCTCGCCAAACCGCTCGTATACCGACTATGGCTTCATTGTGCCTGAGGGTGCCTACGAAGTGGTGTTGAATACCGACAGCAAAGACTTTGGAGGAAACGGACTCAACGACGACAGCATAACTCATTTCACCAACTACGACAAGCTCTACGCACAAGACGGCAAGGGATGGCTCAAGCTGTATTTGCCAGCTCGCTCAGCCGTGGTTTTGCGCAAGAAGAAATAAGTTATGTAAGCGTTGCGCAAGCAAGAAATAAGACGAGTTGCGCAAACAAGAAAAAAAACTAAGAAAGAGAGCCATTAGTAAGAAAAAAGCTAATGGCTTCTCTTTATTCTTATAAAAACAAGCAAATGGACAAGGTTTTTCGCGAAGACAGCATCATAGTAAGGATAACGAGTGCTGCATGTTTTCTGATTTTCACATTTCTATATTTATATAATTATCAGACCGACGTGCTGGCAATGGCTCAGCATGTGCTCTCTGACGGCAAAACATACTACGTGCCCTTCGTTGGTGCTTCGCTCATCACCATCCTCTTATTCATGCTTCAGCTCTTGATAGCAAGATTTCTACAGCTGAAGACCATGTTTCATGCCCTCACCTATTTTCCTTCGTTGCTCATTCTTGCCATCATCACCGACGTTAGTCCCGACATCGACCGCGGCTTTAGTTTTGGAGCATGGCTGTGGGTGGTGCCATTGCTGATAGTGGTGTGGCTGATAGGATCGTGGATAGCTAAGGCATGGGAAGTTTACGAGCCTTTGCGATTTTCGCATGGCTTCTTTTCGCGAGCCGTATGGATGAACCTTGCCCAGTTTGCCTTGATGTTTGTACTCGTGGGAGTAGTTGGCAACTCCAACGAGGTGTTCCACTACCGCATGGCTGTGGAGCGTAGCCTTGTCAAGGGCGACTATAAGAAAGCACTCACAATAGGCGAAAAATCGTTGGCAACAGACAGCAGCCTTACCATGCTTCGCATCTATGCTTTGGCTGCCAACAAGCAGTTGCCTGAGCGACTATTCGAATATCCACTCATGGGCGGTTCGGAAGCCATGAAACCAAACGGCACAAGCGTGAAGATGATGCTCTATACCGACACTAAGTTGCGACTATTGCGTAAATCCAAGACAGACTACCAGTTGTGCGCCTACCTCTTGGATCGCAACCTCGACGGCTTCGTAAAGGCTATGGTGAAAACCTATGGCAAACCTACCGTGGAGAAGAAATCAAAGACCGACCCTGCAACTCCCGACGACAACACGTCTACAGCTCCTTATACCATCACAAAAACGTTGCCTAAGCACTATCGCGAAGCACTCGTGCTCTACACCCATCTGCGCTCTAATCCGCTCGTAGACTACCACGACGACATCCTGGATGCCGACTATCGCGACTACCAAGATTTGGAGCACAAATATGCTAACCCACAAGAGCGAAAAAACATGATTCGCGACATTTATGGCAAAACATATTGGTATTATTACGATTATAGATAATTCAAAGAAACAATAAATAAAAGCGAGAAAAAAAAATGAAATTCGTAGCAATAATTCCTGCGCGCTTTGCCTCGACAAGATTTCCTGGCAAGCCATTGGCTATTCTCGGCGGAAAGCCTGTGATACAACATGTTTATGAGAAGGCTGCAGCTGTATTGGGCGACGCCTACGTGGCTACCGACGACGAGCGCATAGAAGAAACCGTGAAGGCGTTTGGCGGCAAGGTGGTGATGACGAGAAACGACCACAAGAGCGGCACCGACCGCATAGCAGAAGCCTTAGAAAAAATTGGTGGCGACTACGACGTGGTGGTGAACATCCAGGGCGACGAGCCTTTCATCGACAAAAGTCAGATAGAAGAAATATGCCATTGCTTCGACGATGAGAATACAGAAATTGCCACACTCGGCAAACCTTTCGAGAGCATGGAAGCGGTGAAAAATCCTAATTCACCAAAAATCGTAACCGACAATAATGGCTATGCCATGTATTTCTCGCGCTCGGTAATTCCATACGTCAGAGGCAAGGAAGAGAGCGAATGGTTAGCCAACTTCCCTTACTTGAAGCATTTGGGTATTTACGCTTATAAATGCAAGGTGCTCAAGGAGATAACCAAGTTGCCACAATCGCCACTCGAAATAGCCGAGAGCCTCGAACAGCTCCGTTGGCTACAGAATGGCTACAAGATAAAAGTGGGACGCACAGACATCGAGACCGTTGGCATCGACACTCCTGAAGACCTTACGAGAGCAGAGAAATTTCTACAACAGATTTCGAACAAGGGCTAATGGCAAATCTGCCATCAAGGCGTTTGCCCACAACCCATAGAATATTGCCGTCGGCATCGGCAACGACAAGCTGACGACGCTTCAACGGGAGCGCCACCTTTTGGTCGGTAAGGAAATCGCTAACGAGCTTGCTTCCCTTCATACCGAAAGGCACAAAGCGGTCGCCACGAGCAACGCGGCGAATCATCAACGGAAACTTCACTTTTTGAGCATCCAGGCAAACCTTGTCGGATGAGCGCGAGATGGTGTAGTTTTCGTTGATTTCTTTTTGTTCTATTTTCAGCTTGCAAAGTTCTGTATACACGTAGGTGCCCGCTTCGGGAATTCGAATCTGTCTGCCCTCTTCCTTATCCAAAGGAGTAAGGATGAGTCGACCGCGGTCAAGGGTAAGCTCGTGAGAAGAAGAGAGCCACGAGGTGCCTGTTGTGGCGTGCAGATTCTCAGCCACAAAAGCCACTTGCGAAGAGTTGAAACCATAGTCCTTAAGAATGTCCCAAAGCAAATATTCTGCCGACGGATATTCCTCGACCTTGGAAATATCTACGCAAAACGAATCGTTCAGCGTTGCAGACGAAACAGCCTTAGCTTTAGCCTCACTAAGCGAAGCTTCTACAATTGTGGAAGCCTCAGCAATCCATCGAGACATAGTAAGGATGTTGTCCTTGACGGCAGGATTCACATTCTCGAGAAGCGGCAACACGTTTAGCCTGATTTTGTTGCGTTGCACATCGTCGACAAGATTTGAACTGTCGGTGACGTAGTCTTGATTTTCAGCCTCGAGATATTCCAAGATGTCTTCTCTACCTATGCAGAGCAAGGGGCGCAAGATGAAGCCATTACGAGGCGAAATGCCTGTCAGTCCGTTCATGCCTGTGCCTCTGACGAGGTTGAGCAGAATGGTCTCCACATTATCGTCCTTATGGTGAGCCACACAGATGGCGTCGGCATTAATATCGCGACGCAACTGTTCGAAATAAGAATATCTGAGGTCGCGGGCAGCCATTTCGATGCTGACCTTATGGAGTTGGGCGTAGGTGAGAGTGTCGAAATGTATGCGATGAAGAATTATGCCCAACGATTCGCATAGCGACACACAGAAGTTTTCGTCGCGCTCCGACTCTTTGCCACGCAAATGGAAATTGCAATGCGCAGCCTCAACGTCGTAGCCGAGAGCCTTCATAATAAGCAACAAAGCGACACTATCGGCTCCACCCGACAATGCCACTATGTATTTATTGTCAGCAGCAAGCAACTGATTTCGAGCTATGAAACCAGCCACCTGTTGCAGGATTTTATCTTTCTTAGTTTTCGACATACGGTATTTTTCAGAATACAGTATTTATTCAGAACTGAAGTGTATTTTATTCTACGTAGAGCACCAATCCCTTCAAATATTCACCCTCTGGATGATAGATGTTGATAGGATGGTCGGCAGGCTGATGAAGCTGATGAAGGATGCGCACCTTGCGACCAGCCTGAGCAGCAGCTGTGAAGACTGCATTGCGGAAGTTGTCTTTAGTAACCACCTGCGAGCAGCTGAAGGTAAACAATATTCCGCCTGGCTTAATTTTCTCGAAGCCCTTGACATTAAGGCGTGTGTAGCCCTTCAATGCATTATGAAGAGCAGCACGATGCTTGGCAAAGGCAGGAGGGTCGAGAATGATAAGGTCGTATTTGCCATCGTTGGCATCAAGGAATTTGAAAGCATCCTCGCAGAAAGCCTCGTGGCGCTTGTCGCCCGCAAAGTTGAGGTCGATGTTGGCATTGGTAAGCTCAATAGCCTTAGCACTACTATCTACCGAGTGCACCAACTTGGCTCCGCCACGCATAGCATAGACAGAGAAACCGCCAGTATAGCAGAACATATTGAGCACGCTCTTGCCATGAGAATATTTCTCGAGCAATGAGCGGTTTTCGCGCTGGTCGACGAAGAAGCCTGTCTTCTGACCTCTGAGCCAGTCGACATGGAAAAGGAGTCCGTTTTCCTTTGTTGTGTTCTCGTCGCTACCGCCATAGATAAAGCTATTCTGCTGTCCGAGATCAGCTTTGAAAGGCAGGGTGGTTTCGCTCTTGTAATAAACGTTTTCTATTCTCTCGCCCATCACGCTAACGAGCGCCTTGCACACATCCATGCGGCAAACATGCATTCCCACGCTATGAGCCTGCATCACGGCAGTTTTGCCGTAGCAGTCGATTACGAGACCAGGCAAGTTGTCGCCCTCGCCATGCACCAAACGATAGGTGTTGTTGTCGGGATTGTCGGCAATGCCAAGGCTACGGCGAACCTCAAGAGCTGAAGCAAGACGAGCTGTCCAGAAGTTGTCGTCGATTTCAATATCTCTGAACGACAACACTCTTACTGCGATAGAACCAATTTGGAAATGACCTACGGCGAGGAAGTCGCCACCTGCCGACAACACTCTTACAATATCGCCCTCAGCAATATCGTCGTCACCACGGAGAATAGCTCCCGAGAATATCCAAGGATGAAAACGCTTTAGCGATTCTTCCTTACCCTTTTTCAAATATATTGTCTTATACATCTTTTATGGTTTATACTTTAATGCTTTTATTATTCAGAAATTAGATCTATTGAAAAGTAGTTTGAAAATGAAATGATAAGTTTTAGAATAGCCTCTACTCCTCACTACCATTTGATTCTTCACTCTTTACTCTTCCCTCTTCACTTTTTTCTCTTCCCTCTTCACTCATCACGAGATCATAGTCGCCAGTTTTTCTTAGGCGCTCTATTTCTTCGTAGAGGTTGATGCAGCTCCACGCATCTGTGGCAGCATACTGCTTTTGCTTATCGTTGAGCACATCGATTTCCCAGTTAGTGAGTCGTTGGCGTTTGCTTATTTTCTGTCCGAACACGTTGGCATAGAGTTTCTGCAAACTGCGATCTTCGATGCCTATAGAGCCAACGATGTCTTGCAGGTCGATGAACAATCCTGGAGTAAACTCCTGACGCTTTCTGAGCATAAGGATGTCGTCGTGCCATGAGAGTCCGATTTTCTTTACTGTAGTGTCTTCCAAGAGTCGCTTAATGGCTGGAGTAATGCCAGTATGGTTTAGACGAAACAAGAAACAGGTGTCGCGAGTAGACACTTGCAGCAACGCCACTTTGTGCATCTCGCCACGATGAAAAGATGGTCGAGTCTCGGTATCTACGCCTAAGATATCGCTCGAAAGTAAATAGTCTACGGCCTTTTCTGTTTCGCCTTCCGACATAATTACGATGATGCGGCCAGGGAATTTTAGCACAGGCAAGGCTGTTATGGCACGCTTATCAAACTTGTTGTATATGGTCTTTCTCATTATCTATTTCTTGTTACAATTTGCAAAATTAGAAAAAAGTTATCAAATTATGGCAGAATCTAAGTTTTTTACGCTATTTTTGCAGTTAAATTTGTAAATACATACCATGGCAAAGAAAAAAGTAGAGCGCAAAAGCAAATCATTTACCGAAGTATTCGGGCTCAACAAGATATTATCCAACGAAACAACAGATGCCCTTTTTGGACTTTTTCTCATAGCATCAGCAATAGTGCTGATAATTGCTATGGGGTCTTTTTTCGCAACAGGAGCTGCTGACCAAAGCATCTTGGAGAACCTTCGACCGGGAGAATGGCTAAACACAGGCAAACAATTCACCAACTATTGTGGTTCGATAGGAGCGTTGCTGTCATATTATCTTATGACGGTAAACTTCGGTATTCCTGCGTTCCTCATTCCGGTATTTATTATAATGGTGGGACTAAAACTGCTGCATGCTTACAACGTGAACCTTTGGAAATGGTTCTTCGGCATGATGGTGGTGATGGTGTGGACTTCGGTGACACTCGCAAAATTCCTCACTCCTATCATGGGGTCGATGACTTTTAACCCTGGTGGCAACCACGGAGTGTTTATCGTAGAACAGTTGGAGAACCTCGTTGGTCCTCCAGGACTTACTGCGATATTGCTGCTCACAGCCCTAACTTTCTTGACTTATCTCACCAGCGAGACTATAGAATTGATTCGCAAGGCTTTAAACCCTGTGGCTTACTTGACATCGAAGATAAAATTCAATGTCACCAACATGGGCGACAATAATGCTGACGATAATCATACGCTCACTTCTGTTGATACTGAAGAAAACCTCTACGGCGGAACAGAAGAAGAGAATGACGAAGCTACGGTTGTTGACCTAAGCAACGACAACGACGATAATAATGCAGCTCCAGCCGTTGACAGTCTGGAGCCTGAGAACAATAGCATCGCAGTAGACATAGAGCCTACAGCTACAAATGGCGAAGACAAGAAGAATTCGCCCGACATTACTGTAGAAGCTGCTCCTGCCGTAGAACAGGGCAAGGGCAACGAACTGTCGATAGAGGAAATATTGAAGACTCCTATCAACCCGCTGGAGCCTTTCACAAAATATAAAAAGCCTGGATTGGAACTCCTGAAGAAATACGAGGAGAACAATCGTCCTGTGGTTGACATGGAGGAAATCACAGCCAACAAGAATCGCATCGTTGAGGTGCTCGACAGCTTTGGCGTGAAGATTAGCCGCATCAGCGCTACCGTGGGTCCAACCATCACTCTCTACGAGATTACTCCTGCCGAGGGTGTGCGCATCAACAAGATTAGAAACTTGGAAGACGATATTGCCTTGAACCTTGCAGCTCTTGGCATTCGTATCATCGCTCCTATCCCTGGTCGTGGCACTATCGGTATCGAGGTGCCTAACAAGAAGCCACAGATAGTTTCGATGGAGAGTGTATTAAACTCTAAGAAGTTTAAGGAGTCGAAGATGGAGTTGCCTGTGGCTATTGGTAAAACAATCTCTAACGACGTATTTATGTTCGACCTCCACAAGTTGCCTCACCTTCTCGTGGCTGGTGCTACTGGTCAGGGTAAGTCTGTAGGTCTGAACGCCATCATCACTTCCCTACTCTACAAGAAGCATCCAAACGAACTTAAATTTGTGCTCGTAGACCCTAAGAAGGTGGAGTTTTCTATCTACAATCAGATCACTTCTCACTTCATGGCAGCACTCCCTGAGAACGACGACGAGCCTATCATCACCGACGTAAACAAGGTGGTGCGCACACTCAACTCTCTCTGTAAGCTCATGGACCATCGCTACGACATGCTGAAGATGGCACAGGTGAAGAAGATTGAGGAATACAACGAGAAATTCGTTAACCATAAGCTCGACATGACTAAGGGTCACGAATACATGCCTTACATCGTGGTTATCATCGACGAGTTTGGCGACCTTATCATGACTGCCGGCAAGGAGATAGAGCTACCAATTGCGCGTATTGCACAGTTGGCACGTGCCGTGGGTATCCACATGGTTATTGCAACTCAGCGACCAACAACCAAGATTATTACTGGTAATATCAAGGCCAATTTCCCTGGACGTATTGCCTTCCGTGTGACTTCGGTTGTCGACTCTCGCACCATCCTCGACCGCAAGGGCGCAGAGCAGTTGGTGGGTAAGGGCGACATGCTCTTCCTTGCTGGTGGCGACCCTATTCGTGTGCAATGTGCATTCATCGATACTCCTGAAATTGAGAATGTCAACGACCACATCTCTGGTCAGTCGGGTCCTGTGGCTCCTATGGAACTCCCTGAACCTGCCGACGAAGGTGGAAGCGGCGACTTTGGTGGCGACGGTTCTGCCGACCTCAAGAGTCTTGACCCATTCTTCGAAGATGCAGCCCACGCCATCGTAATCTCGCAGCAGGGTTCTACAAGTATGATTCAGCGTCGTTTCTCTATCGGCTACAATCGTGCCGGACGACTAATGGACCAATTAGAGTCAGCAGGCATCGTAGGTGCTCAGCAGGGTTCGAAACCTCGCGAGGTGCTCATCGCCGACGAGAATACTCTCAACGAGCTTTTGGCAAGACTGAGAGGATAATTTTAAAGGTAAAAGGGTAAAAAGGTAAAAAAGTAAAAAGTAAAAAGTAAAACGGTAAAAGTGGTTTTGGGGTTGCGTTCGTCGCAGCTCGGCTGCGTCGCTTATCCCAAAAAGGTAATAAGGGTAAAAGGTAAAAAGAAGGAGAAACAAGATATGAAAAAGATTATCATTTTTTCTATGCTTATGGCTCTGCTGAGCCTTACAGCATCAGCACAATCTGCAGCTCAGGCTCGCAAGGTGCTGGACAAAACAGCAACAGTAGTTGGCAACAAGGGCGGCGCAAGTGCTTCGTTCACTATGTCGAACCCAAAGATGGGAACCACTTCGGGCACCATCGCTATCAAAGGTCACATGTTTCAAGCCTCTATTCCAAGTGCCATCGTTTGGTACAACGGCAAAACTCAATGGAGCTACATGAAATCGACCAACGAGGTAAACATCACCACGCCTACCGAAGCTAAGCGCATGAAGATGAATCCTTATACTTTTATCACTATGTATAAGAGTGGCTACAACATGTCGATGAAGACTTCGGGCAGAAACTATGTTGTTCACCTCACAGCTCAAAACAAAAAGCGCTCGGTGAAGGAACTCTACGTCACCGTGAACAGCTCTACATACATTCCTGTGCAGGTAAAGATGCTTGAGGGCAACACATGGTCGACCATCAACATCAAAAACTTCAAAGCAAAGAAGTTGGCAAACAGCATGTTCACCTTCAAGGCTAAGGATTTTCCAAAAGCTGAGGTTATTGACTTGAGATAAACACCTTATTATATATAGTAGTGCTCAAGGATTCTTTTAAATTGAAATAGCTCAAGTATTTTAATTGCACCTCAAGATGGAGAAAATCGAAATATTCAAAACTCTACAACAACATCGCCGCCTTGCTGAGAAACGCAGTCCGCTGTATCCTCAGACCATGGCGGCAAAGTTTTTTATAGGCGTAGTTTCGTTGCTCGTGATAGCTTATCTGGCTTTCATTGCCGTGATGCTATCGCTAATAGCCAACGAGAGTCGTGGCTTCACAGCCCTGGAGTTGATAATGGGCGTAATGCCGATTATCCTTGGCATAGACTTCGGTTTCCGTTGGATTGGTCAGCAAACGCCGTCGCAAATCATCAAACCATACGTGCTGTTGCCATTGCCACGCTACGTATGTATCGATGCTTTCTTATTCCGCTCCATCTTCTCGTGGGGCAACATCACATGGTACGCCATCCTCATCCCATTTTGCTTGATGTCGGTGGTTTTCGCCCACGGCATTGGCGCTTGCCTATTGCTTTTCCTCACCTACACAATCTTTGTTTTTGCCAATAGCCAATGGTATTCCATTGTGCGCACACTCGTGGTCAGCAGCATGCTGTGGTGGCTGCTGCCAATAGCTGTCTACGCCTTGGTATTCCTACCATTATACATAGGCGGAATGCCTACCGAGAAATCGTTTGAAGCTTTCTTCAATCTTTATGCCACTCTCGGCACTTGGCTCGACAAGGGCAACATCTTGCCACTCGTTATTGCCTTAGGCTTGTTGGCAATTATGGTGGTAGTAAATCGTAAGTTGCAATACGATAGCGTGATGAGCGAGATTGGTCGCACCGGCAAGACTACGAAGATAAAGAATGTGTCGGAATTCAAGTTCCTCGATAGATACAAGGAAATAGGCGAATACTTGAAGCTCGAGATAAAAAGCCTGATGCGCAATAAGAATCCTCGCAAGAGCTTCATCAGTGCCACATGGGCTGTGGTTGTAGTAACCCTTATTTGCTCGTTCTCCGATGTCTACGACAACATGGAAATGACAGACTTTTGGTGTTTGTATAATCTTGTTGTCTATGCTGCCATGATGCTTATCCACGTGATGAGCTACGAGGGCAACTACATCGATGCACTAATGGTTCACAAGGAGAATATCTATTCTCTGCTTCGTGCTAAATACTATTTCTTTAGCGCCTTGACCATCATCCCTATTCTCCTACTGTTGCCAACGGTATTCACCGGCAAATGGTCTATTTGGATGATTCTCTCGTATGCGCTATTCACCATCGGCTGCCAATATTTCTGCATCATGCAGATGGCAGTCTACAACAAGTCATCGTTGCCTCTAAACACCAAGTTTGTGAGCAAGAATGGCATGGGCAACAACTATGTGCAGACAATGACCACCTTAGGAATTTTCATCGTCCCTATGGTTTTCGTTTCTCTGCTCTCTGCCTTATGCTCAACCACAACCTCAAACATCGTAATGGCAACCGTTGGCGCAGCATTCTTCCTCACCCATCGTCTTTGGCTTCGCAACATCTACAACCGCATGATGAAGCGTCGCTATGAGAATATGGAGGGATTCAGGAAGTAGAATTAGTGAGAATTCTGAGGGTTAGAAACTAATAATGAAAGAAATAAGAAAGCCATAATAGCATAAAGTTTGCTATTATGGCTTTTCCATTTTATTTTATCACTACTTTCAAAGAAATAATTCCGTTTCATTACGGCATTATTAAATTTTGAAGAATTTTGTCATTTTATCATCGGCAAAGCCAAATGAAGTATGGATGAATACAAAATAAAACCTATATAAAAAACGAATGCCCCCCACTTCACAGCGAGAGGCACTTCACCAATAGGTATTAGTCTTTTTAAGGTAAAAGATTGTATTCAGGATAACATTCGCAAAGGTATAGTTTTCAGTTGAAATCTCCAAATATTTCTTGAGAAAAATTACACATAATCATGATATTTTTTTTGTTTGCGCAAACATTATGCAATCGTATACACCAATTTTTACAAGATGGTTCAAAAACCATATTTACGACATAGTTATAACATCTTTGTAATACAATTGTAACATTTTCTTTACTCGTCTCCTATCTTTAACGAAGATTCTACAAGAACTATCTACGCGTGCGAACATAAAAAATATAAATATACATCAAGAAAACTATGCAAATACATCAAGATTCTTCTTTAATATCATTTTTTTGCATTATCTTTGCATGTTGTTATAATACATAATCTCACATTGTAACATCTAAACATAAGAGAGAACAAAACATAAAGCGACAAACAACAAAAAACAATATAAGTTATGACAACTATTGAAGAAAACAGCGCTATTGATGAAAAGCGCAGCATCAGCTTTGTAGAACAGCTTGTGGAAGAAGACCTCGCTGCCGGAAAGAACGGTGGCCGCATTCAGACCCGATTCCCGCCAGAGCCTAACGGATATTTGCACATCGGTCACGCAAAGGCTATTTGCATGGACTTTGGTGTGGCTGAGAAATATAATGGCGTTTGCAACCTACGCTTCGACGATACAAACCCAAGCAAGGAGAACAACGAATATGTGGAGAATATCCTTCACGACATCACTTGGCTTGGATTCAAGTGGGGCAACATCTATTATGCTTCCGACTATTTCGAGAAGCTCTGGGACTTCGCTGTTTGGATGATCAAGAAGGGTTTGGCTTATGTCGACGAACAGTCGAGCGAAGTTATCGCACAGCAAAAGGGTACTCCTACCACTCCTGGTGTGCCTTCCCCTTACAGAGATCGTCCTGTTGAGGAGAGCCTTAAGCTATTCGAATTTATGAATACTGCCGAGGCGGTAGAAGGTAGCATGGTGCTTAGAGCTAAGCTCGATATGGCAAGCGACAATATGCACTTCCGCGATCCTATCATGTATCGTATCATCCACACTCCTCATCATCGCACAGGCACAAAGTGGAACGCTTATCCTATGTACGACTTCGCACATGGTCAGAGCGACTACTTCGAGGGTGTTACCCACTCTATCTGTACCTTGGAGTTTGTTCCTCACCGTCCGCTCTACGATAAGTTTATCGACTTCTTGAAAGAGAAGAATGGCGAAACAGAGAATATCCACGACTTCCGTCCACGTCAGATTGAGTTCAACCGTTTGAACCTCACTTATACCGTGATGAGCAAGCGTAAACTCCACACTCTCGTCGACGAGCATCTCGTTAATGGATGGGACGACCCACGAATGCCTACTCTCTGTGGTATGCGTCGTAGAGGTTACTCGCCAGAGAGCATCCGCAAGTTTATCGACAGCATTGGCTACACCAAGTTTGACGCTCTCAACGATATGGCTCTGCTCGAGGCTGCCGTTCGCGACGACCTCAATAAGAAGGCTATCCGCGTGAGCGCTGTGCTCGACCCTGTGAAGCTCGTCATCACCAACTATCCAGAGGGTCAGACCGAAGAGATGGAGGCTATCAACAATCCTGAGAACGAGGCTGACGGCACACACACCATCACCTTCTCTCGCAACTTGTGGATAGAGCGAGAAGACTTCATGGAGGATGCTCCAAAGAAATTCTTCCGCATGACTCCTGGCAAGGAGGTTCGTCTGAAGAACGCTTATATAATAATGTGTACTGGTTGCACCAAGGATGCAGATGGCAACATCATCGAGATTCAGGCAGAATACGATCCTAACAGCAAGAGCGGTATGGAAGGTGCTAACCGCAAGGTTAAGGGTACTCTTCATTGGGTTTCTGTCGACCATAGCGTGAAGGCTGAGGTTAGAGAATACGACCGCCTATTCATGGTTGAGAATACTGGTGCCGACGAGCGCGACTTCCACGAACTCTTGAATCCAGAGTCGTTGCATGTAGACACCAATTGCTACGTTGAGAAGTTTGCTGCCGACATGAAGGCTGGTCAGTATCTGCAGTTCCAGCGCATTGGCTACTTCATGGCTGACCTCGACTCTACAGCCGGGAAGCCTGTATTCAACAAGACCGTAGGCTTGAAGGATACTTGGGCTAAGCAGAAGAAATAATCTTTATTTCAAGTAGAAAAAGTGGCCTATCACAGACCACATCATCATTACATGAACAACAACTCAGAACTCTTAGACAATATCAGAAAATACGAAGACGCCAAGGCAAGAGGTGAAAGCCTCTACCTTGACGTCGATTCTCTTATTGATATTGCCGAACATTATTATTCTGAGAAACATCTCGCCAAGGCTCTCGAAGTTATCGACTATGCCATCGACTTGTTCCCGGGCTCTACCCTTCCCTTGTGTTTCAAAGCGCGACAAGCGCTCAACGAAAAAAACATAGAGAAGGCAGAAGCTTATGCTGCGCAAGTGGAAGACCGCACAGATATAGAATACCGATATCTGATGGTCGAGATTCTGCTGTGCAAAGGACAACTGGAGCATGCCGACATGCTGATGGAGGAAATCTACGACAATGCTGCCGACAGCGAGAAAGATGAATGTGCTTTGGAAATAGCTAAGGTTTTCTTCGACTATGAGTACGACGAGAAATGCCAGAAATGGCTAAACAAATGCGCAGACAAAGACTCCGTGGGCTACATGGAGCTAAAGAGCAGATATGCAATCTCTAAGGGTAAATTTACGCAAGGAGAGAAATTTCTCGACAAACTTCTCGACCAAGATCCTTTCTCTGCAACATACTGGACTCAGATGGCGTCGGCTCAATTCCTTAGCAACAACATCGATAAGAGCCTTGAGAGTTGCGACTATGCGCTCGCCATCGACTCTAATAATGTTGATGCCATCATCCATAAGGCCAACTGCCTATGCTCGCTCGAAAACTATGACGAAGCAATAAAATATTATCTTCGCTATTCAGAGCTTGTGCCAGAGTCAGAGCTGGGAGACATGTTTCTTGGCATCTGCTATTCCAATAGAGACAAATACCAAGAAGCCATACCGCATCTGCAAAAAGCTATAGAAAAATGTTCGCCTTCATCAGACAATCTGCTGCCGATTTACAAGGAACTTGCTTACTGCTATTCTGCAACAAAGAATCTTCCAGAGGCTCTCAACGCTATCGACATGACAAGCATGCAACCAGAGAGCGATGCTGCAGAAATAAGATGCATGCGAAGCATTTGCTACATCATGAATGGCAAAGACCTTGAGGCTTTCGAAATGTTCAAGCAGGCTTTGGCTATTGCTGATAGCGACCAGCTATTGCAGATTTGCATCGACTTCTCGGCAGCTTCTATCGACAGTCAGCATCCCGACCTCGCCTACTTCATCCTTCACAAACTCTACTACGAAGAAGGCAACGAACAGCTCAACGACGGATGGGGATATTATGCTTTAGCATGTCTGCAACTCAATAAGCCTGCAGAATACTATACAGCCCTAAGCAACGTGTGCCAACGCAATCCGGAAGAAGCTAAGCAGGTGCTCGGCAGTCTGTTTCCCGACGGCACACCAGTAGAAGATTACATCAATTATTCCAATAAGTTTTTTAAATGAACATCATCACATCGCTATTGAGCAATCTCAACTATGGTACTATCTTCTTCTTGATGCTTCTCGAGAGCACGGTAATACCAGTACCATCAGAGCTTGTTGTGTCGCCAGCAGCTTATCATGCAGCGGCAGGCAACCTCGACATATTCCTCGTAATCCTCTTCGCCACCATTGGTGCCGACGTGGGTGCGTCAATCAACTATTTTGCAGCCTACTATCTCGGTCGTCCTATCATCTATCGTTTTGCTAATAGCAAATGGGGCAAAATGTGCTTGCTAAACCAACAGAAAGTTGAAAAGAGCGAGAAATATTTCTACGACCATGGCATGGTGGCAACTCTCACCGGTCGTCTGCTCCCAGGCATCCGCCACCTCATCTCTATCCCTGCAGGTTTGGCAAAGATGAAATACTGGCATTTCCTCCTCTACACCACAATCGGAGCAGGAGCATGGAACTGCATCCTCGCAACCCTTGGCTGGTATCTTCACACCATGGTACCAGAAGAGCAGCTACACGATAAAATCCTTGAATATGGCGACTACATCAAGTTTGTCATTATCGGCATCGTAGGCCTCGTAATCCTTTGGTTTGCCATTAAATGGATTATCAAGAAGATTAAGAAATAGTAGCGTCTGATTACTCTACAACAGAGAAGGAACCTATCTATTACATAAAATAGCACTAAGAAACTATCAAAAAAAATAAATGCAGATTGCAAAACCGACACGAAGGTGAATGCAATCTGCTTTTGTTTTTAGAAGAGTATTTAGAGCCTTATAACTAACCATAATTTACTATGACTAACTAACCATAGAATGCAGAAGTATGCTGTACTTGCCCTGATCGACAAGAAGGAGCTGACCATTTCTTTTCTCAACATAAAGGCTCCAGTTCAAGAAGCGATGAATGCCGTAAAGAAAGAACTTGCCATCCCGATTCCTACTATTATCGGACAAAAGGCGTGGCGTGA
>JABLTL010004131.1_pt1 | contig 19953 bp, 13 predicted proteins | sample 7160151 | NCBI WGS metagenome assembly JABLTL01 (sample SAMN14651223, study PRJNA627086) | human gut metagenome | isolation source: feces | host: Homo sapiens
GAGATATCGATGATCCCGTCCAGAAGATACTGATAAAGCGAATAAGTGATCCCGTCGTGGACTTCAAAGTTCACGTCGGGATTTTTTTTCGAAAACTGGGAAATATAAGGCATGATGGTATCTACAGTTGTGGGAGTCAGACCGATACGCAGGATCCGTTTTTTCCCGGTTTTCGAGACCTCGAGCTCGGTAGATCTGGCGTATTCCAGCAGATTACCGGATCGGTCGTAGAGAAGCTTTCCGGCTTCAGTAAGAGTAACGCCCTTGCTGGTGCGGTCGAAAAGTTTTACATTTAATTCATTTTCCAGCTGACGGATCTGGTAGCTGAGCGGAGGCTGGGACATATTTAAGTGTCTTGCAGCTTCGTTGATGCTGCCGGTGGATGCGATCTCGCGGAAATATTCTAACTGTCTGAGTTCCATGTTGGATTACCTGCCTTATATATTTTTTGTATTGCAAAGCTATAAAAACAATATTATTCATATCAATGATAACGGACTATAATAAAACAGTCAAGGGATATTATAATAAGTAGATAACGATGACTTATTAGTTATCGGAAAAAGGAATGGAGTGAAAGAAATGAAGCGTCTTGAGAAGTTTCTGAGACCTTACCGCAGAGAGAGTATTTTGGCACCGCTATTCAAATTATTAGAAGTCGTGTTCGACCTTATGGTTCCGGTTGTGGTAGCTCAGATTATTGATGTGGGCGTTGCGAAGAATGATTATGGATATATTGTGGAAATGTTTTTCGTGTTACTGCTCATGGCAGCAGTCGGACTGTTGTGCAGTTTTACCGCACAGTTCTTTGCCGCAAAGGCAAGTGTTGGATTTGCGACCAGCGTCAGACAGGCAATGTTCGACCATATCCAGGGATTGTCATTTACAGAACTGGATACGCTCGGAACAGACACACTGATCACGAGACTGACGGACGATGTGAACCAGGTGCAGAATGGAATTAACATGGGACTGCGTCTGTTACTTAGAAGTCCGTTTGTCGTAATCGGTGCGATGGTGATGGCATTTACCATCAATGTGCGCTGTGCACTGATCTTTGTAGTGACAGTACCGATCCTGTTTGTCGTTGTATTTTCGATTATGCTGATCAGTATTCCGCTGTTCAAGAAAGTACAGGCAGGTCTGGACCGTGTGACAGGACTTACGAGAGAGAATCTGACAGGTGTCCGTGTCATCCGTGCATTCTGCAGGGAAGAACAGGCGGTGGAAGAATTCGAAGAAGGAAACAGAGAACTTACAAGATTGAATGAGTTCGTAGGAAGAATTTCTGCCCTTTTGAATCCGCTCACGTATGTATTGATTAACGGAGCAACTGTGTTACTGATCGCGCGTGCCGGAGTGCAGGTCAATATCGGGAATCTGCAGCAGGGACAGGTAGTAGCGCTGTATAACTATATGGCACAGATTATCGTAGAACTGATCAAGCTGGCATCCCTGATCATTACGTTGAACAAATCAATGGCTTGCGCAGACCGTGTGGCCGGTATTCTGGATGTGAAGTCCAGCATGGAATACAAAGTGGCGGCTGAGCAGATGAAGAATGAACAGATAAATGCTGATCAAAGAAAATATGAGACAGATGGCGAGAATGATCAGGCCGACAATAATCTGGCAGTTGAATTCAACCACATCACCTTCACATACGAAGGTGCCGGAGCATCCAGCTTATCGGACATCACCTTCCGTGCGAAGAAAGGACAGACGATCGGAATCATCGGAGGAACCGGAAGTGGTAAGAGTACACTGGTCAGCCTGATCCCGAGATTCTATGATCCACAGGAAGGAACGGTAAAAGTAAATGGTATCAATGCAAAGGACTATCCGCAGGGAGAACTTTGCAGTGAGATCGGAGTGGTACAGCAACGTTCCATCCTGTTCAAAGGAAGTATCCGCGACAATCTGAAGTGGGGCAATGATCAGGCTTCAGATGAAGATCTGTGGAAAGCAATCACAATCGCTCAGGCAAAAGATGTTGTAGAAGCTAAGCCTGGAAAGCTTGATTTTGAAGTAGAACAGAACGGACGTAACCTGTCCGGCGGACAGAAGCAGCGTCTGACGATCGCACGTGCACTGGTCAGCAAGCCTGAGATATTGATTCTGGACGACAGCTTAAGTGCGCTGGATTTTGCGACAGACGCAGCGCTTCGTAAAGCAATCGGTGAACTGGAAGGCAATGTGACAACCTTCCTGGTATCTCAGAGAATTTCCGGTATCCGTCAGGCAGACAAAATCCTGGTTATGGAGGACGGTGAGCTGGCAGGACAGGGAACCCATGAAGAACTGATGGAGACTTGCGAGACCTATCAGGAGATCTATTATTCACAGTTCCCGGAAGAACGTCCGGCTGCAGTTAAATCTTCAAAGGAAACCGGAAAAGATTTGGACAAAGCGGATAAAATGACAGAGAAGGCAGAGAAAGGAGCGGCAGAGTAATGAAGAAATTATTAAAGCTCATAGGAAAGTATAAGATTTTCCTTGTATTCAGTGTAATCTTTGCTGCAATCTCTGTAGTATTGCAGTTATATGTGCCGGTTTTATTCGGTGATGCAATTGATGAAGTTGTATCGGCACATCAGGTGAACTTTGATATGATGTGGTATTATCTGAAGCAGATTCTGATTTTTATCGTGATATCAGCATTTGCTACGTGGTTCATGAATCTGTTGAACAACCGGATGACTTACCGGATCGTGCAGGATATCCGTTCACAGGCAATCCGTCATATCCAGGTACTGCCGTTGTCTTATCTGGATCAGCACAGCACCGGAGATATTGTAAGCCGTGTCATTGCAGATACAGATATCTTATCCGATGGTCTGTTGTTGGGATTTACACAGTTATTTTCAGGAATCGTGACGATCGTTGTGACACTGATTTTCATGTTCTCTAAGAATGTGTGGGTAACACTGCTGGTGATCGTACTGACACCATTTAGTTTCGTAGTGGCGAAATTCATTTCTTCCAGATCTTATACGATGTTCCGGAAGCAGAGTGAGACCAGAGGACGGCAGACCGCACTGATTGAAGAAATGATCGGCGGACAGAAAGTAGTAAAAGCATTTGGGTACGAGAAAGAATCATCCAGAAGATTTGATGAAATCAATAAAGAACTGCAGAACTACAGCCAGAAAGCAGTGTTCTACAGCAGTTTAACGAACCCGTCCACACGATTCGTCAATAATATCATTTACGCCGGAGTGGCTTTACTTGGAGCATTTCTGATACCGGGCGGCACGCTGACGGTCGGAGGACTTTCTGTACTGTTAGCGTATGCGAACCAGTATATGAAGCCGTTCAACGATATCAGTTCGGTAGTCACAGAGATGCAGAATGCGCTGGCATGTGCGGACCGTATCTTTGATCTGTTAGAGCAGAAAGAAGAGACATTGGATGCGGAAGGAGCATTTGCTAAAGTTGATGGCAATGTTACAATCGACGATGTGGCATTTAGTTATGATAAAGAAAAAGAACTGATCGAGAACTTCAATCTGGATGTAAAACCGGGTATGCGTATTGCAATCGTTGGTCCGACAGGATGCGGTAAGACGACATTTATCAACCTGCTGATGCGCTTCTATGATGTAGATGAAGGAAAGATCCTGGTGGATGGAAAGGACATCCGGGAGGTATCCAGACATGCCCTTAGAAGCAGCTTTGGTATGGTGTTGCAGGATACCTGGATCAAGAGCGGAACCGTAAGAGACAACATCTGCTTTGGAAAACCGGATGCAACCGATGAAGAGATCATTCGTGCAGCGAAGGAAGCAAGAAGCTGGGAATTCATCCGGAGACTTCCAAAAGGTCTGGACACGGTGCTTCATGAAGACAGTATCAGCCAGGGTCAGAAGCAGCTTCTGTGTATCACAAGAGTCATGCTCTGTCTGCCGCCGATGTTGATCCTGGATGAGGCGACATCAAGTATCGATACCCGTACCGAACTGCAGGTACAGGAAGCATTCGATAAGCTGATGAAAGGAAGAACAAGCTTTATCGTGGCACACAGACTTTCGACGATACGGAATGCTTCGTTAATTTTAGTTATGAAAGACGGTAAGATCATCGAGCAGGGCAATCATGAAGAATTGCTGAAAAAAGGTGGATTTTACCATAAGTTATACCATAGTCAGTTTGAAGGTTAATACGCAATCTGGCAAAAAGCTCGCTTAGGCGGGCTTTTTCAGTTATAATACAGATAAATACTAATCAGTAAGAATGGAGAAAATCTGTAGAAGGAATGTGCTATAATATTCTGCAGTGAAGAAGAACAGAGGGAGTAACAGCGTATGACGATTAAAGAAATTGCCAAACTGGCAGGAGTATCCAGCGCAGCGGTGTCGAGATACCTGAACGGCGGATACGTCAGTGACGAGAAGAAAGAACAGATTAAGAAAGTAATTGATGAGACCGGCTATCAGCCATCGGCGCAGGCGCGTATGCTTAGAACCAAGAAAGCGTGTCTGATCGGGGTGGTTGTACCAAAGATTAATTCAGAATCCATCAGCCGGATCACGGCAGGAATCGAAAAGGTTCTTTCGGAGCGGAATTACCAGATGCTGCTTGCCGGAACGGATAATACACCGGCGAAGGAAATAGAGTATATGCGTCTGTTCGAGAATTATCCGGTAGACGGGATTATTCTTGTGGGAACGATGATCACGGCGGAACACCGGAGATTTCTGAAAGAATCGAAAGTACCGGTGGTTGTGATTGGTCAGCATACGAAATATGCGAACTGTATTTATCATGATGATTACGGCGCAGGGGAGGCCATGGGATGTGCGGTTGCGGCAAAGAGCCGGAAAGAGATTGCATATATCGGAGTATCAAGAGAAGATAAAGCAGCTGGAGCGGCCAGAGAAGATGGATTCCGGGAAGGTCTGAAAAGGTCGGGAAAAGAATTAAAAGACGGATATTATAAGGTGGCGGAGTTCACGACAGAATCCGGATATGAAAAGGTTCTGGAATTATTGAATGAAAAACATGACATCGATATCATATCATGCGCCACTGATACAATCGCAGCCGGGGCAATCGAAGCGATTCATACTTATGCCGGAAGTCAGATTCCGAAGAATGTAGAAGACACAGGATCCAGATTCCGTTATATATTAGAAAATACATCGATTCAGGTTACCGGATTTGGCGATAATCAGCTTTTAAAGGCGGTAACAGGTGGAATACCAACAGTGCATTTTGGCTATAAGACCAGTGGAATCCGGGGCGCAGAACTCCTGTTGGATGTAATAGAAAGGGATGAAAGCATTCCGGTAGAGATCAAACTTGGATTCCGGCTCGCTAACATTGATGATCCGGAAGAAAATATAGAAGACTAAGAGATGCCGGAGCAGAAAATCAGTGTGCAAAATGTGTAAATAGATTCCGAATCAGTCAAAAACAACAGAATTCGTGCAAACCGCACAAAATCGAATAGCAAATATCAGTAAAAATGCCATCTTTACAAATGGCATTTTTTTTCTTATTATAAAATCACAAGATGTGAAAACGATTACACATAGAACGAGGAAGGAGAGTTAATATGGATTACAGAAAGACCGCACAGGACATCCTGGATCATGTCGGCGGAAGTAAGAACATTGCATCTGCAGCACATTGTGCAACGAGACTTCGTCTTGTCATTGCAGATAATAAGAAAGTAAGTAAAGAAGCACTTGAAAATGTAGATGGGGTAAAAGGAGTCTTCGAAGCATCGGGACAGCTTCAGATTATCCTCGGAACCGGTACGGTAAATAAAGTATTTGCCGAGTTCATCGACATTGCAGGTATCACGGCAAGCTCGAAAGCAGAGGCAAAAGAGGCAGCTGCAGAGAAGCAGAACTGGTTCATGCGTGCGATTAAGCTGCTTGGTGATATCTTCGTACCGATTATTCCGGCCATCGTAGCCAGCGGTTTCTTAATGGGAATCATGAACTCACTTGATTTTATGAATAGCAACGGATTCCTCCATATTAATACACACAGTTCGATTTATGTATTTGCGAATCTGTTCAGTAACATTGCTTACACATTCCTGCAGATCCTGATCGCATTCTCAGCTGCAAAAGCATTCGGTGCGAACCAGTATCTTGGTGCAGTTATCGGTATGATCATGATCCATCCGTCACTGCAGAACGCTTATACTGTAGCAACAGAGGGTGTACAGCAGACACAGAGCGTATTCTTCGGACTGTTCAAGATTGACATGGTCGGATATCAGGGACACGTCATTCCGGTTATCATCGCCGTATGGATTCTGGCAGTGATCGAGAAGAAGTTACATAAGATCGTTCCGGAAGTTCTTGACTTGTTCGTAACACCTCTGGTCAGCGTATTTGTAACAGGTTATCTTACATTATCAATTGTAGGACCGATCTTCGTATGGGCTGAAAATGCAATTCTCGGAGCAATCCAGTGGATGCTAACGCTTCCTCTCGGAATCGGAAGTCTGATCATGGGAGGTTTATATGCACCAACCGTAGTAACCGGTATTCATCAGATGTATACAGCCATTGACATCGGACAGCTTGCAAAATACGGTGTTACATACTGGCTTCCACTTGCAAGTGCAGCCAACGTAGCACAGGGAGCTGCAGCACTTGCAGTAGGTATTAAGTCTAAAGATAAGAAGATCAAATCTCTGGCGCTTCCATCATCACTCAGTGCATTTATGGGAATTACAGAGCCTGCAATCTTCGGTGTAAACTTAAGATTCTTCAAACCATTCATCGCCGGATGTATCGGTGGAGGATGTGGGGCATTATATGCATCACTGGTGCACCTCGGAGCTAAGGGGACTGGTGTAACAGGTATCTTCGGTATCCTGCTCTGCCTGAACCAGCCGCTTCAGTACCTGATCGAGATGGTGATCGCAGTCGGTGTTGCATTCGTGATCTCATTCCTGATCTATAAGGATGCAGAACCAAAGGCAGCAACAGAGACAGCAGCAGTAGAAAATATTGAAACAGCAGACGCAGTAACAACAGACGCAACAACAGCAGACACAACTGCAGAGATAGCAGAAGAGACATTAACAAGTCCGGTAAACGGAACACAGATTCCATTATCCGAAGTAGCAGATGAGATATTTGCATCCGAGATGCTTGGAACAACCGTTGCGGTAGAGCCTGCAGATGGCAAGATTGTAGCTCCATGTGACGGAGAAGTATCGAATATCTTCGAGACAGGTCATGCCGTATGTATCACAACAGAAGCGGGTGGCGAACTTCTGATCCATATCGGTATCGATACTGTAAAGATGGATGGAAAAGGATTTACAAAGAAAGTTTCTGATGGCGATAAAGTACATGCAGGAGATATTCTGGTAGAAGCGGACCTTGAGGAAATCAAGAATGCAGGATATCAGACGACAACAATGATGATTCTGACAAATACAGATGAATTCGGAAATGTAACAAAGGCAGAACCTGCTGAAGTTAAGACAACAAGTAAAGTTATGACACTTACAAAATAATGTGTATAGAAATAATGCTTATAGATAGATGGAGACGATTGATTTATGAACGCATTAACAAGAGATCTTGTAAAATTAGTAGAGACAGCAGAACAAAGCCAGAAAACCAGAGAAGAGTTATCCGTATCAGATAGAAAATTTCGTGAAAAACTACACCTGATGCCGCCGGTCGGCTGGCTGAATGATCCAAATGGACTCTGCCAGTTCCAGGGTATCTATCACGCGTTTTTCCAGTATTCGCCGTTTAATACAGAAGGCGGTGTGAAGATGTGGGGTCACTATACCAGCAAGGATATGATTAAGTGGGAATATCAGGGTACCGCACTTTATCCAGATCAGCCATTTGACTGTCACGGAGTATATTCCGGATCCGCATTTATTGAAGATGGAAAAATCTATCTGTACTATACAGGAAATGTCAAATTAGAAGACGGGGAATATGATTACATCCGCACCGGACGTGAGGGCAATACCGTTCTGGTTATAACGGAAGACGGCAAGACGTTCGGAAAGAAAAAAGAACTGATGAGAAATTCAGATTATCCGGACGATCTGACCTGTCATGTAAGAGATCCAAAGGTATGGAAAGAAAATGGTACTTATTATATGGTACAGGGGGCAAGAACGAACGAAGATGTAGGTCAGGTACTTGTATTTGAATCTGAAGATAAAGTAAACTGGAAGTTCAGAAACCGGGTGGAATCCGAAAAGCCATTTGGGTATATGTGGGAATGCCCGGATTATTTCAAAATCGGAGATAAGAAACTTCTTTCCACGTCTGTTCAGGGACTGGAAGGTGGTATCTGGGAGGATCGTAATGTATATCAGTCCGGATACTTTGAGATAGAAGGAGATATTCTTGGAGAATACAAGTTGTCAGAGTATCATTTGTGGGATTATGGGTTTGATTATTATGCCCCGCAGAGTTTTGAGACGGAAGACGGAAGAAGGATCCACATCAGCTGGATGGGAATGCCGGACTGCGAAGAATACAGCAATCCGACCATTCAGACAGGATGGCAGCATTGCTTTACATTTCCAAGAGAAATCTTTGAAAAAGACGGCAAGATCTGTCAACGTCCGATAAGAGAACTAGAAGAGAAGAAACATCTGGTAAGTGATGTGAAAGGTATGCTGGTAAGAGAGGGATATCCGGTATATGAAATGACGATTTCGGACATTACAAAGAACCGCTTTAAAGTTATCCTTTCAGAGAAGCTGATCCTGGATTATGATGATGGAAAATTCCGGATGCATTTTACAGATCAGGATAAAACTTCGGTATCTTCAGGAAGAAGTATGAGATATGTAGAAGTGGAAGAAGTGGAGAATCTGAAGATTCTGGCCGATACATCCTCTGTTGAAGTATTTGTAAATGATGGGGAATATGTATTTTCGACAAGATATTATCCGGAAGTTTATAAATTACAGGCAGAAGCTGTGGGAGCACAGATTACGTTGTCAGAAATTATGTAACGAAATATCAATCTGAGATACCAATAATAAAGAAGATCACCATATATCAAAAGAAAGAGTTTCAGTAGAGAAATTTTCAAAAGATATATGGTGATTTTTAATACCAATGTATGCAATAGAAGCTGCCAGTGGCAGGTTCTATGTATGCAAGAGATACAAATATTTTTCAAAATTAACGCCTTCGTTTACCGGAACATGTTCTTCTACAGAATCAATTAATGATTTTTCAAGAAAAGAACCTGCGGTCTGCATCATTTCCGTAAGGGAAATATCTCTGGCAAGTCCGCCTGTGATGCAGGAAGCAAAGAGATCACCCGTACCGGAATAACTTCCGTTGCAACAGGGATATGCCGAAAGAAAATGTGAAGAGCCATCTAGCAGGAGATTTCCAATCTTATGAACTCCGTCATCTGCAGTAAAATGAATACCAGTGATGAGGACCTTTTTTGCATGATCCTTTGTCAAAGTCTGCCCTGCATCCTTAAGTCGTGAAATGAGCTGCTGTATAGACAGAGACGGATCCTGCAGGCTGTTATAATCTATATCCGTCAGCAGACAGAATTCGGTAAGGTTAGGAGTGATAACATCTGCACGTGCGGCAAGTTCTTTCATAGCAGTCAGAAGCCCGGAAGTATACATATCATAGGTAACGCCATCGTCTCCCATTACAGGATCGACCAGAAGAAAGGTGTCTGCTGTCTGGAAAGTATCCAGAAAGTGTATGATCTGTTCAATCTGGCAGACACTGGCAACATAACCGGTATAGATTCCGGAAAAAGAAGTGCCTAGTTTCTTCCATTCCTGGCGGAAATAATCCATCTTATCGGTAAAATCATAACAGTAGTAGCTGGGGTATTCTGTTTGTGAACTTAAAATGGCGGTAGGGAGTGGACAGGCCTGGATTCCCATCGCAGATAATACGGAGATGGCAGCAGTCAGGGAACAGCGTCCAAGTCCGGACAGATCATTGATTACAGCAACTTTTTTTGTCATAAAGAAATCCTCATTTTCTAATGTATTGTAAATATGTAATAATTATACCATTATAAAAAGAAGAAAGAAACGGCCAGAGAAAAGGAAGACTTGCAGGCCACCAGAGCTTAAAAAAATAATTTAAAAAAATTTGAAAAAGTTGTTGACAGATAGAAAACGTTGCGCTATAATTAATTTCGTTGCTGAGGTACATAAATAACTGAGGCAAACAAATATAATATGTGCGCGTAGCTCAGCTGGATAGAGCGTCTGGCTACGGACCAGAAGGTCGGGAGTTCGAATCTTCTCGCGCACGTACGAGAGACCCTTGTTTGACATTAAGTCGGACGAGGGTTTTTTGCTGTTCCGAAACGGATGTTTCAATTCAGATGACCGGGACAGTATTGACATAATTTGGGCAACTGTGTTAAGGTTACATAGTAAATTTAATCAAGATTGTGTGAGGTGTCAGTCAGAAGGATTCAGAATAATTTGTGGAAAGAAGGATCTGACTGGTGAAAAGGGAAACAGGTGAGAATCCTGTACGAACTCGTCACCGTGTTTTGCAAGCAGAAGCTACAGATCCACTGGGAGAACCGGGAAGGGAGCAGATGTGTCAGAGCAATAAGCCGGGAGACCTGCCTTTCGCAGTACAGGAACGAAAAAGTTCAGGCCACGAGGAATTGGCAGTACGAAATGGATCACAGAACTGTATGTGGTATAATACAGTTTTATTTTCGTTGTCTTCGTTTTCTGACGGAGGCTTTTTTGGGCTATATATTCGGAAGGAGCTGACGGTGGCCGAGTTTTTTTGTATCTCGTGCATTGACAATCGGAAAATCAGGAGGTAAAAGAAATGAAAAAGAAACTGGTAGTTGTATTATTATCAGCAGCTATGTGTGTAGCAGCACTTGGCGGATGTGGTTCCAAAGCAGGTAGCAGTTCAGACAGCAGCAAGAAGACTGCAGAGAATTCATCAAAAGAGGACGATCAGAAAGCCGCAGATGAAGTAGCAAAGAAGATTGATGCCATCTATGTGCAGGAAAGAAACGACAAGACAGATGAGCAGTGTAAAGAAGCGAAAGAAGCGTGGGACAAATTGACAGATGCACAGAAAGAACTTGTGGAAGGTGAAAATGCTGATCCGGATTATTTCGGAAGAGATACAGGGGATGCTTCCCAGGATGATCCGTTAAATGAAGATAACATCGGGGAGAAGGAACTCCTGGTAGTAAGTTTCGGAACATCTTTTAATGCAAGCCGTGCAGCCGATATCAGCGGAGTTGAAAAAGCACTTCAGGCAGCTAATCCGGACTGGTCCGTAAGAAGAGCATTTACAGCACAGATCATCATTAATCATGTACAGGCAAGAGATGGTGAGAAGATTGATAACATGGATCAGGCTTTAGAGCGTGCAGTAAAGAATGGTGTAAAGAAACTGGTTGTACAGCCTACACATCTGATGCACGGTGCAGAGTATGATGAGTTAACAGAAACAGTAAATAGTTACAAAGATAAATTCGAATCTGTTAAAATCGCAGAACCACTTCTCGGAGAAGTTGGAGCGGACGCAACAGCAATCAATGAAGACAAGGCTGCAGTAGCTAAGGCAATCACTGCAGAAGCAGTAAAGACAGCAGAATATGACAGCCTTGATGCAGCAGCAGAGGACAGCACAGCATTTGTATTCATGGGACATGGAACATCTCATACAGCAAAGATCAGCTATTCTCAGATGCAGGCACAGATGGAACAGCTTGGATATAAGAATGTATTCATCGGAACAGTAGAAGGTGAGCCGGAAGATACTTCCTGCGAATCCGTTATCGCAAAAGTAAAAGATGCCGGATATAAGAATGTAATCCTTCGTCCACTTATGGTTGTTGCCGGAGATCATGCTAATAATGATATGGCCGGAGATGATGATGATTCATGGAAGAGTCAGTTTGAGGCATCTAAGAACTTTGACAGTGTAAAGACACAGATTGCAGGTCTTGGAGAGATCGATGCAATCCAGCAGTTATATGTTGCTCATACAAAAGCAGCTATGGATGCACAGTAAGAAAGATAATTAAGGGAGATAACAATGTTGAGAAAGAGATTGATGGCAGTTGTGCTGTCTGCAGTAATGACAGCTGCAATATTCACAGGATGTGCAAGTAAGGATGACAGCAGCAAATCAGACAACAAATCAGCCAAGACAGAACAGCAGAAGTCTGATGCAAAAGAAGAAAAATCAAAAGATTCAAAGTCCGAAGCAGCAAAGGCGCCGATCGAGGATGGGACCTATACTGCAGAATTTAAGACGGACAGTACGATGTTTCATGTAAATGAAACAAATGAAGGAAAAGGTACACTGACTGTAGAAGATGGAAAGATGACGATACATATCAGTCTCGTATCAAAAAATATCGTGAATCTCTTCCCTGGTACAGCAAAAGAGGCTCAGAAAAAAGGTGCAAAACTTTTAGAACCAACCACAGACAAAGTTACATACAGCGATGGAACGACAGAAGAAGTCTATGGATTTGATGTTCCGGTTCCGGCGTTAGATGAAGAATTTGATCTGGCGTTGATCGGAACAAAGGGCAAATGGTATGATCACAAGGTAAGTGTGTCAAACCCGGTAAAAGCTGAATAAAATGTATGAATAAAAACTCTTATTTCCCATATATTGTACAGACTACAAAAAGGTGGGGAATAAGAGTTTTTTTTGTATCAAACAATGCAAAGATACATAAAAATAGTAAAAATGCATAAAAAAAATAAGAATTACTGGACTTTTATGTTTAAATACACTAATATTGAATTAACGGTAAAACGGAATAAAAAACAGGAAGGAAATAAGCGAATGAAAGGAAATGTAATTGTAGGACAATCTGGGGGACCAACTGCAGCGATCAATGCCAGTCTTGCCGGTGTATACCGGACAGCGAAAGACCGTGGAGCCAATAAAGTATATGGAATGCTTCACGGAATCCAGGGATTATTAAAAGAAAAATATATTGATCTGTCAGATCATATCAAGACCGAACTGGATGCGGAATTATTAAAAAGAACACCGGCCGCATTTTTGGGATCCTGCCGTTATAAGCTTCCGGAGATCCATGAGAACAGAGAAGTGTATGATAAGATATTTGAGATCCTGGACAAACTGGATATCGAAGTATTTATCTATATCGGTGGAAATGATTCTATGGATACAATCAAGAAATTATCGGATTATGCCATTATATTCGGTCATGCAATCCGTTTCATTGGATGTCCGAAGACGATTGATAATGACCTTGCACTTACCGATCATACACCAGGATATGGAAGTGCGGCAAAATATATCGGAACATCTATGAAAGAGATTATCCGTGACAGTTTCTGCCTGGAATATGAAAAAGGCGTGGTATCTATCGTCGAAATAATGGGAAGAAATGCCGGATGGCTGACCGGAGCGGCTGCATTGTCAAAGGGAGAAGACTGCGAAGGACCGGATCTTATCTATCTGCCGGAACTTCCATTTGATCTTCAGTTATTTGGAGAAAAGATCAAACAATTATTACAGGAGAAAACATCTATTGTTGTTGCAGTATCAGAAGGAATCCGTACAGAAGATGGAACTTATGTATGTGAACTTGGCAACAGTATTGACTTTGTAGATGCATTTGGACATAAGCAGTTATCCGGAACAGCATCTTACCTTGCAAGTTATATTGCAGGGGAGATTGGATGTAAGACACGTGCGATTGAATTAAGTACATTACAAAGAGCCGCATCTCACGCAGCCTCAAGAGTTGATATACTGGAAGCATATCAGGTTGGAGGAGCAGCGGTAAAGGCAGCAGACGAAGGAGATACCGGAAAGATGGTAGTCTTAAAACGTCTGTCGGATGATCCATATCAGTGCGGAACAGAAGTAAAGGATGTACACAAGATTGCCAATGATGAGAAGCTTGTACCAAGAAACTGGGTAAACGAAGAAGGTACTTATGTAACAAATGAGTTTATTTCTTATGTGCGTCCATTGATTCAGGGGGATGTATCACCGGTTATGGTAGATGGAATTCCAAGACATCTGTATACACCAAAAGAATTAAGCCACAGATAAAAAATAGATAAGATTTGAAGGTTGGAAAGATAGTGCCGTATTGCGAGCGTATAACAAGATACATGTCTTGCAATATGGCACTTTTTGTATACCAAAGCAGCATGTAAGAGAAGTTGCCGGTAGCAAGTTCTGTAGATACAAAAATATGTAAGAGAAGTTGTCTGTGGCAGGTCCTTTAAAGTGCTGTGCCAGAAAATATATAAAAACAATAAAAAAGGGTTGAAATTTTGAAATGAATCAGGTAAGATATCTTTAATCTATATTTTCAAGATAGATTCTTTTAATTAATCTATATAGTCTGTAGGACTTCGTGAGGCCTCACCAAATTTACCATGTAAGAAAAAATGAAAGAAGAACAGGGGTGATATATGTTGCAACAAAAAGAAAGTTATGATGTGTTGCGGCTGATTGAGCATGGACAATTATGCTATATCAGTTCCGAAAATGTGCAGGGGAAAACCCTGGACAGATACTTAAAATATCATCCGGTAATAAAAAAACGGGAGATATTTTTATTATTAAAAGAGATAGCAGGACAACTGGCGTCATTTCACAGGTGCAGGGGAAATCCTTGTTATCAATATGTAAATCCATATAGTATTGTCAGGTCTGAAGATGGAAGAATTTATTTTCTGGATATGCAGTCGGAAGCAAACAGAAGCAAGATGATATTTATGCAAAGAAGAGATATCCGTGAATATTTTCTTCCGCCGGACGAAAAGTATTATCAACATGCCAGTAAGGAACTGGATATGTATGGGCTGGGAAAAACATTTCAATATATTCTGGCATCTGTGGAGGCAGAACCACGTTTTAACAGACGAGAAGAATATCGTCTTCAGAGAATTATTTCAAAAGCAATGGGGATAAGATCAACCCATTATCTAAATGTATCAGAAATCCAAAAACAAATCCCAAGGTATGAAGAAAAAGACAGAGATAAAATTTTGAATAATAAGGGGAAAAGAAGAAAAAAAGTGTGTATAACAGTAGTTTTGTCTATTGTTTTCGGGGGATATTTGTTCATAAGTGCATGGGAAAATGCTGAAAAAGCAAACCAGAGAGAGATGAAAAGAACGGAATCTTCCAAATCAGAAGAGAAAAAAAGTGAAAAATCGGATGACCGGATAAAAAAGAAAATATATGAAAGAGATGAAGAGTATCTGGAATTGGCACTGGCATATTTCCTGAATGTGGGAGATATGAAAAAAAGTCTGAAATGTCTGAATCAAATGGAGAATCAGACTCTGGCAGTTAATCTGAAAAGGCTTATCAAAGCGTATGAAAAACAAAAAGTGCCGGAAGAGGCAGAAAAATTTGCCGCAAGTCTTGCTTACCTGGAGAATGAATGGAAAGAAAGAAATATGCAGTCGGAAGAGAAGAAAAAACAGGCAATACAGTGCCTGATAAGAGGGTATGGATTACTGGATGATAAAGAAAGTTCAGAAAAAGTGTTGAATCTGGTAGAAGAAGGATTAAAGACAGATTATCTGAATGATTCTGCGAAGAGAGAACTATTGCAGTATCAGGCGTCTGCATTGGAAAAAGAAGAAAAGAAAGAGGAGGCAGCAAACATATATGCAGAGATATTGGAGGATGAGACGGAACCGGGTAAGAGAGAAGAGCTGTATAAAAAGATGGTACAGTTGTATGAAACTGCAGGAAGAAGGGATATGGCAAGCGATACATGCATTCAGGGGATAAAAGAGCTTGGAGAATCAGAAGAGTTGAAATTAACACACATAAGACTGATATGTGCAGATCCGGCTGTCAATAGAGATACGTGTGCACTCAAGATTAAAGAATATGTAACAGAAGATACTGAACTTTTGGAAAATGCAGAATTTAAGAAATTACAAAAAGAATATGGAATTAAGGCAGAAGGAGGAAATATATGGGTAGGAAGATAAAAAAAGTAATAATGATAGCAGCGTTTGGTATGGTGACCGGAGGACAGATTGCTGATCTGTTACCGGAAGGAAATGTGATGCAGGTAGAAGCGGGAAGTCGAAAGCAGATTATAAAAGTAAAAAATAAAGGAAAAGACAGTAAGAAAGAATTTGACAAGGACAAAGACAACGCCAAAGATAATGAAAAGGATCTGGTAGAAGAGGGAGAAAAAGAGGACAGAAAAGATTCGGAGGAAGATAGAGAGAAAGACGATAAGAAAGATGACGGGAAAGCTCCGGAGAAGGGTGATGAAAAAGATGACGGGAAAGACTCGGAGAAGGATGACGAGAAAGAGGATGGAAAAGATCCGGAGAAGGATGACGAGAAAGAGGATGGGAAAGACTCGGAGAAAGATGACGAGAAAGATGACGGGAAAGACTTAGAGAAAGACGATGAAAAAGAGAATGGAAAAGATCCGGAGGAAGAAGAGATAAAAATGTATCATGCGGAATATGAGGATCCGGATGGTCAGAATGGCTATTATATCAGTGCTCCGACCGGAAAGATCACACATCTGAGTAAGAATGGCGTGACCAGATACCTTTTTGAGAATGGAAATGGGGAAAGGCAGGAAGGTACGCTGGAAAAATTAAATGAATCCTGCCGGTTGAAACAATTGAATTTTGCAGATGGAAGGAATGAACTGGAAGTATGGATGGAAGATGAAGAACATCATCAGATTGAAAATTCAGAAAGCAGAAAGGAATTCTGGATAGACAGTGTAAGACCGGTGATCGGTCTGGAAGTGTCCGGAGGAGCAGATATTTGGCACAAAGAGGCAGCAGAGGTAGTGGTAGAAGCTTCTGACGGGAGCAATGGAAGCCAGATCGCGGAAATTATCTGTAAAACAGGAGAAAAAATAGTTGGGAAAAGCAGTAAAGGAGCAGAAAAATTTGTCATTACAGAAAGTTCACAGAATGGGGAAAGTACCCCGGTAACAATTATTGCTACAGACTATGCGGGAAATCAGACGGTGGTAACGGATCGGGTTTTTGTTGACAGAGATGCACCGAAAGCATTGATACAAGGAGTGGAGGATTATACGATTACCAGTAAACCTGTACAAGTCAGCTATCTGGCAGAAGAAGAGAATGTAATTCAGACTGTGCGGGCAAATATTTTAAAAGAAGATATCGATGGGAAAAAGGAAGAAACAGAAATCACAGAATGGAAAACAAAAAGCAGGAATGAGTCTGGTGATACAAAAAAAGAAAGTGTGCAGACACTTGCAGAGGACGGGCTGTATAAACTCCGAATGAATGTAACAGATATGGCAGGGAATGTCAGTCATGCCGAGAGACAGCTGATTATAGATAAAGAAAATCCCGTTATTGCACATGTAGATGAGTTGGATGGAAAGTATTTAAAGAAGTTTAGCTGGAATTATTCTATCGAGGAATCGATTAAGGATTTTACGAATTATACATATGTAATGAAAGTGGACGATGCATTTTATCGGCCAGGAGAAAAAATTGAAAAAGAAGGGGTACATGTACTGACAATTGAAGCTTTTGATTCAGCAGGAAATAAAGGAGAAGCAAAAGCGAGGTTTACCATCGATCATACACCGCCGGTGATCGAGTTTGAGGGGATAGAAGATGGAGAAAAATATGAAAAAGAAAAAACATTTTATGTCAGAACAGAGAATCTGGAAGATCAGATTGAATACATTAAAATTAATGGAAAAAAACAAAACAGGAAAAAACAGAAGAAGGGATATGAAATTCAGCTAAATGAGGCAAAAAATTATGAAATAGAGGTAAAAGCAAAAGATTTTGCGGGAAATGAAAAAGTTTCACAGATAGGATTTGAAATATACGAGGAAAAGAGTTTGTGGCAGAAAATTGTGGAACCGGTCAGAAAATATATTTTTTATGGAAATGAAAAGGTAATACAGGATGAAAAAATGGTCAAGGAAGATAAAAAGGAAGGAAAAAAGAAGAACATAATTTTATGGGAGAGAGCTGTTTTATTTGGCACATTGATTGTTGTAGGAATATGGAAACGGGAAAAAGTGAAAGAAATCTGGAAAAATCTTTCATAAAAGGGAGGATGCCGGGTAACCACTTTCGCAGTTCCCGGCATGTATTATGAAAAAGTTTATTCCAAATAGTATTTACATACTAGATAACGTCTTTTGTATATCAAAGGATATGAGAGAAATTCTAAATCGCCATGTGTTCGGAAGTAGCTACCAAGTTCTCTGTATTTCTTTGATGATTATAGTATAAGAAAGACCTATGAAGAAAGAATGTTAAAGTAATGAAAGAATTTTGAAGGATAAATGAACAAATTGTGAACACGGGATTTTACAAAGATTTTGTTGGAAAATAGCGAAAAATAGATTATACTAATAGAAGTCAAATTGTAGAAAGAGGAGAAAATGAAGAATGAAATATATTTCTTTTGCCATTCCGTGTTATAATTCACAGGATTATATGGCCCATGCGATAGAAAGTATTCTTCCGGGTGGAGAAGATATTGAAATAATTATCGTAAATGACGGATCAAAGGACAGAACATCAGAGATTGCTCATGAATATATGGAAAAATACCCTACTATTATTAAAGTAGTAGACAAGGAAAATGGTGGACATGGAGATGCTGTAAACTCAGGGCTGATGCATGCAACCGGTAAATATTTTAAGGTTGTAGACAGTGATGACTGGGTGGACGAAGATGCACTTCATAAAATATTAGATGTTTTACGCCATATGGAAGAAGATGGAATGGAACTGGATATGTTGATCGCTAACTATGTGTATGAAAAAGTTGGTGCAACACATAAGAAGGTGATTCATTATCGTAACGTATTGCCACAGGATGAGATTTTCCGTTGGGATGATATGGGACATTTTCGTCTGGATCAGTATATTCTGATGCACTCGGTTATTTACCGTACAGACATGTTAAAACTGATCCAACTTCATCTGCCAAAGCATACATTCTATGTGGACAATATTTATGTATATTACCCACTCCCGCATGTACGCAAAATTTACTATATGGATGTAGACTTCTATAGATATTTTATTGGAAGAGAAGATCAGTCGGTTAATGAGAAAGTAATGATCAAAAGGCTGGATCAGCAGATTTTTGTCACAAAGACGATGATTGATATGTATCAGCTTAAAGATATTGGAAGTAAGAAATTAAGACAGTACATGCTTAATTATCTTGCAATCATGATGACAGTTTCTTCCATTCTTTGCATCCGTTCCAAGAATAAAGAAAATCTGGAAAAGAAAAAGGAATTATGGCAGTATCTGAAGAAAAAAGATATGCGAAGCTTTATCAGAATCCGTTACGGTATTCTCGGACAGACAATGAACATTCCGGGAAAATCAGGACGTAAGATATCGTCATTGGTTTATATTGTTGCGCGGAGATTGATTGGATTTAATTAATTTCTACTTAATTCACGAAGCTGACTACCCGGACCGGAATAAAAGTTAGTAATCCTTTCCTGTTCAGGTTCCGTCGGTGGGAAATACTAAAGGGGCAAAATTCTGCTAAAAGCAGGCATTCGAAATTTGAAACTCGCATACGCTCAGACAATCAAATTTTGAATACCTAACGCAGAATTTTGCCCCTTTAGTATTACCAGCACCTCCTACACATTCACAGGAAAGGATTACTAACTTTTATTCCGTGTGTATCTAACGCTATAGTGAATTAATAGAGGAGCCGTAACCGTTGTGAGACCGGAAGTGTATCTATTATATAACCTGTCGCTGGCAGTTTCTTATAAATTAAATGCTTAACAACAGAAAATCCGGAAAATCAAGACTTCCACCACAACTTTCCGGTAACACAACGGTTACAGCCCTCTATTGAATTCATTATCATTGGCCAAGCACGACATGAGAAAGACTTGGTGCTCTGTTTGTCGCGTATATGGAGTGATGTTTAGAAAAACTTAGGGTGTTCAAATCTCCGTTAAAGGCATGGAACGAATTGTTTGAGC
>JABLTL010161294.1_pt1 | contig 19938 bp, 9 predicted proteins | sample 7160151 | NCBI WGS metagenome assembly JABLTL01 (sample SAMN14651223, study PRJNA627086) | human gut metagenome | isolation source: feces | host: Homo sapiens
CCCCCGATTATCGCCATTCCCACCACCGCGGGCACGGGCAGCGAAGTCACCTTGGCCGCCGTGATTACCGACGGCCACGAGCACCACAAATACGCGATCATGAGCTTCCCGCTTATTCCCCACTATGCCGTGCTTGACGCGCGCCTCACCTACACGCTGCCGCCGCACCTTACCTCAACCACAGGCATGGACGCACTTACCCATGCCGTGGAAGCCTATATAGGCAGGTCAACTACGAAACAGACGCGCGAACTCGCACTCGACGCGACCAAACTGATATTCGGGAACATCCAGCGCGCCTATGAGCATGGTGACGACCATGAAGCGCGCGAGAACATGCTGCACGCCGCATACAAGGCGGGCATCGCGTTTTCCATGTCGTACGTGGGCTACGTGCATGCCATCGCCCACTCGCTCGGCGGCCAATACGGCGTGCCCCACGGCCTGGCCAACGCCGTGATTCTGCCCTACGTGCTCGAAGCGTACGGCGAGGCGGCGCACAAAAAGCTTCACCAGCTCGGCGTGGCTGCGGGCGTATGCGACACGGCCGATTCCGATGCCGAAGGCGCGGCGAAGTTCATCGTGGCGATCAGGGAACTCAACGCGAGCATGAACATTCCTGAGAAAATCAGCGGCATCAAGCGCGACGACATCGCACACCTGGCCCATACGGCTGAGCGCGAAGCGAACCCGCTCTATCCCGTGCCCAAGCTCATGGCTGAGCACGAACTGGCCGTCCTCTATGAAGAAATCGCAGATTGGAACGAATAATGACCGGCGAAGAAATCCAAGCACTCCTCGACGCGCAGCGTGCCTTCTTCAACAGCGGAGCCACGCTTTCCGTTGATTTCCGCATCAAGAGCCTGCGCAAGCTCTACGACGCCGTGAAGGCACACGAAGACGACATCCACGCGGCGCTCACGGCCGATTTGGGCAAGAGCGCCTACGAAGGCTTCATGTGCGAAAGCGGCCTGGCGCTCACCGAAATTTCCTACATGATTAAGCACACGCGCAAGCTTGCTCGACGCAAAACCGTGCGCACGCCGCTCGCGCAATTCGCCTCGCGCAGCTTCACGCAGGCGATGCCCTACGGCAACACGCTCGTCATGAGTCCGTGGAACTACCCGTTCCTGCTGACCATCGACCCGCTCGCCGACGCCATCGCCGCAGGCAACACCGTTATTTTGAAGCCGAGCGCCTATTCGCCGGCGACCAGCTCGATTATCGAGCGCATTGTCGCGGAATGCTTCGCGCCCGAGCACGTGGCGGTTGTCACGGGCGGCCGTGCGGAAAATACCGCGCTGCTCGAGCAGAAATTCGACTTCATCTTCTTCACGGGAAGCCAAAACGTGGGCAAGGAAGTGCTGCGCCACGCGGCCGAATTCCTCACGCCCGCCGTGCTTGAGTTGGGCGGAAAGAGCCCATGCATCGTGGACGCGAGCGCGAACATCGAGCTTGCCGCCAAGCGCATCGCGTTTGGCAAGTTCCTGAACTGCGGGCAGACGTGCGTTGCGCCCGATTATGTGCTCGTTGAGCATGGCGTGCACGGCAAACTCGTCGCTGAGCTGGCAAAACAGATTGAACGCCAATTCGGCAAAGCGCCGCTCGAAAACGCCGACTACGGCAAAATCGTGAACCAGAAGCACTTCGAGCGCCTGTGCGGGCTTATCGACGAGAACAAAGTGGCGCATGGCGGCGAGCGCGACGCCGAAAGCTGTCGCATCGCGCCCACGATTATGGACGGCGTCACGGCGAGCGACGCGGTTATGGGGGAAGAGATTTTCGGGCCGATTCTGCCCATTCTTACGTTTGAGACATTTGACCAGGTGGCGCAAGGTCTCAAGGGCAAGGCGAAGCCGCTTGCCGCGTATTTGTTCTCGAGCGACAAGGGTCACATCGACCGCTTCACGCACGAGCTGCAATTCGGCGGCGGCTGCATCAACGACGTCGTCATCCACCTGGCGACAAGCGAGATGGCGTTCGGCGGCGTGGGCGAAAGCGGCATGGGCGGCTACCACGGCAAGCGCGGCTTCGAGGCGTTTTCGCACGTCAAATCGATTGTCGACAAGAAAACGTGGCTCGATTTACCCATGCGCTACCAGCCGTATTCAAGCGCGCTTTACGAAAAGCTGCTGCACGTGTTCTTGCGATAGCATCGCACGCCCAAACACTGCGGGCCTCGCACATCTTCCGCGCGAGGCCCGCTTTTCTTTCTGGGCTTTTCTTCGCCTATACCGCGCTCTTGCGAAACGGCTGGCTATTCGTCGCCTTCGACTTCCTCTTCCTCAACGTCGATGAATTCCAAATCGGCGTGCAGATTGAGCCAATCGAGGGCGTCTTCGATAACGGCGTCCTTGTCGTATTCGTTGAAGATCTCGTGATAGAGGCCGGCGTAAATGCGAAGGCTCTTATCCCACGAGGCGATTTGCTCGTAGAGTTCAAGGCTGTCTTTCGGGGCCACCAGGCCGTCGTCGCCGCCATGCAGAATGAGCACCGGATCAACGAAGCGGCTCGCATTCTCGCGCATCCACGCATGACCCTTGTGCAACGCGCGGAACAGGCCGAACGACATTTCTTTAATGACGTAGGGGTCGGCCATGTATGCCTCGCCCACCGACGGGTCGGAACATACGCCGTCGCCCAGCTCATTGGGCATGTAGGCCAAATCGGGAGCGTCGGCTTCAACCGCGCCTGTGCCCAGGCCCTTATTGTCGCGGGTCCATGCGCCCGAGAGCACGTAGCCGTCGACCTTGCCCGGATGCAAGTGCCCGTAAAGCGCCGCGCCGTAGCCGCCCATGGAATGGCCCACGATAAACAGCGGAGCCTCAGGATTTTCGGCAATCGCGCGATCGACCACGACATCGATATCTTTCGCAATTTCATCGAAAGCGGAATAGAAGACCTTGGTGCCCTTCGAACGGCCATGGCCGCGATGGTCGAATCGATACACCGAATAGCCCTGCGCGTTCAGGCGCATAGTGAGATAGTCGTAGCGGCCTTGGTGCTCGCACAAGCCGTGCACGATAACCACCACGCCACGCGGATCGGCTACCGAATCGGTTTTGCCGTAGAGTTCCGTGCCGTCGAACGACTCGAACATATATTCCTGCACCATGGGATTCCTTTCTCCCGTCGAATACCCGAAACCTGCTAAATGCTCGTAGCGTTTAACAGGTTTCGCGAAAACGCGAAACGCGCATGCTTGAATTATACGGCGCGCCGCGATGCGACCCGACGAAAAAACGACAGGTGGAACACGTTCTTTTGTGAACCTTGAGAGAAGTGAAAGGCTTCGCGTACTGATCGAGTTACGACTCGTAGATGATGGAACCCAAACGCGACGCGTCGAAGCCCAAGGCCTCGAGCTCGCGGCGCACACGGGGGTCGTCGCCCAGGCGTTTGATGGCGCGAGCGAGCGAACACGTGCGCTCGCTTTTCTTCACTACGATATCGATCCACTCGTTTTGCATGGGAAGGAAATCGACGCCCAGGGTCGCCTGAGCGAGATTCGAAGTGCCCACGCCCGCCTCAGCCGCGCCCTTGGCCACGAACGCCGCCACCGCATCGGGAGAGGCGACTTCGCGATCGTAGCCGCGCACCGATTCGGGACGCGCTTCAAGCTCGCACAGCACTTCGTCGAGCAGCACGCGCATGGCCGAGCCACGGGTGACGTTCACGAGCGACGCATCGCGCGTGAGCAGGCTTCCCCACGAATGCAGGTGCTTTGGATTGCCGGCTTGCACGATAAGGCCCACACTTCGACGCGCAACGCGCACCACCGACACCGGAACGCCAGGCGCAAGGCGCTGCACATACGGAATGTTATACGTGCCGGACTTGCGGTCGAACAGGTGCACGACGGCGGCATCGGAGCGGCCCAAATATAAATCGACAAGCGCGAGATAGCTTCCCAAATAGGCGCGCGAACAGGGAAATCCCTTGCCAGAGAGCGCGTGGGCAATAATGTCGCCCGAGATATCGCCACCCGAAATAACGAAGGGATCGGCGGCGGGAGCTATTTCGGGAATAGCCGTCGCATAGGGAGAAGAAGAGGCTGCGGCAGACGCGGGCGCAACGGGAATGGGGCCCGTCGAAGCCGGCGAACCGCCCGTTTTCGACGACTCGATGTAATGCTCGACGTCGGCGCGCGTGAAACGCAGTTTGCGGCCCACGCGATACGACGCAAGCTCGCCCGATTTCGCAAGCGAGTACACAGTGTTGCGGCCCACGCCGAGCAACGCCGATACGTCTTCGACCTGCAATGCTTCGTCTTCGCGCACGATAGCCCCTTTCCCTTTCAAAACTGTTCTCGATTATAGATTATTCAGAACAAGAAATAATAAGGAAAAAGAAAAGGCGGCCCGAAGACCGCCTTTCGCGCAAAATGAGACGAACGATGGCTCGCCGAACGCGCCTTTCGTCGAGCAATCCAATGCCTGGCCGTAGTCGGCCAAGCAAACCGTTCGTTTCGCAAGGTCACGGTGAAGCAGACGATGCACCAGTCGTGGCCTTCGTCGCCCCTGCACATCGCAGCACCGATCGTCTGAGGTGCGCCTGGCCTATTCCACGCCCACCATGACGTCAGTCGACTTGATGATGGCAACGGCCTTCTCGCCCTCGGCCAGGCCGAGCGACTCGATGGCCTCGTTGGTGATGGAGCCGGTGACCTTGTTGCCGTCGGCGAGCTCGAGCGCAACATGGCCGTTCACGGCGCCTTCCTTAATGGAAGCGATGGTTCCCACGAGCTGGTTGCGCGCGGAAATGTTCTTAATGGGCTCGCTGCCTGCGGCGAACATCACGTTGGAAGCCTTGATGATGGCGAATGCCTTTTTGCCCTCGGCGAGCTCGAGGCCCTTGATGGATTCCATGGTGATGTCGGCCTTGATGGCATAGCCCTCGAAGTCGATGGTCACAACGCCATTCACAGAGCCTTCGACAACGCTGGAAATGGTGCCTTCGAACTGGTTGCGTGCAGAAATCTTCATGAGGGCGCTCCTCTCTTGTTTGATGCATGCTCCTTGAGGCCGAAGCATTGAGGGCGCCTCGATGCCCGACCTCGCGTTTCTTGACGCCTCGATAATCGCACATCGCTCGCGACGAAGAAACATCGCGCAAAAATCGGCATGCCGCTTAGCCCGCTTCGCCACCGTTCGTGCCGAATCACACCCATTTACGCGCCGCGCACCCACTTGCCTTCGGCATCCACGTAGTCGCCGTCGATCCACTTCGAAGATTGCATGACGCCCGATTCATCGAAGTAGTAGCACGAGCCGTTAATCCATTTCCAGCCCGTAACCATGGCGCCGGAATTCTCGAAATAGTATTTCGAGCCGCCGATAGTGCGCCAACCGATGGCCATTTCTGCGGCATCATTGAACCAATACCAGGAATCGCCCAAGCTCAACCAGCCCGTTTCGAATCCACTGGACGCGTTCGCATAATGCCACGCGCCATTAAGATTAATCCAGCCAGTCTGCATAACACCCGCTGCGTCGAAGAAATAGTACCTGGAGCCAATCTTCTTTAGGCCGGTAACCATGACGCCAGAATCGTCAAACCAGTACCACGCATCGCCGATCTCGCACCAGTCCACGGCCATCGCGCCCGATTCGCCGAAGTAATGCCGCACACCGTCAACCGTTTGCCAGCCAGTGGCCATAATGCCCGAATCGCCGAGCCAATATCGCGAACCGCCCACATTCAGCCAGCCCGTTTGCATAACGCCGCTGCTCGCATCGAGGTAGTACCAGAAATTGCCTTCCTGCAGCCACCCCGTGCTCATGGCGCCCGAAGAGCCCAAGTGGTACCACGAGCCCCTGTTCTGCCAGCCCGTGAGCATCGCCCCCGATGAATCGAAAAGGTACCAATCGGTGCCCACGCGCTGCCACCCCGTGGCCATTCGGCCATCGCCGCCGTCGGCGAACCAATAACGCGAACCGCCCTGGTCAAGCCAACCTTCATGCATCGCGTAAGTGCCCGCATCGAACCAATACCACGAGCCGTTGATGGAATTCTTGCCCAGCACAAGCGAGCCTGACGAGGTGGCATAGCGCCAAACCCCGTCGCCCGAACACCAGCCCGTAGCCATAGCGCCCGAGCTCTCGAAGAAATACCCATTGCCTTGGATTGTTTTCAGGCCCGTTACCATAGCGCCGCCCGCGTTGGCGTCGAAGTAATACCAGGTTCCCTCGATGCTAAACCAGCCCACTCGCATTGCCCCCGACCAGGAATCGAGATAGTACCAATGCTCGTTGGTCCAAAGCCAGCCAGTTTGCATCCAGCCCGACGCGTCGAAGTGGTACCACTGGTCGTCAATCTGCGCCCAACAGTTCGCAGGATAGCTGCCATCGGCGTATCGATACCACCAGTTCGACCCCGACTTAACCCAATGGTCGCTGTTAATGGGCTCCATATAGGTGTAATTAAGGTCGACCCTTTCACTTATTCCTGGAATAACGCCATAGTCCGAGAACTGCCAAATGCCATTACCCTCGCTGAAATTCGACATGGGCGCATACGTCAGGCCAATTGTCGCATTGTACGCGGCAACCCATTTCGAATATTTGTCGAACACGGGGGACGTAAGGTACGTGTTCCACCAAGAGAGGTTTGCATACGTCCCCACGGGATAGCCCGCCGCCGTGAGCTTGTCGAAAAACGCCTGCGCGATTGCGGCGTAATTCTTCCCCACCATTTTCGAATCTTCCATATCGAAATAAACGGGGAAAGCCAGGCCGGCGCCCGTAAGCCCCTCGCTCTTCAACTGGGAGATAGCGAAATCGGCTTCCTTGCTCGCCTCTTCGGGCGACGTGGCCCTTGAATACAGATATACGCCAAACGGCATACCAGTCGACAGGCACCCCTGCACATTGTTGTGCCACTGAATGTCTGCATGGGTGGAGGCGTAGCCGCAGCGAAGAATCGCGAAATCGACGCCCGCGGTTTTCACCTGGGCCCAATTAATCTTCCCCTGCCATTCACTTACGTCGATGCCTTTATATGCGCCGACGCCAGTGCAATACCCCTTGCTGAACTGGTCAAACCAATTATACACTGGCCAGCCATTGCCGTTGGTTTCAACCGAGCACGCCATTACGTCATCGGCCGAATCGGCGGCCGCTTCCTCGAACGTGCCCAAATTGTCGGTGCTCGCGCCGCTGTCGCTTAAAACGAGCTCGCCATTAAAGAAGCGCCAGCTGTTCGCCCCATCGGAAGGCTCGTCCGCATAAGCGCAGTTCAACGCGCCGCATGCAAGCAACGCCACCCATACGCACGCCGCAACAAGAAAACAGGTTTTACGCTTTGCCATGCGCAGCCCCTCCAAATACCACCATGCACAACGAGTGCTCCGTTACACGCAGCGCAAAGGAGCGCCCACGTGCCAATCAATCGTAATCAAACGTGCCCAGCCCCAGCTCCGCTGCCCTGATCGGCCGGCTTCATTGGGATGCTACGCGCCACCAAAACAGGCAGACAACCGTCGCCCCCAAGCAAATAACGAATAAGAGATTGCGGAAAAGAGGCGCGGCACCCTTTCACTCTACCGCATGGGGCAGCATCGGCACGAAACGAAAGAGCCCGTGTTAGGTCAAAGACAAGAAAACTCCCCGGCCTCGCCCCATTCAAGGCAAACGTCAAAGATGACGGACCTTAACATGCCTGACCAGCTGGCTTTGCATTCCGGCAATCGCGCCGCTCTCGCCTCATGCTCGTCGGTTATGACGCCGTGGACGGCGGCCGCTACGAAAAACTTCGGTTCACCACCCGTATCACCTTTGTCGAACCCTCCATGGCCCTCAACAACGACCCCTTTGCTGGCAACCACTGGCGGGTCCACCGTTCCGCCGCTTGCGAACCCGGTGGACGACGACGTCCAGCAAGACAAGCGCCATAGCCGCGACAACAACGAGGGCCGCGACTTCGCGCCTACCCCAATGCCTCGCCAAGAGGCCCTTCTGCTCAACAGCTTCTTGCTCAACATATTCGGTACGATCGCAATGGACGAACAGCCGATGGTCGTTCACACCATAAGGCGTGCAAGTCACGAGCGTCAGCTTATCAACCCCTGGTTCGATGGCGAGAGATTCAATCTCGTCGGGCCACACCACCTCAGAACCCGCCACTTTGTACGCGAGCGTTTGGCCCATGGTGTGCAGAAGAACGAGATCGCCCTCTTTGAGAGCGTGGATGTCGTCGAACATGCTAAGGTTGCGCATGCCGGAATGAGCCGTGAGCACGCAATGGGAAGACGTCCCGCCCACGGGCAAGCTCGTACCCTCGAGGTGGCCAACGCCAGCCATGAGCACTTCTTCACTCGTGCCGTGGTAGATAGGCATGCTCACGTTAATGGATGGAATCTCAACCCAACTCATCATGGGATCGCGATCGAATATAAGCTGATCTTCATAGGGCTCCACCTGGTCGGCGGGAAGCTCGGGGCTCTCGTGGGCAAGCAATTCGTTGTACGCACGAGCCTGGAGAAGAATCTGTTCACGCTCCTCCGCAGGAAGAGCGTCTACCGTGCTAGACACGGCGTTGATTTGATTGAAAACACCCGAAGCCTCAAGTCTATCAAAGACCCACGGCCACACCATCAGACCGACGCCAACGAGAATGACGACCATAGTGATAAGCCGATCGGCCCAGCGAGGCAAACGCTTACGGCGTCCCTTATTGCACAGAGCGGAGGCACCCACCGCTATGCGATCGTCTCGATGTTTCATCGTCTCGGCGCCTCCAACGTCGGTCGTCATGAATACGTAAAGGTTGCTGGTTCACAGGCGAAAGCGCACATGGTAAAAAAACGCGAGACCACAACGTGAACGCCACCTAAAGAGCGAGGCCCCGCGGGTCAAAAAACCGCAGGGCCTCGCCGCTTAAAAACAATAATTCATTCGAAAAGGAACAGGCCGGAACACCGACTATTCCTCGGACTCCGCACGACGGCTGCGAATGAGGTGCGCCACGCCGATAATGAGCACCGCGGCACCTATCACCCAAGTAAGCGTCACGCCGCCAAGACCGGTGATGGGAAGCCCCACGGACTTGGTGTTACCAACGTTGATGGTTACCTCGCCGGCAGCGGCATTGGTTCCCGTGCCATCTGTAGCGGTCAGCTTATTGTCACCGGCGGTGCCATCGAGCGTACCGAAAGCAATATCGGTACGACCCTTATCGGCCTCGGAGACCTCAGCCTTAAGACTCGTCACCTTCATAGCCGTATCGTCATATTGAGCGGCAATGGTAAAGGTAAATGGGTCGGCCTTGGTGTACTTGCTGTCATCGGGCGTCTTGATCTCGGTCACCGTATAGGAACCGGCATCAAGGCCGGAGACGGCGATTGCGCCATCATTTCCAGACGCGAACTTCACATAATCGGGGAGGTTGCCAGCATCAGCAACGCTCACGAGCTGCCCCGCAACGACACCAGCGTTGGCGTCTGCCATCGAAGCGATGTACTGGCCCTCTGTGTTCGAATCGGCAGATTGAATCGTGAATACGGCACCTGCGAGGCCCTTCTCGGTGCCCTGGTCGACCTTGTTGAGATTGAGCTTGAACGCAAAATCGGCGACGGTATCCTCGATCGTCTCGCCCATGCCCTCGGCATACGGGTTGTTGGAGTACGCGAGCTTGACGGTGTTGGGGTTGCCGCCCTTGTTATCGCCGTCAGCATTGCCGATCGTGGCGCTGCTGTTCAGTTTGGCCTTATAGAAAACGACGATTTCAGTGTTGGCATTCACGCCCTCAACATCCTTGAGGCCCTTATGACCATCGCCGACCTTAAACTCCACCGTCAACGTATTGTCGGCCCAGACTACATCGTACTTGCTCATATCAATCTCAGTGTAAGTTCCGCTGTTAAGCGCGTACACATCAACCGAACCGCCAACGTAATCAAGGCCGCTCGAAAGCACATCGGTGAACTTATAGGCATATGTATCAAAAGTGGCATAGTTGCTGGCAATGGTGCCAGTGAGCCTATAGTTCACCTCTTGACCGATCTGGGAATCGGCGACGTCCTTCCATTTATCGGAGCTTTTGACATCCGCAACGGTGGCATCCGCGTCGTCGAGGATTTTCTTTTCGACGGTAGGCACGCCCTTCTTGGGGGTGACGGTCGTCGAGCTGGTACCGTCAATCACAGCGTACACGGGAGAGGTGAACGCATCGGTCGACGTGCCGTTAGGCGTTCCAGCGGTATCGGTAAGGAACAGCCAATAGCCCGCCTCAAGGCCGGAAAGGGACGCGTTGCCCGCAGTCGTCGTCTTCCAAGCGCCGCTATCATTCAGATTTGCGGCAATCATGCTCAGAACATTGCTGCTTTCGACCTTCGAGTCGACTCCAGAGACCCCGACGTTGGCGTTCAGCCAATCGGCGGCATCCTGCGCGTTTTCGCTGGCATACGACGCATCCTTCGCCTTAATGGCGGCCAACACAGCAGCCTTGGCGGTGTCGCTCGCCCAATCGATGCTGCTCACCGTCGTGGCTCCATCGGTTATGACGACCGTTCCCTTGAAAATCTGAATGCCCTTATAGGTAGACGATGCGGAGTAAACGCCATCCTCGAAAGTGACAGTCGATCCTGCACCCGCAGCAAACGCCATGGATGCGGGCGTAACGATGGTACCGAAAGCCATCGTCGCAGTAAGCCCCGTTGCGAGGGCAATGCGGGCGAACTTCTTATTCGTTTTCAAACCTGGTTCCTCTCTATATGAAGAATAATGAAACATTGGGAACAGCCTCAAGCCGTCCTTTAGGCCAATCATTGAAGAGCGGGCGAGCAAAAAACGACACAGCCACGGTAGGGGCAATGTGCACATGACACGAAGCGGCTACTCGCCACGACGGCTCTTTCCCCGTCCAAGGAAACGCAACCCAGCCATAAGCAGAATTCCAACTGCCATAAGCATGAATGCGTAGGTCAGGCACCGATCGCCAGTCTTAGGGAAAAGCCCGCCGAGCCATTCACTTGGGTTCGAAGGTTTCGGGGAGTTCAAGACCGTAGACTCCACGACACCCGAGCCGGCATCTACCCCATCAACGAGCAAAGGGTCTTCGGCAGACACGGTGAGCGTGGGCTTCGCAGCTGCAATTTGCTGGACATCGAGCCCCTCGATTGCAAGAGTGAGCGCCCGGGCACCCGTAAAACCAACGAAGCCCTCAGGCGCCGCAACCTCCTCAACCGTCAGCGTCCCAGAATCCACGCCATTAATCGCCACGCACCCATCCACGCCGGTGGTAACAGTCGCATCGCCCCGAGACCACGTCCCGTCTGCCGTAAGTTGGCGCTCGCGGTCGTCGGTAACTCGCAGCACCGCGCCCGAAAGCGGAGTTCGATCGTCACTTGACCGCTTGGTAAGCGAGAGATTCCAGGTATAGGCGGTGGCGTTATCGCTCGGAGTGCAGGTATAGCCACCCTCACCGCCCTGATCGACAAAGGGAGAGCGCGGGTAGCGCAGGAAAACTTCGTTGGGATTGCCCTGCACCACTCCGCGGTTTGCGTCCGTGCCGAGCGGCGCATTGTAAACCACGACCAAGCGGGCGCCATCTCCAAAGTTTTCCGAACTTTCAAGCTCGGAAATCAGGTCGCCCGTTCTCAGCGTGAAGGCATTTGTCTCGGCGTCGACCGAGACGGAACACCCAGCGGTAATATCCTTCCACCCGTCAGCAGGCTCGTAGCCAACAGAGCCACCATCAACGCAGACCGCGTCGAATCCGCCACCGGTTCCCGCAGCCAAGTAGACACGCGCACTCGAAGCAACCTTGGCGGAATCAAGCCCTGCGCTCATAGTATCGATGAACTCAACCGTATACGCTTCGTAGCCAACAAGACCTGCTGGAATCGTGGCGCAAAAGCGCCAGTACAAGTCATCGCCCACAGTGGCGTCGGCGGCCTTCCGCCACGCGCCGTCCGAATCCTCAAGCACATATTTTCGGACTTCCGGCACAGCGGCCTTGGGCACAACGGTGACCGGCGCACCGCCCACCAGCGTAAATATCGGCGCCGTACCCGCCTGAGATTCGCCGATGGCGGCATCGTCGGCCACAACAAGCCAATACCCGGTGGGCAATTCCTCGCTCGAGCCGGCAGAAATCGCTCGAGGCTCCACGCCAGACGCGCGAAGCGCACGAGCAAGCTCCAGAGCAAGCGAAGGCGTCATGCGCCCATCGGCATCAATCCACTCGGCAGCGTCCTGCGCGACCGTCTTCGCACTATCCATGCCGGCTTCGCGCAAAACGGGAAGAGCAGCATCGCGCACGGCATCGCTCGTCCACGCCACATCAATGGCCAGCTTTTCCCCAGAATCGTCTCCGTCAGTAACCTTCGCATCAAAAAGCTGATATGCCTCATACTCATCGGCGACCGAGGGCGACACGGTAAGAGTGCCCGCCGTCGCAGCGCGCTCTGTTGCGGAAGACGCCGAGGCGGCCTTTGGAAGGAATGGCGCGAGCGTAAGCGCGAATACGCAAAGCAGAACAGCAAACCTACGGGCGCGAGACCCAAAGCTGCAGCTAGTCACGACGCACCCCTCCCTTCTTTGCGCCAGTGCGGTATAGAAGTATCCGAATGCCAGCGATAATGAGAAGCGCGGCGCCGACAAGATACGTCGCCGTCATCCCCGCGCCGCCAGTAGACGGCAAACTCGTCGAGTATTTGTTGGTGAAAGTTGGCGGAGTCAAGGAGCCGCCGTCATAGGTAACAACGGCGTCAAGCTTTCCGTTGCCGTTAGTCACCTCCACCGTGACATCGTGTTCAACCGTGTCGTAGGCAATGTGGTCTTTGACGTTGTTCTCGGCATCCTCGGGGACAACCTCAGAGATGGTGTAACGATATTCACCAGCCTTGTTGTACTCGACAACAAAGGAGACATTTCCCTCGGCATCGTTGGTCACCGTCTGAAGCACTTTGCCCTCGGCATCCTTGAGCGCAAACGAGAACTGTCCGGCCTTGATTGCGCTGCCTTTGAGCACCTTCACTGCATCGATATTGGCAATGCCCGTCATGCGGTCATCGTAGATCCAGATTTCGTCTTTCTCCGCGTCGCCAACGATATCCGCGCCGCCGACAATGAGCTTCGCCTTTTCAAGCGCAGTTTGGTATACATCGTCACTCGCGTTGCCCTTGAGCATAATCCACGTGGGGTCTGCAACGGCATAGCCGTCAGGCGCCTTCGATTCCACGAGCTGATACAGCACGCAATCGCTCATCGCTTTAGCGCTCGTGCCAAACGAAATCTTGCCAGCGGCATTGGTCGTAGCTGCTTCGAACAGCGTTCTGGCGCCTTCCACGCCCGCCGTCTTAGCCTGGTCCACGTCCACGCTATAAAGCGTGAACTCTGCGCCCTCGAGCGTCGCGCCGATCTGCTGGGCATCGTATTTAGTCATTGTGATGCCGTAGCCATTGCCGCCTGCACTGGCAGCGGCATTCTTGATGGTCCATATCTGCTCATCGGTCGCAGAGCCATCTGTCACGCCTGTGAGCTTGGCGGTGTTGGAAAGAGAGACTTTATCACCGGGCGCCCCGCTCGGAATGACCTCGTACTCGACCTTGAGATACTTGCCGTCGGGGACCTTGAGGGTTAGCCGAGTGCTCAGGCCCGCATCGCCGTCGACCTGCTCCATTTTCGAGGAATAGCCGTTCTCGGGCAGCTCCTTCCAAAAGGCGTTCCCACGCTCATAAACCTTGAGCGTCGACGGCACGAGCGTGCACTTGGCATCCATGACGTCGACGAGTTCGAGGAAATCGCTCCCGTCCATCAGATCGACAGCCGACTCGTTAACGAGAATGGTGTACTTAATGCGATTGCTGTTGCCGACCTGCTCGCCAGTCTTCTCAATCACGTTGTTCTTGATGGCAACGGTGCCACTGCCAGACTCAAACACCTTGCTTCCCGACTCAGCGTTGGCCGAGTTGGTGAATTTCATTTCATTCGCAGAAGCGTCGAGCGCGCCGCGCTTGACCGCCGTCTGATACGTGAGCTTCGCGTAACCAGCATAGTCGCCAAGCGCCGTCGTGGGAATGGAGAAGGTGACCGTGTTGCCGCCATTGCTCACGTTGCCAGCGGGGAGCTGGCAGTCAGAAGCGACCGTCTTGCTCTCGCTTCCGCGGCCAAGCCCCGTATGCAAATCGTAGGGATTCTGCACGAGCGTGTATTTGGCGGAGTTCGCAACGTAGGTCATGCCATCTGGGAGGGTATCGATAATGTTCAGCGGAGCACCGCCGAGCTTTCCGGCTCCATAGTATTCCTCCGCCGCGCTCTTCTGACGGTTCGCGTACACCACCCAGTCGACGACCCATGCGCCTTTCTCGTTCGAACCGTCAACGGCGCTCCAATCGAAGCTCTCGTCCCAAGACACCTTCGACTCCGCTTCCGGCTTCTCGACCGCGGGAGTCGTGTCCTGGTTGACAACGTACATAACAAGGTCCGAGTACTGTCGCTGAAGGTTCAAGCCCGACGCGCTCACCGATGCGAAGTTCGAATACCATCCTGGCAGAGCATCGGATGTCGTGGTGTACGTGATGACAGCGTAATCCTCGTTCTCGAGGGCTGCCTTTACCTTGTCGTTGACATATATATCAAGATTGAAATTTCTCTTTGTTCCACCGACCGACCAGTTGGCTGTTAGGTTCCAGTCGCCGTTCTGTCCCAGCACAAGCTCGGTCGCACCGATTTTAATGGTAATGGAGTCTACGTCGACACCGATATCTTGCTTCCATGCCGTCTGGAACGTGTCCTTCACCGTCACCTTATCAGGATTAACCGCATTGACGATTGCCTTGAGCGCAACACGCGTTTCCCATGTCGCCCTTCCCGTCGTCGCAGCTTCGTCGGAGCTCACAAGCCTCTTGGTAATCGGCGTGCCCACGAGCTGCGGCGTGAATTTGCCATCATCCGATCCGGAAATAGAGCCGTCATGCTCGATAATCGCACTGTTGCTCACGGTATCGTACGAACTCGTGTCGTTCATCGTCGTGTGATAGACAATGCGATAGGTTGCGTATTTATCGGAGAGGTCATTCGGGAACGTATAGGCAAAGGAAGCCTGCGATGCATCAAGCGTGCCGGTCGCAAAAACCTCCGACCCCGAACTGCCTTTATAAACCGTGTAGTTTCCCTTATATGACTGCTTAGCGTCCAATTTGTCGGTGAACACATAGCCACTCATGTCGGCTTTAAGTTCACCTTGGTTAAGGGTTACCGTCCAAACGATGTCAGACGGCGTACCCGAGCCATTAGATTTACTGATCATGTCGTAACGAAAGGCGCTAGGCGCAGCCGTCGCCATGCCGGATTGGCGACCATCGGCGCCGCCCCACTCCCACGTTGCTGTGTTTTTAGAGGCTTCTTGCTGGTCGATATACTCGCGATCCTTTACGGAAACGCTGCTCTTCAGCACTGTTTCATACGTGATTGCATGATTCCCCTGGGAAAGATTGCCCAAATTGCCAATGGTTGCGGTCTGGCCGGAAATCGTCGGTTGAGGATCGAGCTTCTTGCCATCGAGTGCGAAGCTTCCTTCAACATAGCTGAAATTGTCGCCCAGCTCGTCAACGACTTTAACGTTTGTTGCGTACGACTCGACATTCAAGTTCACAGCCCAGGCGACCCTGGCCACGCCGTCGGCACCTTGGGAAAAGGTTCCCGACTTCGTTCCTGCGACGCTACCATCTTTAATGGGAACCTGAATCGACCCCGCGCCAGGGAACACTACAGAAACGTTGTCGCCCGAGCCAGCGTCCTTATTTTTAAGTTTGAACGAAAAATTAGCGGCAACGTAAATGTCCGCGGGATTGCCTTCGAGCCACTTCGTATCAAACGAAAAAATAACTTTATTGTCCCTAATTGCCCAGGTGCCAGCTTTGGCGGCATCGGCACCTGATCCTTCCATGAGGTCGCCGCCATCGTTATCGTCGACAACGATGGTGTCAGGAAATTCATAGACGGCAACGTCGTTGTCGACAGAGGGTGCCTTGCCGCTCAAGAATTTCGCCGAGAAAGCTCCGTAAAAATGAGATATTGACGTCACGGCGCCATCAATGAGCTGCGTATGATTTTCATCGGCAAAGAGATTGACCGTAACATTCGCCGTATCCCCGTTGATCTGAATCGGCGACGAAGGCTCCGAGACCTCCTCTGCATGAACGGGAGACGCGGCGACACAAAAGCAAAATGCCACAAAAACGGAGAGAGCAGCATACAAAGCGCGGCGAGTAGAATGGCCTCGTTTTTTTCGCATAATCACACCCATCAAAGCTAAAAGACGCGGAGCCACCGAAAGCGCTTTCTGTACGCCTAGGGCAACTTAGATATTGCATATTAACAAAAAATATTCAACTTTATCTTCTCATCGGCATCAAAAATGACAGACATCCTCTTGACGCCAGTTGCCGAAAGGGGTGCCATGCGGTTGCGCTTAAACGGCACCAAGAGGTACTCGACGGCACCAAAATGCGGATTCAAGAGCGAATTCTCGCTCTTTACGCTCGATGGTACGAGTTCCGCCGTCCCGTCATTCCGATTGCACCAAGCTTCCCAGGAGCCACAAACGCAAAAACGGCCGGGGCATACACCCCGGCCGTATAGCGAGCTGAAGCAACATAGGAAACGCAAGGTCGCCCTATGCGTTTTGCACCCATCGCCCATCGGAGTCGACGTAGGAGCCGTCGATCCACTTGTCCGCCTGCATAGCTCCCGAGCCGTCGAAGTAGTAGCACGAGCCGTCGATGACGCTCCAGCCGGAAGCCATGGCCCCCGAGCCGTCGAAGTGGTACCTTTCGCCGCCGATCGTCTGCCAGCCCGTTGCCATCGCGCCGGAGCCGGAGAGGTAATACCAGGCGCCGCCCGTGCTCAGCCAGCCGGTCTGCATAACGCCCGAGCCGCTGAAGTAGTAGTACGATCCATCAATCACGCGCCAGCCCGAGGCCATCGCGCCAGAATCGTCGAACCAATACCAGGAGCCGCCAATCTTTTGCCAACCGGTCTGCATAATGCCGGAGCCAGAAAGGTAATACCACGTACCGCCCAAATTCAGCCAACCCGTTTGCATATAGCCCGAACCATCGAAGTGGTAGTAAGAGCCATCGATGATGCACCACTCGTTCGCGGGATAGCCGCCGTTGTCATACGGGTACCACCAACCGCCAGACCCAGTCGCCCAGTGGCCAGGAAGCGCGATGTAATTACCGGCACTGCGCACAATGTCAAAACTCGTGTACATGCCAGCCCCGCCAAAGCGACCCATTCCAACAATTGTCGCCCGCGCTTTTCCGGGAGCTACATTGTTGTCATAGGTAACGTAGTAGTCGGATCCCTCTTTCAATTCCGAGTCATACCTCGTTACCGTGGGGTGCGGCTCAAGAGCCTTCCCCGTATATTCGAAGGTCGCGCTCTCAAAATCTACTCGAGCAGCCGTCAAATCCTCATGAATCCCGAAGAAATACGGAGCTCCATTCGACGACTTGTACCGAGCGGTACAGCACACATAGTACGTTCCCGGCTCCAGAATACCGAAATGCATCGTCATGGTTTCATCTGTATTAGGAGTTTCTTCAACAAGATATTTGCCCGTTATCGAATCGACTATCGTGTCGCCGTTCTCATTAACGAGGGCGAACATCAAAGACTTGTTCGTCACTATATCCATCGAAACGGGACCATACTCCGGCAAAGTGAACTCATAGTAATCGAGGTCGAAAGAGCCGAGCGGATTATAGAAGGAACCTGCAACCAAACTTCCCAGTTCGATTTTGGTTGCAACCTCAGGAATCGTCTGCTCTTTTGACGGGGAATTCGGCTCCATCTCATATTGGAAGCGGGCATTATCCCCGAATTCAACAACATCGTACCGGGCCCCTACCGTTCCATGGCCGTATTGGGTGCTACCAAGCAATGTGAAGTAGTACGAACCAGGAGCCAATGCGAAGGAGCCATACACTTCACCCGATTTCGGAGACCAAGCGTAGAGAACCTCGCCATTGGAATCACTCAGACTGCACAGAACGGACTCTACGCCCATCAAGACAGTTCCCAGGTAAACCACGCCTCCTTTCGGAAGGTCGATTCTGTAGGTCGTTAAACCCATCGTGTCATTCCAGAAAGACGGATCCGATGCAACGCCCTCTTTCAAGACAAAGTCATATTGCATGGTCTTAGGCTTGACCTGGAAATTAACCGTACGCTCACCAGCAAAATTTCCCTTGCCAGTTATCTTCAGAGAAGCCGAACCGACCTTTGTATTGTTCGAATACTCGACGGAGTAGTCCTCGCCCTGAACAAGGTATTTTCCGTTGTAAATCAGGTCGAGGGCATCTTGCGTTATGGGCTTACCGGTGTACTCCTTATCCTCAACGCCAGCCACTTCAACCGAATTGATATCCGCGGGCTCAATGTTAAATGAAGATTCCAAGTACCCCGAATAGCCAACAAGCCCAGCGCCCATATGCGCCAAAACCTTCGCCGTACCAACGTCCACATTGTTGGAAGCGGAAATATCATATTCTAGACCAGGATCGAGCGCGCGGCCATTGGCATCACGTACGACAACATCGGGAACAATGGGGTCGCCCGTGTACACCAAAGAAGGAATCGCATCGATAGCGCAATCAGAAAGCGACGAGCGCTTCAGCTTATCGACGATATTCACCCCGACAGACACCGTGCCCGTATAACGGCCCATGCCGTGAATAATCACCTTTCCCTGGCCCACTTTGTCGCAGTTCTCGTATGAAAGCCTGTAGTCGACATTCTCGACAAAGTTATCCGACGGGAGAAGCTTAGGCTTCGCGGGGGCAAGATATTCATCGCTCTCAAAATCGTAAAGCCCAAGGCCAAGCGACGAGACATCAAGCGAATTAACGATTCGGAATGACTTCGTTACCGACCCCGAAAGCCCATTAATCCCCTTGACGTTAATATAGCCTGTACCAACAGAAGTGTTGTTCGAGTACGAGAGAGTGTAGTCAACTCCCTCAACCAATTCCTTGCTCGAGCCGCCGACCTTCAAAAACACGCTCACTGAGGGCTCGACCTTAGAACCGGTCAGCAAAAACTTATCGCCGCCATACAAAAACGGCTCACCGCTCAAATAAACCGAGCCATTGCTCGACAGGCTATAAGAGCTCGCATCGATGATTCGGAACGACTCTCGCATTTCCCCCGTATAGTCGCCCATACCCGAAATAACTACGGTTGCAACGCCTTTATTCACGTTGCTTTCGTAACGAAGGGAGTAATCGATGCCTTCCGTCAAATCATTTTGAGCGCCCGAAACACGAACCGAGACCTCGGGTTCCACGGCGGAGCCGGTATAGAACGCTACGCTGTCAATATGCGCAGTTGCTGCACCTTCATTGGAGAGATCAATTTTGTCGACGATGGAAAACGTTGCTTCCGCAGTTCCGACATAATCGCCAATGCCCCGCAGAAGAGCTTTTCCCGTTCCGGTAACGTTATTGTCAGAGTACTCAACAGTGTAGTCTACGCCCTCACGAAGAGAAACACCCGCGTTCTTCATCACGAGATACACGCGAGGAGTAATCGGGGCGCCTTTATAGACAAATTCTTTTCCGTATATAAGAGGCGAGCCATCGGCAATACTTGCCGCGCCAATGCGGAAATTCAATCGAAGCTCACCAGTGTAAGCGCCCTTTCCGGACACAACGGCAACGCCCGTTCCAACGTGGTCGTTCGATTCATACGTTAGATCGTAGTCAACGCCCTGCACAAGAGAATTGCCGCCGAACGAAACAGTGACAGCCGGAGTCGCCATGCCATTGACGAGAACGCTATCTTCGACGCTCACTTCGTCTGCCTCGCTCAAATCGCGAAGAGAAGAATCGCCCAACTCGCTAGATGAACCAGCGTCTGAAGTCACCTCGGCACTATAGACGCCCTTTTTGCCCGAGGGAATATCGACAAGACTGAATATGTTGCCAGA
>JABLTL010108469.1_pt1 | contig 19924 bp, 16 predicted proteins | sample 7160151 | NCBI WGS metagenome assembly JABLTL01 (sample SAMN14651223, study PRJNA627086) | human gut metagenome | isolation source: feces | host: Homo sapiens
CAGTGGTACAACATTCTTGCCAAGTACGGCATCACCGATTTCAAGGCTACTCTCGCTCCTACAGAGGGTGAGAACGTAGATGATCGTGCTGAGCAGGTTGCTGAGTAAATCCCGTCAGATTTTTTAGGCACGGATTACACGGATTACACGGATTTTTTCGAGATTATAACTCTTTTTGAGTTATCTCTCGTTTTGAGCATGTCTCTATAAATCCGTGTAATCCGTGCCTAATTCTTTTCCCTCAGTCTATAAATCCGTGCCTAATTCTTTATTTCTTTTCAATCTTTTTCAATTCCTTCTCAAATCTTCTGCGATACATTTCGCCCGCTATGGTCAAACCAAACGGGAAGGCTATCCAGATGCCCAGCAAGCCCATGCCGCATGGAAAACCGAGGGTATATCCCAAAGGCAATGAAATGACGAAATAGGCGATGAAGGCATAGAGTACCATTGGTTTTACGCAGGCGATGCCTCGCAGCGCATTGGCAAAAGTATACTGCAGGCCGTCGCCAAACTGATACACCATCATCAGGATAATCAATACCGCCACATAAGCCTGAACCTCAGCATTGTCGTTAAACCAACCGCCTATCTGGTGGCGGAGCAGAAGCACCGGCAAACCCATGCACAGCGAGAACAGCAGGTTCAATCGGAATCCGTCATAGGCATTGCGGCGCACCGCAGCATAGTCCTTCTGTCCCATAAAGTGGCTCACGCGGATAGCCATCGCTGCCGCCATACCCGAAAGCACCAGATAGAACAGCTGCGAAATGGTAATCATCACCTGGTGAGCCGCCAGCGGAATGGTGCCCAGCCAGCCCACCATCACGCAACTCAGCGTAAAGGCAGCCGATTCCATACCCAACTGCAATGCCACAGGCCATCCCAACCGGTTCATCTCTTTGAAATCCACCTTGTTGATTTCACTATGAATGATATTGTGCCTGTAATCGGCAAATTTCCTGCACACCATCACCATGCCCACCATCGCCGTAGCCATGAGGATGCGGCTTACCAGGGTAGAGATGCCCGCTCCGAGCAAACCCAGCTCCGGGAATCCCGCAACACCGTAAATCAAAACCCAGTTGCCCAGGATGTTGACCACGTTTCCGCCTATCATCGCCCACATCGCCACCTTGGTCTGTCCGATACCATCCAGGAATTGCTTCATCGTGAAGAAGATGCCCATAAAGAGCACCGACGCCAGGTTCACCAGGAAGTAGGGGCGGATGAGTGTGAGCAGTTCCTCCGGCTGTCCGATGTGCCCCAGGTTGAAATAGAGCAGGATGAGAACCAGGGTGAAGAGGATGCCCGTAATCATGTTGGCAAAGAAGGAGTTGCGCACCTTCTGTCCGATGCAGTCTGTGCGTTCTTCTCCGTAAAGTCTGCCGATGATAGGGGTGAGTCCGTAGGTGAATCCCATGTAGGATACGAATACAAGACCGAAGATATTGTTAACCAGTCCGGCAGCCGCCAGTTCGGGGGTACTGTGATGACCAATCATCAGCGTGTCGGCGAATCCCAGGATGATGGTACCCAACTGTCCGATGATGATAGGAATGCCGATGGAAAGCAGTTCCCTGTAGTGATGTTTATTGTGGCTTGTAATTGATGTCGTATGAGTCTTCATTACTTGGTTGTTTATTTTTTTACTATTACCGATTATTATTATATGATTATGATTTCTCTTTCGTCTTTGAATCGGCAAAGTTACAGCTTTTTTATGAGAACTCCAAATAATCTTCTGAAAATTGTTGGTGATTATTCCACGATTATGGATATTAATTATAAGGATGTTTCTTCTTGGGTTCAAGAATATATCTTTCAGGGTTTAAGTACGTCTCTTTCGGGGTTTAAGTATAACTCTTTCGGGGTTCGAGAAGGTATCTTCTTGACTGTTGCTACTAGGCTCAGCAGATTTGCTGAGCCTAGTCGGCAGGTCTGCTGACTGCAGTCAGCACGTCTGCTGAGCCTAGTGGCAACACCTTTAAAGCGTACAACTACAACCTGAATTGTCGTACGAGTATACACCTTTTAGTCGTACGACTGTATACCCTTTAGTCGTACGATTATATACCCTTTAGTTGTACGACTATACACCTTTTGGTTGTACGACCATACATCTTTTAGTTGTACATCTGTATACCACTTAGTTGTACGACTATCCTAGTGTGAAATAAATAGACATTCCGTAGCCCTCTGTGCGGTTTCTCGATGAACGCTTGGTGAGGCAAAAAAGCGTTACGTTACGGTTGTGACAGTTTTTCTCGCACCCCTCTTTCTTTCGTTATATAGAAGGAACTTATATATTATATATATATAAGTTATTATATACTACTTACAGATTGAAACTTGCAAAAAACGGGGTACCCCCTTCGAAAAAAAACTGTCACAACTGTAACTGTAACGTTTTTGAGTAAAATGAGAGCAAAAACGCACTAAGCTTTTCCAGATATCATCTCATAGAGTTCCTGGTATCATCTCATAGTTTTCTCACCCAAAGATCTATGAGTTTTTATTTTTAACTGAATCCGCCACAAATGTTAATTCTGTTTAACAGAACTGTGCAGTGTGTTTTTTGGTGGTATCCGAGAAAAGTAGTACCTTTGCACCGTCATTCAGAGAAATCGTCCCCCTCTGATTTTTTAGAAAGCCAAGAGTTACTTACCATTCCTTCATTGCTCGCTACTCACTACACACTACTCACTAAAAAAATGGACAGGGAACATTAAGTATCGTAAAGTAAAGTGCACTCCACGGAATGGTAAGAACGCAGGTAAGTAACTTTTGTATGACTACAGCCATTTGTACGTCGCTCGGAGTAATGGGCTGCATGTGAGTTATGGGAAAGTAATGAAAGCAAGCAAAAGAGTTAGGTTAGGTTTAGCAATGCTGCGTTTCGCAGCGTCGCTAGACCTGACTTTTTTTTGTTTTTTCGCTGCTATCATTATTCTCAAGCCACAGCTAATCGTGACAAGCATAATCAAGCATTTGATGCATAGGACTTAAAAAGAGTATATAGCTGTAAACCAGAGTGTTAATCCACATGATGCAGCGAAACGCTGCGTATGGGTAGAGACAGCCAACTGGTAGATACAGTAAATTAGCCAGACCTACCTATTCTAGTGACCCTGTGAAACGCATGGTCACTAGACTTAAAGTATTGATAGCCAGTAATATATACTTTTAATCGCTTAGGATTTACTTGTACTAAAAGCGTTACATTACAGTTGTGACAGTTTTATTTTGACCCCTTATCACAGTATGTGTTAGCATTCCAAATAGTTGTGTATAGCCAATCCGCATAGTGGAAATAAACAATTCTAGCAACACCATATTTCATGGTGTTGCTAGAACTTATTGATATTCAGTAGTATATAGCTTTTCTTGTCTATAATAATCTAATGCCTTCCTTTTTCACGTTCTTACAAAAAGCAGTATTCCTATACTTTTGCCATTCCTTGGCAGAATACATCACAGGATTGCTCTCTTTTCCTAAATCCCAACCTAGCATGGTGAGAGGGTAGGTTATGTTGTCGTAATCAGCAGGAAGAAGCTCCTCTTTATCCAAGATGATTAGGATATCCCAATCACTATCCTCCCTGGCGGTACCTCTAGCTTGTGAGCCGAAAAGTATCGCCTTCCCGTTAGCCGGCATGTTCTTAGCCAGGCATTCACGGATAGCAGCCAAAGTATGATCTTGTTCTTTCTGCATGTTAATGAAATCAATGGTGATGCAAAGATATAGCAAAATATTTATAGAGCCAAATATTAACGTAACTTTCTGTATTGTAAGGGAGAAATACCTATGATTCTTATGATTAAATGCCTTTTGTTTTTTTGTGAGGAAAATAAAAAGGCGGAAGATGTATTGGGTTCCAATTTTTTTTATTACTTTTGCAGAAAAGTATATAGGATTATGAATTATATGTCAAATACTCATATCGTGTGTATTGATGAAGGAAAGTTTTTCTTCAATCGATTTGTTGCTGAGCGAAAACGATGTTTTCGTCCAATTGCTATTTTGATGATTAGCAATTTGTTAAAATAGTTGCGTAGTCTTTCTAATAGTGTTTTGTATAATAACATTTTAACGTATAATGAAAATGGGAAATAAATTAATTAATCGAGTATGGAATAAATGTATGCATTTCATAGAAAATAAAGGCTTGGATATATTTTTATCTGATAATAAATTGCTGATTTGTTTTGTTGGTATTTATTTTTGCTTTGAAGAATTATTTGATTCTTTGTGTAATGTATATTTGTTGCTAATATTGAAATACTTTACTGTAAGTGTGATGTCATCAATAGTGTTTGTTCTGTTACTTACATGGATTCTTTATGATGGTTGTAGAAAGTATAAGAGAAGAGTACTTGTCAGTAATAAAACTATTGGCTTCAGTATTTTTATCTTATATCTTTGGGGAAAATATCGTCTATGTACTGATTCTGCTTATTCATTATATATATATTCTTTTAGTTATGTCGATATTATTCTACTACTTCTAGTGGGAGGATATATCGCTTTGAGGTTATTTCGTTATGCTCCTAAAAAAAGTGGCAGTTCTTCTGATGGATTTTTTATTGATGAGCCAATAACATGTAGTAAGGATGATTTGTTGAATCGAAAAATAGATGCCTATGATGCTGCTGAAAAACTGTTGGCAACAAAAACAGAAAATAATGCCTTTACTTTTGGCATTGTTGCACCTTGGGGAAACTGAAAGACTTCTTTTTTGTATATGATGAAAGAGCATATTGATGCAAAAAATGCTGATGATGTAGTTACCATATCATTCCATCCTTGGAAATATGGAAAGTCGTCTAATTTAACATATTTGTTCTTTGAAGAGTTGAGTAAGGCTCTAGCACCATATAGCACAATTTTTTCTCGTGATATTATTCGATATGCTCGTACTGTGTCTAGTATTGAGAATTCTACGATGAAATTTCTTGGAAGTATATTGGGGTGTTTGGTTCCTCAAACAGTTGAAGAACAGTATGAGGATTTGAAGAAGAAAATTAGCAATATACAGAGGAAAATTGTTGTCTTTATTGATGATATTGACCGTTTGGGGGCAAATGAAATAGAGGAGTTGTTTAGATTAGTACGAAATACATCGAACTTGCCTTCTATGTATTTTGTTATGGCTTATGATAAAAAGTATGTAGTGGATACTCTTAATAGTATCTTTCCATCCCATAGCCTAAGCTATTCTCAAAAGATATTACAAGAAGAGTTTTTCCTTCCTGTAATCAAAAACAATGTCTTGAAAGCTGTTCTGCGGGAAAAATTATCTGTTTTTTTGAATTCAGAAGAAATGGAACAGGTAGATAAACTTCTTAATAGAGAATTATTTAACTCAATTGATGTGTTTAGTTATATAGGATCTTTAAGGGATATAAAGCGTCTTGCAAACGCTTTACGTTTGCATCCTAGAAAACTTCATGGGGAAATTGATATCTGTGATTATATTATGTTGGAAATTTTAAGACAACAGTATCCTTTTGTTCTTGAACTTATTGTTGATAGAAAAGATGATATTTTGTTGCTTAATAATAGTGGTAAATATGTTTATTTTAATGGGGAAAATGGTCCTGAAGAAAAGGAAGGTATCCTTGCTAAAATGTATCCCTTTAAGGGTTTTAATATCTTAGAATACATAGAGGCAAATAGTGAAGCATTATCTGTGCCTAAAGCTAAGATTGACAGTTTGAAAAAGTTGTTAGATGCTCTTTGGGGTGAATATAGAACATACAGTAGTAAGGGTATTGATGTTCCTGAATATACTCAAAGGTATTTGTATTCTTCTATATTGGATTCAGAAGTTTCTGATGTGGAGTTTGACAAGATATGGCTATCTCCTTTTGATGAAGTAAAATCAACGTTAAAGGAATGGATGGTAAACAAATCTTATTCTTTGGTGGATAAAGTTGAAAAGAGAAAAGTTGCAAATAAAGCTGATACTTATAAACAACTTCATATGTTGTTTTATATGGGCTCTATAGGGCATAAGTATGTGCCAGATTTTCGGGTGATTGTAGAACGAATAAAAATGTTGAAGGAGATGAATGATGAATCACGTGACTACCTTGCAGAAGATAAAGAAGAATTCTTGAACTGCTTATATGAAAATGGTATCAATAGTTTTATGTTAGTTTTTTTGTGTAAACTATTTTATAATGGTTCTTTTGAAGAAGATTTTATTTTGTCTGAAGATGAGGTTATTAAGATTCAGCAAGATTTGTTTTTGCAATATATAGAAGCAGATCATCCGATAAGCGATGTGCTGAATTGTTGGCGAGATACCTCGCATGATGTTTGGATTGCAGATAGTAATGGAGATAGACATCCTGAAAAGATGGAGCATACGGAAGTATCACGCAAAGCGATGAAAGATTATGCGATAAATCACATAACAGAATTCGTTGAGTATACGATTTCTTGTAGTCTACCAATTACTGACCGAAAATATCGTATAAATGGTATTGTTCTGCAAATATGGGAAAGTTGGGATGAATACTATAAAGATGTAAACAGTTTAAGTATTCAATCTGCTAAGCTTGATGAGTATAAAAAGTTTTTGGAAAAGATTAAGGGTACAAATTTTACTAGCCCTGTTAATTTTCATTTCAATGAGATGCATATTAAACCATAATCATTCATAGATATAATGTGTTTAAGTGACGATGGTTTGTAATTCCGTCTAAGCACTTGGTGTGATGCTGGTATGTTTGATGTGATGTTATTCGCACTAAAAGCGTTACATTACAGTTGTGACAGTTTTATTTTTACTCCTTACCACACGCATTAGCATTTCCTATAGCTTTGGATAGCCAAGCTGTATAGCACAAACAAGCAGTTCTAGTGATGCAGTGTTTTGCTGCGTTACTAGAACTGCTTGTTTATCAGTAATCTATGGCCTTTTCTTGCTTATAATAATCTAATGCCTTCCTTTTCCACGTTCTTACAAAAAGCAGTATTCCTATACTTCTGCCATTCCTTGGAAGAATACATTGCAGGATTTACCCCTTTTCCTGAGTCCTATTCTAATATTATAAATGGATAGGTTATAAGGTGTTTTAATATGATATATTCGCTTTTTGTATATTCGAAAAAAGAATATATATTTGTGCCCAAAAATTAAGAGAAAATGGACAAGAGCATACATTCACATTTATATCATCAAGTCATAGGACGCTTGCGCGGTAAGCGTGAGAGACTGGGAATTACGCAGGTTCAACTGGCTGAACTGCTGAAAGTTAACCAAACTTTCGTTAGCCGGATTGAAACTTGTGATCGCCGTCTTGATATTATAGAACTTCATCATATTTGCCAGGTACTAGGCATCTCGTTTGTCGACTTCATCCAGGAAGTCGATAGGGATATTCTGTGCAAAAGAGAAGGTGAATGATTAAAATAACCTAAAAAACAAAGTTATGGATATTAAAGAATTTGCACAAGAGTTTCGAGATAGTATCAATGTTGCAGTAGAAATGGGTAACACTGATTATGACCAAGAATTGGCAGGTGCCATCTTGGAGTATTTGGAAGATAATGGTGAAGTTAACAATCCTGAGATATGTTCTTTCCAAAAAACAAGAGCAAGGATTACTGCTTACGATTATAATGATGAAGCAGAATCTTTGGATCTCTTTTATTTGGTGAAGGCAGACTCTATGTTGGGTAAGGTGAATAATAGCAAGATACAGCAAGGTTTTAGTTATCTTATGTCGTTCTATCGTGAGGCAATGAATGGTACGCTCTTTAAGTCTGCTAATGTTGAGAAGAATGATGAAATAGTAGAAGTTGCCAAGTTGGTACAGAGCACTAAAGGTGCCATTAATCAGCTTCGCATTTATGTTATCACTGATGGATTGACTGATCCTTCATGTGTGCCGGATTCTGTAGAGTCAAGTGAAGACGATTTTATTATTGAATACAATGTGTGGGATATGCAGCGAGTATTCCAGCAGCACAATATCCGTGCAGGTAAAGAAAAGGTAGAGATTGATTTCCCAACAGAGTATAATACCGAACTTCAATGCCTAAAGATGAGTGAGGAAAATCCATACGTAGATGCGTATATGGCAATTATTCCAGGTACTACTTTGGCAAAGATTTATAGAAAATATCAGCAGATTCTGTTGGAGAAGAATGTTCGTACTTTCCTTCAGTTTAAGGGTAAGGTGAATAAAGGTATCCGTAAGACTTTGCGAGAAGAGCCTGATATGTTTTTCTCATACAATAATGGTATTTCTACCACGGCGAAAGATATAGAGATAAAGGAAGAAGATGGTGGTCTTTATATCACTCGCTTATATGATTGGCAAATAGTGAATGGAGGTCAGACTACGGCTTCTATAGCAGCTAGTTTGTCTGATAGGGAAGTGGAGATGCAGAAGGTGTATGTTCCGATGAAAATCAGCGTCATTCGTGATGTTGAAAATTGTGATGAAATAGTTAAAGCGATTTCAACGTCTGCTAACAGTCAGACTGCAATTAAGAATTCTGATTTCTCTGCCAATGAGCCTTATCTGGTGGATTTGGAGAAATTCAGTCGCTCGGAATGGGTTCCAAATGGTAATAATAAGCCTATCTGTAAATGGTATTTTGAGCGTACTCGTGGACAGTATCTCGACCAGTTGGCACAGTTGAGCGGATACAACGAGAAGTCCTTTAAGATAGAGTATCCAAAGAATCAAAAAATCACTAAGACAGACATTGCTAAGTATGAAGCTTCCTGGAACATGCAACCATATTATGTTTGCCGTGGAGCAGAACAGAATTATTCTCAATTCGTTGCAGATATCAAGCGAGAGCGTCCTATTGTAACTGCTAATTATTATAAGCATATTATAGCTAAGGGTATTCTGTTTGATACAATTGACTCTATAGTAAAGTCTAAGAAATTGGGAGGTTACAAAGCCAATATGAATACGTATTTGATGGCTTGTTTGTCATTTTTATCTGATAAGAGTCTTGACTTGACTTATATTTGGGAGAATCAAATGGTTCAGCAAGAAGTCATAGATAAAATAGAAGAACTTCTTCCTATGGTCTGGAATCATCTGACAGGAGCGAATAGTGCATCAAGTCAATCTTCTAATGTTGGAGAATGGAGTAAGAAGCCAGAGTGTTGGAATAGATTGAAGTTAAAATTAGGGGAATATGATAAATTTAACGATGAACTAATGCAGGCTGAAACTAATGACGATGGAAGCTATCTTAATGAAGCGCAACAAAATCGCATAAAAGAGGCTCAAGCAATAGATGCAAATTATTGGTTTGGATTGGCTAATTGGGCAAAGTCTAGAGATTTGCTTAGTCCATTGGAACGTAAGGCTGCTTTCAATTTTGGTACAATGCGATCCCGTAATCGCGCTTTCAAGTCATTGAAACAGGCTCAATTTGCATTAAAGATAGTAGAAAAGGCAGAAGAACTTGGTTACCAAGGATAAAGTAGTTTGATATGAGTAGAAAAAAATATAAAGTATTAGACTTGTTTTGTGGATGTGGTGGAATCAGTGAGGGATTTAGTCTCGCTGGTTTTGAAATTGTGGGTGGTATTGATTTTAATGAATATGCTACAATTACATTTAAACACAATTTCGCCAAAGCTACGGTTCATAACATAGATATAATAGCATTCCCTGACAATCAAATTGATGAAGAGTATGGTGATGTTGATGTGATAGTGGGTGGACCTCCTTGTCAAGGTTTCTCTTCTGCTAATCGTTGGCAGAAAGAATTGGAAGACCCGAGGAATAAATTATTCTTTGAGTATATCCGGTTTGTACAACGGATACATCCTAAAATTATTATGATTGAAAATGTGCGTGGTTTGCTTTCTCGTGATAATGGTTATGCTATAAAAAGAATTCAGGAGATTCTTGGGGCTGCAGAATATAATATCAGTTTTCAAATACTTGATGCTTCTGATTACGGTGTTCCTCAAAACAGAAAACGTGCAATAATAGTTGGAGTCCGAAAAGATTTCAAAGATATTACTTTTGATTTTAATACATTAGTAAAGCAAGAAAGAACAACCGTAGAGGATGCTATTGGTGAGTTGTATCAATTTGAAAAGTTCCCTGCAGGAGCTAAAGAATTGAAAGAACCTGCTGATTCTAAGTTGCGTAAATACTTTAGAAATAAGGATAATATAGTCTTGGATCAAGATATAGTATATCCTGCTGAAAAAGTACAAAAGAGGATTAGTTTTGTACCTCAAGGAGGGAACTGGAGAGATGTGCCTACTGAGTTGTGGCCAAATAACAGACAGAATAGACATTCTTCAGCATATAAGAGGCTTGATCCATCAACTCAATCATGCACAATTGATACAGGTAATGCTCATAGCAATTATTTCCATCCGTTGTACAATAGAATTCCTACTATTAGGGAATCTGCTAGGTTGCAGTCTTTTCCTGATAGCTTTGAGTTTCAAGGACCTCGTGGTAGTAAATACAGGCAAGTAGGTAATGCAGTACCGCCATTGCTCGCAAAAGCGGTTGCAGATGCAATAATTAAAATATTAGACAATGAAGATAATTGATTTATTTTGTGGAATTGGTGGACTTAGCTTGGGCTTTGAACAGGCAGGCTTTGAAGTCTGTGCTGCTGTGGATATGTGGGCTGATGCCGTCAAGACATACAATCATAATAGAAAAGATAAAGTTGCAAAAGTTATTTCTGTAGAGGATTTTAATGATAAAGAACTCTCTACAATAATAGCAACCGAAAAGATAACCGGTATTATTGGTGGACCACCATGTCAAGGTTTTAGTACAGTAGGAAAGAGAGAAGTCGATGATCCTCGCAACAAAATGTATTTGGAGTTTTATAAGGCTGTTAAATTAGTTAATCCAGATTTTTTTGTTATGGAAAATGTTAAAGGAATGCTCACATTGAATAAAGGTGCTTTTGTAAAAGACCTTTTGAAGAGATTTGGAGAGGATGGATTGGGCTATACTATAAGTTATCAGTTATTAAATGCTGCGGATTATGGTATTCCTCAGAATAGATATAGAGTGTTCTATGTAGGCATAAAGAATAAAAAATTTATTTTCCCAGAGCCGTTTGATTATAAATTGACGGCAAAAGATGGAATCAGTGATTTGGAAGGGGCTACACAAGAAAAATATGGCAGTGAACCACAAAATGAATATCAAAAAGCTATGCGTGGTAACGCCACAAAACCCCTAAACCAGGATTATACGACTCATACAGAGAAAACAATTTCAATTATAAGCCAAGTTCCTGATGGTGGCAATATAAGAGATTTACCAGAAGAAGCCTGGCATGTGCGCAAGTACAATAAAGCTTTTGAGAGAATGGGAACTTTCAAACCTTCAAACACAATAGATACTGGTCATAGGAATTATTTTCACTATTCAGAGCCGAGAATACCAACAGTAAGAGAATCTGCAAGGATACAATCATTTCCAGATTCGTTCGAAATACTCGGAACACGTGGAAGTCAATACAAACAAGTTGGTAATGCTGTTCCTCCGATGTTGTCAAAAATAATAGCAGAAAGAATTAAATTGGAATTATTATGAATATAACATTATCAGTAGATGTCTATAAGGGAGTAGATGGCAGTAGTTTGTCGCCTATTCGTTGTAATCAGATAGTTCAAGTATATGAAATGCTTGAACTATTTGGTGACAGAATCCTGACCTATCAAGAGTTACAGGAAGAGGCGGGAAAGTGTAAATTATTTGGAGAAACTAATGCAAAAAGTGCAATAAGAACTTTTTTCCCACTTTTGAAGAAATTGGGTTTTGTCATTTATGATGATACATTTAAAGCGAATTGTTGCTTTACGGAAGTGGGTACCCAATTCGTATTGGCTTGTAGAGCACTGAATAATGTATCTGATAGTACTCCACATAAGCAAGATATTATTAAGAGGCTTGAAAACATCAAACAATGTGCACAGAAACAAGGACTTGTAACGATGTATTTAAATAAGGAATATGCAAATCATAATATGTGGGTTGCATTGAAGCTTTTGAAAGTATTTCCTGTAATGAGCTGGAATATCTTTCTGTATGCTTTGCATTGCCTTGATAATGGATTATCTCTTGATGAAGCAATCGAGAATATTAAAAAAGAAAGGGAAAAGATAGATTCAATGAATTTTGTAAATGAAGAAGGTGGAAAGCTTCCAAATACCTGTTACTCTTATATTAGAAGTTTCTTAGAGGAGGCTGGTATTATAAAAAAAGTAAGTTCTAAAGAATCTGAATTATTAAATCCTTCAGATAAAATTTTTACTATAATAACTGTGTGATATGGGAATTTATGATAATGATATAAAAAGAGATATAGAGGCGATATCTTCGCTTCTTGATGGAGTTACGCCGTCTAAAGATTTAAAAAGCAAAGATAGTACTCTCCAGCAGATCTTCTACGGTGCTCCTGGTACAGGTAAGAGTCATGCAATAAATGAACTTACAGCAGATAAGGAGGTTATCCGAACAACGTTCCATCCAGATACTGATTATTCTACTTTTGTAGGCGCATACAAGCCTACCACTAAGTCTGTACCGGTTATGACAGTTATCGGTACAGAAGCTGTTCCTGTAAAAGGCAAGGATGGCAAGGAAATGAAGGAAGACAAAATCGTCTATGAGTTTGTGAGCCAGGCCTTCTTGCAGGCATACATTAAGGCGTGGAAAAAATATAGTGCTGCGCAAGAGAACGAAGAGCCGCAGGAAGAATATTTGGTTATTGAAGAGATTAACAGAGGTAATTGCGCCCAGATATTTGGAGATCTTTTCCAGCTGCTTGACCGTGGAGATGAAGGATTCTCTGAATATCCTATCAAGGCAGATTCCGACTTAAAAAAACTGCTTGAAAAAGAGTTCTCAGGATTAGAAATCAAGAATAAGGAGAAGATTAATGCTCTGTTTAAAGGAGGTAAGGATATTGTGGCACAAGTATTGGCTGGTGAAGATCTTTTACTTCCTAGTAACTTTTATATCTGGGCAACCATGAATACCAGTGACCAGTCTCTCTTCCCTATAGATTCTGCTTTCAAACGTCGCTGGGATTGGCATTATGTGCCAATTAGCAATGCCGGAAAGAACTGGGTGATTGATGTGAACGGAGCCAAGTATGATTGGTGGAAATTCCTGGTGGCTATTAATGATAAAGTTTACCAGGCAACTTATTCGGAAGACAAGAAGCTGGGCTATTTCTTCTGTAAGGCTAATAATGGCGTGATAAGTTCCGATAAATTTGTCAGTAAGGTTATTTTCTATCTTTGGAATGATGTATTTAAAGATACTGAATTTGAAGGTGATACCTTTAAGGACGAGAATGGTGAGAAACTTTCATTTGACAAGTTCTACTCTGTAGAAAGCAATCCTATCAAAGTGAATGAGAAGAAAATAGAAAAATTCTTTAGTAACTTGAGCTTAGAACCGAATCCAGAGAATGATGAAGACAATAGTGAAGACGGTTTTGAAACCGAAGGTAGTAAGCAACTTCCAAGAACACCTAAGGTGTTTGTTGTTACATTCCCTGACGGAACTGAGATAAACGAGGATAATAAGTTTGACACCTATCATAAGGTGCTTTCTAGAATCGGAATAGAAAAGGTAGAGCAAATTGCGGCAGAAATGAAATATCATCGTCATCATACGCCTCTGGTAACAAAGAGTAAATATGAGGCGATATTGAATGACCCAACATTCAGTTATATTCAAGAAGGTGATTGCTTTATAGTTAAAGGAATTAACGTCATTACTATGTATAGAATGTTGATGCTGTTGGATAGCCGCTTAGACTTGCAGCTAAAAGTGCAATATGAATAAAACGTTTATCTGTAAATAAACTTTTAAAAAGTAGAAAATGAGAATCCTGATAGAAGAATATCAATACAATGTATCTGACGTGCACGATGTTTTATACGGCATCGATGCAATGGAGAACATAGAGGGCAAAGTGTCCATTCATTATGTAGGGTATTATTATAATGCCCTATTAGGCGATTGTGTATTTATTCTTCCTAAAGTGTTGTTACGTGATGTTGATGGCAAGGAACTTGCTTTTGGCAAGTACCTGCCATACGAGATTATCAGTCCTGAAGGTCAAGAGAAACTGACGAAAGAAGAGCGGGATTTTCTATATGGCTTTGCTGTATGGATATATAGAGCTATTGTTGTATATAAAAACGACAAGAGTAATGACACGACTATCGTATATCAGAAGATGATTAATCAGGTGGGTGGTAGTAGCAAGAGAAAGAGTAACACGTTTCTTGATATTCTTTTGTCGCTGATCCAGTTCAATAAGGATAATAAGAGTTTCTTCTTCTTTGTGTTAAAGAATCTCCATTCAGGCTTGAATAAGATTAACTGGACCCGTACCATCAGTACTACTTCTGCTATTATACAAGATGGGAATGCTATCTATTTAAATCCAGTTAACAAGAAACGTAAGATTAACTTTGATGAAGAACTGCTTGTTATCTTCTTCTCGATTCTTAATTATATAGGCGATACATACGGGTTCCCTAAAGAGATAAACTGTAATTTTGACCTGATAAAGGGTAAACAGTTTGAGAAATACAGAAATGGATATGGCAAAGTACGCTTGAATCAAATTAAGTATAAGTATTTTTCAGACAAAGCGTTGCAGCTTTGGAAGCTCTGTTATGCTTTCTTTGATAAGTCACATCAGATATTCGTAAGTACTAGTCAGAAAGAGTATCTGCTTGTCAAGAGTTTCCATATCGTGTTTGAAGCGATTATTGATGCCTTAGTTGGTGATAATCCACTTCCTGACGGAATGGAAAAGAAACAGGAAGACGGTAAGATTGTTGACCATCTCTTTACGGCAAAGAGCTTGATTAATGACCAATCAAGCAATACTTATTATATTGGCGATAGCAAATATTATAAGATGGGAAATGAACTCAGTAAAGAGTCGGTTTATAAGCAATATACTTATGCAAGAAATGTGATACAGTGGAATCTGAATATCTTCAACAGTGGTAAGAAACCCTCATCCGGTATAAAACTGCGTGATGATGAAACAGAAGGATATAACATCATTCCTAACTTCTTTATCTCTGCTACAATGGATGAAAAGTATCGTTATGCCTTAGACGGTATCAAGGAAACCGACAGAAAGAACAATCGCTATATGTCGAAACATTTTCAGAATAGGTTGTTTGATAGAGATACACTGCTTTTGTTCCATTATGATGTTAACTTCTTATTTGTTCTTTCGCTCTATGCGAGAAATAACAAGGGAGAGCAGGAATTGTGGAAGGAGAATATTAGAGCCAAATTCTGCACTGAGATACGAAACTGGCTCCAGCAGGATTTCAATTTCTATGCAATGCGTCCGCTTCCATCTGTAAATGTGAAAGAATATGTAGAAACGCATTTCAGACAAGTGCTAGGTAAGGTATATACACCATTCGAAGAAGAAAATATTTTCTCACTAGCCCTAGATAAAAATTACGAAAAAGACAATGAAGCGCTGCTTGCAGATCTGAGGAAAAGTTTTACCGTGGAGGAGTGCAGTCTTGGTACCGATCCACATGATGTCTTGCCTGAAGAAAGTTATGTTCCAATTGTTACAACTGGCAGTGATGAGAAGGATATCTTTACTTGCGTAGTTCGCAAGACAGATCACGACTTCGTCGTTTTTGCCCAGCATAAGGGTAAGGTGTTCATCGTAGAAAAAATACCATCATTCAACTTGATGAGTATTAAATACCTTTTACCAATGGTTGGGGGTAAAATTGATGGCTATTATGATGTTGTAAGAATTGGCTTTACTGAAAAAGACGGTAAACCAGCCTTACGTTTGAGACTGGGAGAATATCATAGTTTAGGAGATAAATGGGTGCAGATATATGGTATTAAGATGCAACCAGGCGAGTTGATCTCTTTGAACTATACAATAAAGATGTACACAAACTAAACTGTATATAATATGGATGAAGAAGTCAAGCGGTCAAGAGCCAAGAAGAAACTCTTGAGAGTAACATTTCCTAATGGGAAAGTAATATGTTATAACAATGCAACATCAACAATGATTGCTGTGTTGAATGAGATTGGAGAAGACCTATTTTCTTCAATCAAGCTGGATTTGTGTCATTTACCTCTTCTTTCAAAGGAAATATACCCTAAGTACCAAAAGGATATGAAGCCTATTTGTAAGGGATGGTATCTGAATGCACAATCTAATTCTGATACTAAGTTTCTTCAACTAAAGTCTATCAATGATCAACTTCATTTAGGCTTAAAAATAGAATTGGGGGCAGGCTTTGATACTGTGGAGGATCCAGGAAAGGAAAAGAGAACCAGGAGTAGAGATAAATTGTTGGTTCAAATGCCCGATGGTGAGTATATTGCCAATGATAGTGCTTTGGAAACGTTTCTAGAAGTTATATGGAATTTAGGCATTGAAGACATTCGAAAAAAGGATTTGTCTTGGTGTGGTAATCCCCTTATAACAGGTAGGAAAATGGTCTATAATCAGGTGCAAATAGATAGTGATAGATGGATCATTGTTCCAAATACTACAAAAGAAAAAGCTAGGTTGTTACGTGTTATAGGAGCTATGCTTCATGTTAAGATGGATATAAATGTAATATGATGGATTTCGCCTCTTTTATTCAAGATAATACAGTACTGCGTCCGCACCAGATAGAAGCTAAGGCTAAGATATTTGAAGCGTGGACTAAGTATGATTCTGTCATGCTTCAGATGCCGACGGGAACAGGTAAGACATATCTGTTCACATCGCTTATTAATGATATTATCAATACTTATAAGTTTGCTCATAAGGATATAAAAATCTTGATTGTAGCCCATAGAACAGAACTACTTGATCAGATATCTTCTACTTTGAATAAGTTTGGTATAGCTCACGGTTTTATACAAGGAACAAGAGAGCAATATCTTTGGAAACGAGTTCAGGTAGGGAGTATTATGTCATTATTGACAGATAAGAATTATTATAATGTTTGCAGACAGAAGTTTGACTATATTATCGTAGATGAGGCTCATCATTCTCTTGCTGATACTTATATCAGACTTTTTGGATTGTTCCCAAATGCAAAGAAATTGGGGGTGACAGCAACGCCTTGGCGATTGAATCACGAATCGTTTCTTTCGTTATATCAATATCTGATAGTTTCGCCCCAAATATCATGGTTTATAAACAATAATCTCTTGTCCGATTTTGACTATGTTTCTATAAAGCAAGATTCAGAAGTTCAGAGGCTTGTTGATAAATCAGAGGTGGTAAATACAGGCGAATTCTCCAATGTAGATCTTGATAATACGTTTAATAACCAACGTATTAGGTCGAAACTATATGAATCTTATCTACAGTTTGCAAATGGTAGAAAGGGAATTATCTATGCCATCAATAAACGTCATGCAGCTAAGATTGCGGAATTATATAGTAGTCATGGCGTAAAAGCTATGGCTATTGACTGCGATACTCCAAGAGATGTGCGTCAGGAAATGATAAGCGCATTTAAGAGCGGAGAAATATCTGTATTGGTGAATGTTGATATATTTACAGAAGGATTTGATTGTCCTGATGTGAATTTTATTCAGTTAGCAAGACCTACTAAATCTCTGTCTTTATATTTGCAACAAGTAGGAAGAGGATTGCGTATAGTTGAAGGGAAGGAAAAAACAATAATATTAGATAATGTTGGGCTTTATAATTATTTTGGACTTCCTGATGCAAATAGAAAATGGCAGTATCATTTTGTCGGTCATGAGGATGTAGAACATGAAAGTCGTAGTCCTCAAGATAAAGATTCGTTTGGAATGGCTGACTTTGATTTTGAAGAAAGCAAATTTAATGAAGATAATGAGCAGATGGTTGTGGTCAGAGGAGCTACATCTTCTACGACAGACAGTGTTCAAGAGCAAAAGGAGACATGCGTCATACAAGAAGTGTCGTTATGTGATTATTACCTTATTATAGGTCACAGTAAGCGTTTTAAGATATATCCGTTTATCAAAAAAAGAGGAAAAGCTACTGATAGCGTTGGGAATTGTGTTTTCGAGTATGATGAAGCAACAAGAAAAGTTGAGTTTACAGAAGATACAAAACAAAATCAGCAAGAGTTAGAAGGTAATATAAAACTTCAATCAATCATTACTTTTGCAGCGATGCTTGCTAATATAACGGTAGCTGATATCGTAAATATTAATAATTTGCAAAAAATGAGTGATTCCGAAAAGAAAAGTTCAGAAAGTATATTCGATGTGTTTGTTATGATAAGCAAAATTTATCAAAGAGATAGGTTGTTAAAATAATTATTGAGAAAAAACGGATATTGTGTTCAGAAGTATCTTGCCTGCTGCTCCTGCTACAAAGCTTTTGCCCTTGCAGGGCGCAAGGCAGACTGCGCTTATACCCAGGGTGTTACCCTGGGCTAGGAGCTTCTGCCCTTTCAGGGCGTGTGGGGGGCAAGGTGACTATAGCATAGCAGCACAGACCTTGCGGAATCAGTCGAGTTTCTTGCCGCTCATTTCTGCTATGGATAAGTTCTCCTTGTTTACATCTTCTGGCTCAAATTCATAATAAGAATCCTCTGTAGGGAGATAATCCTCTGGAAGATCTTCTATGAAGTGGGCCTGGAAGTTGTGATGATTGCCTTCTTCATCAATATCGACTGTATATACAATGTCGTCTAATGGCGAACTTAATACGTTACGCAATGTATGCTTTTTATTCGTGTACTTTTGTATATTATCGTAATCGGTTCTGATGAACATCCAGCGGTTGGCAGTATCGTCTTGGTCTATCCAATAGAAGAGATAGTTATCACCTTTGTTGGTTACGTAGTGTGACAACAATGGTCCATCGAAATATATCAGATCATCCACCTTCTTGAATTTATCGAAATTGCGCTTCTTGATGCAAATACCTTTTATTGTTTTCATAATCGGATATAAAACTGCGGCTTAGTACCCTCTCTGCTTCTCGTAAATGAAATCATCGGCGATGTAGCCATTGCTCATAAGATACAAGCCTGTGCGCTTATCGTGGAGCTGGGCACAGGTCTTGCTGCGATAGAAGAGATCAAGAGCCAGAGCTGGCGAAATCTCCAGGCGCTGTGATAGTTCGTATGCTACGCCTCCTATCTGATAGCTGAGAATCATTTCTTGAATCTCAGGCGTCTTGGTATTTATCTGTTTATATTTTTTCTGTTCCATTATATACTAAGTATTTATTGATGAGAAGCTTTCTTCTCCCAATTAGTTAGACACTCTATGACATCTTCTATAAGATACTCTCTACTTTCTGTATGGAGCGTATCATAGTGGGGCAGAATGAACTTGTTGATTAAATCAACCTTTCTCATTCTTTCGTATATCTCTATATATGATACCCCTAGCTTTCTTGCGGCTCCCTCAACGCATGAGGCTGCGAAGGCGAGCTTGATTTCTTCTAGGGGTAATTGTATTCTGTTGTTTTCTTTTTCCATTTTTCGCCCTTTCCTCTAAATTCCTACTAAGATAATGCAAAAATAAGAAATATTTCTCTTTTATGCAAGTTTTTGGGCTTTTTCTTTTGTGTTTTCAGGAGAAAAGATTAATTTTGTATCGAATGGCGTGATTAGATTAGAAAAAAGATGTTTTAATAAATAAAGCGTATGCCAGATAGAATGACCATAGAGCAACGCCACAACAATATGGCGGCAATCAAGGGCAAGGATACCAAACCGGAGATTCTTGTAAGGAAGTTCCTGTGGGCTAGGGGATTCAGGTATCGGCTCAATCATCCACGGTTGCCGGGAAAACCGGATATTGTGCTCAGGAAGTATCGTACCTGCATTCTGGTGAATGGGTGCTTCTGGCATGGACATGAAGGGTGCAGGTATTATGTGATGCCGAAATCGAATACCCAGTTCTGGCA
>JABLTL010159844.1_pt1 | contig 19915 bp, 16 predicted proteins | sample 7160151 | NCBI WGS metagenome assembly JABLTL01 (sample SAMN14651223, study PRJNA627086) | human gut metagenome | isolation source: feces | host: Homo sapiens
GCCTCGAGCTCGGTCTGGAAACCCTTCTTCGTCTTGTGCCGCTTGGCCCCGCGCGCGTCGCGGTAGTAGAACTGCACGTAGAAGAGGCCTGTCTTCTTGTCCTATAAGCCGAAAAGAAAGCCCTCGAACCAGAGGGTTCGAGGGCTGTTATTCCCACTATTTCGCTGGTGGCTTTGCCCTGCGGCGATGCCGAAACAGTACCAGGCGGTACTCGGCAGCATCAAAACGCGAGCTCAGAAGCCAGTTCCCGCTATTCCCACTCAGTGACTAATCCAGTCCGAGTGCTGTCGATGTGTGTCGCACTTTGCCACCAAGGGGCTGATTTATGCGCAATTTAGGCGAATCAGCTCCTTGATTCGCGATTTCGGGAATGACTCAAATGATTCGCGAAACCGCAGGTCGTTCCTTTAATCACTCCCAGGTTTTCGCTTGGATTCGTAGCGGGCGGCTTGAAAAAGTCCGCCGCGTCCCCGTTTTTGTTACTTCCTTTGAAGGTGCTAGCAGCTTTGATCTTCGCAATGTGCGATAAGCAATCAACCCTATTCGACCGGCAACTGAATCTCGGTCAGCCACTCGTCGACGGATTCCTTGTTCCAGATGCCGTCAATGTAGCTCTCGCGGGAGAAACCCGCCACCTTGTACCCGTTGTCCTCGGCGTACTTGTAGATGAATGCATACGCTTCGCCAAGGTTTTCGTAGGCGCCCTGGTGGTAAATGCTCAGAACCTTGGTCTCGGGGACCTCGCGGAACTTAATGTTGTCGCTTTCCGTGCCGAACGCCTCGACAGCCTCGGAATGGCGCACGCGCACGTCGGCCTCGCGGTGCTCGCAGTCTAGGTACTCCACGAACTCGTAAGGCGGCTCCACGCATTTCAAGTCCGGGTTGAGGGCTTTTGCCTCAACGCCCTGGGCTGGGATCCACTGCATGGCGTCGGAGTATTGGGCGAGCGTCGCCTCGGAGTAGTAGACGATGCAGGAGGGGATGGTCTTTTCGGTTACCTGATGTTTCATGCCGTTTCCTTCCAGTAGGTGATGGATCACGGAAAGGTTTCTGGCGATTTCGGCTTGCTGGCCCTGGAGCATGCGCGCTTGCTCCAAAAGGATCTTTCGCTCATCCGCACCGTCGAGTATCGCCCTGATCTGGTCTATCGGTACGCCCAGCTGGCGAAGCGCCTTGATGTGAGCGGCAGTTCTGAGCTGCGCGGTGTCGTACATGCGGTATCCCGTCCACTCGTCGACGCGGGCGGGCGAAAGAAGCCCTTCCTTTTCGTAGAAACGCAGGGCTTTTACCGTCAGCATGGACAGCTTGGAAAACTCGCCGATCTTCAGCATGCCGAATGCCTCCTTTCCCATTACGGCGCCTACTGTCGGGCCTTACCTTAGGGGAGAGTCAAGGGGTGACTTTCGGTTCTTTTTCGGGGGCGGGAGCTGAGGAAGCATTGCCGCGACGGTTGCTGTGATAAGTGCGGGGTCATCGGAGTCTACGAGCAGCATGGGTTTTGCTCCTTCGTAGGGAATGTCCTCGCATGGGAAAGATTTGCGAGCAGCAGGCACGTCCTTGAGCAGCAGTCTGTCGTCGTAAATGCCGCCAATGATGATTCCCTCGCTGTACAGAAGGTATTCGCCCATCATCTTGCGATGCGTGACAGCAGGGGCTTCGCGCAGCAAATCGAGCGCATATGCCAGGTATTCTTCGGTAGATGCCATCAGAACTTCTTTCCATTTTGCATGAATTCCGAAATGTTGGCATGAATGATGCCGTCCCTTTGCTGGATGAGGTCGCTTCGCGTCAACAGGTACTTGGGGTAGTTGTCCCTGATCTGCTCGAAGGGGCGGTATTCGCGCTCCTCGGTGGAACCGGTCGGACATGATGGTCATTGCCACCTGAACGTATGCGTAGCCCATCTCGGGGTTCCTGAGGATGAAGCCACATCCAAGCTACGCGTCCTCATTTTGACCACCCGTCAAAATTGATAGCGCATCGAATCCGGCGTGTTTTTCAGAGTTGGCGGAGTTGTCTTCCGCATTCTTTTCATGGGTCTCGCTATCGGACGCATCACCCGCAACAATCGACAAATCGAGACCGAGCACTTTGAGCACGGCCAGCAGTTTGTCCAGCTGGACACCGGGATTTTGACCCAGTTCCAACGACCAGAGACAGCGTTTGGATATTCCGGCCATCTCGGCAAGCCGTGCTTGAGTCATGCCAAGCTCCGAGCGGGCATCTTTTATCACATATCCGATTTCCAGTGCATCCAGCATCGCGGCTCCCGATCGGCATATTACATCGCAATATTATGCGTCCCTTCGTCCGTCCATAAACCATCCAAAGGTTGCCAACCAAGAAGTCCCTGAACCGTTAATGCAGGTCAGGGACTCGGAAACGCCTGAAATCAGCTACCCTCGCCCAATCGGCACTAACCAAGCCCACATCACCCCGGAACAGCCCCGCGAAAGAAGCGCCCACCGCTCCTAGATTTCGCGCTCCCAGCGCCAATCGGCGCCAGCCTCGTTTGCGGCAATTTCGAAATTGCGCCTCACGATGCCCTCGTCAATCACGTTGAGGCCGCTTTGCGGCGCCTCGATGCGAACGGTTTTCCCATCGGAGAGCAGCGTGATCTTGAAGTTCTGGTTGTTCATCGCCGTAGGCGCCAGCTGCGCGGCCTCCATGGCCGCCGCAAACCACGCCGGCGCCTTCGCGCATTCGACGGAAGAAAGCGCGCCTACGCTCTTCGTCTTCCGCGGAATACCCTGCGTCTTCCCGTGCCCCACGGCAATAACCAGGCGAACTTTCTTCCCCGGCGCTACAACGGCACGCGATTTCTTGCGCGAGCACAACGCGCACCAGCACGTATTGAGCCCCATATCCTGCGCGGCAAGCACGATTTTCTGGCCCCAATAGCCAATAACTTCGTCGACGGCCGCCCCCGTCGCGCTACCCGCCTTGGCGTCGTCGACCACGAATGCGACATGCGTACGGCACCCGCGAATCAAACCGAAACGCGCAATCACGTTGAAAACCTCGGGGTTGTCGCCCACGAGCTGAATATCAAGGCCGCTTTCGCGCGCGCATTCCTCCACCACGGCGCCAAGTGCGTCGAACTCGGCTTGTGCAAGAGGCTTTCCGTCATATTCGCGCACGGAATGGCGCTCTCGAATCGTCTCTACGGTAATCATGCGCCCCTGCTCCCTTTCGCCGCGCCGTTTCATTGAGCCCATTCTACGCAACCACGCACAGGGAAGCGCCCCGTTCGATTATTTCATCGAAATCGACTTCGTGGGGCACGCGCGAACGCATTCGCCGCACCGCGCAAGCGCCCTACGGCGCACGCCGCCAAACCACGTTGCCGCCAAGCGCCAAAAACAAACAAAGAGGCCGAAATCGCCAAGACTTCAGCCCTCATTTTCAATCAACAATACCATACGATTCACTGTTTTATCAGTCTTGTTTTCGCAGATAAACCGCGGTATTAAGCATTGTCCACGTTTTAAGGAGGATGCCATGGAACCCTATTTGCCCCACACCGCGCTCGGCACCCGCGAAGAATCAATCGCGACACGAGCCGCCGCCATACTAGATGCGCAGGGCGCGCGCCTAACGCCCAGAGAAATCGCGGAAATCGACCGTTGTCGCGCAACCCAGCTCGCCCAAACCGAAAGAATCGAATTCGACCCCTGGGGCCCAAGCATGCTGCTCGAAGAGCTCGCTGCCGCGCCGTTCGTGAATCCCGACGTCTTCATCGAAACCGCCCTTCCGGCGCTGGAGGCCTTTTATGAGCTGCGCAGCAGTGCGCCCACCTCAATTGACGATGAAGAAATCGCCTCAGCAGTCGTCGACGCCCTTGGCAGCGAAGAAGGCTCTGTCGAAGGCGTCGACTGGACGAGCGTTCTTGACGCACTTATGGAAGCGGGTTACGCGCCAGCAGCAACCGAGTCCGGCGCGCCTCCGCTTCCTCCCGGGGCTTATTCCGTTACCGATGACGAAGGCAAAACCTACCGTTGGGAAGGCGACGAATGGGCTTATGACGAATTCGCATGCGGATGGAATGGAGAAAGGTGGGAGGATGCCCATGAATAGCGGAATCATCCCAGGCAACGCGGGCGGCGCCGAAATGAACGGCCGGCACGCCAAAGGCGGCATTCATGGCAACAGCCTCGACGAGCGCGCCGCCGCGAATTTCGCATACCTCTACCGCAAGCTCATCAGGCTCTATGCGAATGGATCCGGATCGGTGACGCACGCTGAAGCCGCACAGCTCCTCGAGTCGCTCTCGTTCGTTCTGGAGCTCGGTGCAGACGGGCCGGGCGCCGATGCGACAGCGATCACCGAGCTTGGCGAATCGAACCCCGACGAGCTCTTCCGTCGCAAGCAAACCAAAATCGCAACGCGCGTCGACAGGGCGCTCAAAACCTGGCGGCTCGTATGCGAGTCCATGCCGCCCCTGCGGAATGTCTCGCTTCGAGACACGCTCGCGAGCATCGGCGGCATCAAGTCGCGCTACGATACGTACTTCGCCGCGCACGAAGTTCCGTGCGACATTCAATACCAGCTCAGCGTGCCCGCCGACGAATCGCTTCGCGGAATCGACTACGTTCAAGCCTGGCTCAACCAGCTGTTGCGCGAAACTCAATACATCGCCCAGTTCACACCCGAAAGCTGCACCAAAGTTTTAGAGCAATCATGTCCCGACCACAAAGGATTGCACGTGAACCTTTTCGACCTTCTTGCTCAGCACGAAAGCGAGCTCGAACTGAACGCGGAAGCCGACTACCAAGACCAACAACCATAGGCCATGAATAGGCTCGAGCTTACAAGTTCAGCCCCAGAGCCTCGGCCCACGTCTGCTCTTTGAAGCCGGGAATCACAAAATCGTCGCCCACGAGCAGCGGACGCTTCACGAGCATGCCATCAGTCGCGAGCAAATCGAAGCATTCGGCGTCGGTCATGCCGGCGTCGAGCTTCGCCTTAATGCCAAGCTCGCGATACTTCATGCCGGACGTGTTGAAGAGGCGGCGCAACGGCAACCCCGAACGCGTATGCCATTCCGCGAGCTCGGCCGCCGTGGGGTTTTCGGTCGTGATGTCGCGATCGACGTAGTCCACGCCATGATCGTCGAGCCACTTCTTTGCCTTTTTGCAGGTGGAACATTTCGGATATTCCAAAAACAACACGTTCATGAACAGCCCTTTCTCGAATTCGAACGCATACGCCGCAGCCTCCGTACGCTGGGCATAAACCGACAAACCACACGCGTCGCAGGCCTGCCCTCGGTAGAGTCACCGGCCCACGGCAAACAGCGGGCCCGGCCTACGGCATATACGCGACAAACCGCTGGCATGTCGAAAGTGCCGTCGATCGTCCAGCCGCCACGGCAACGCGCCAACCGAACGCCGCGCCTGTCGCACCTTACGTGCGCTGGGCGCGCGGCCCGTGGGTCACGTAGCAAATCGCTGCCGCCAACGCGTCGGCGGCATGATCGGGATGAGGCACGTCATCCAAGCCCAAAATCTGCTTCACCATGTACTGGACCTGGTCTTTTTCGGCAGTGCCCTCACCCACTACCGCAAGCTTGATTTGACGCGGCGTGAATTCGCCAACCACGAGCCCGCCCTGCGCGCACGCCACGAGCGCCGCGCCACGAGCCTGGCCCGTAGAAAACGCCGCCGTGATGTTTTGCCCGAACCACACGGTTTCGATGCCGACACACGTGGGCTTAAAGCGGTCGACCACGGCCCCTATTTGCTGCGCGATTTTCAGCAGGCGCTGCGAAAGCTCCATCGATGCAGGCGTTGACACGCAGCCGTACGCGAGGCATCGAAGCCGCGACCCGTTTTGTTCGACGATGCCCCAGCCAGTATTGGCCAGGCCGGGGTCGATGCCCAATATGATTCGATGGTCGCCTCGCACGCCCGCCCTTTCGTTTTCTGAATAATGCCTTGGATTCTAGCGCAGTTGCCGCCCACGCAATTGATGCTGTGAAAGTGAAACCATTTCAACTTGAACGCCCACACATCGAGCGAAACAAATCGCAAGCATGTCGAATTAACGCGGGGCTCTGCAAATTGCGCCAACGCAGAAGAATGCTGCCAGCATAATCCGCTTACCAGCAGCTTTCTGTATGCTATTTTGCTATCTTGCTACCTAACTATCATAGTAGCAATAGACAAAACAGTCCTTTTATCTGCGATAACGAACAAAAGGCATCGTCAAAACTTGCTAGTATCGAGCGACGATGTTCGCGAATAACCGCGCAGAAAACCCATCGCCTACGCCTTGATCGCACCCAAAAACTAGCCGACGAACGCCTGCGCTTCCAGCACGAACACATGAGGCGTCGAAGCGGGCTCCCACTGGTCTGCGAGCAGCACGGGACCACTCGCGGCGTCAATCTTCTCCAATCCGAAATGAAAGCATTCGGAAAAATCCGCCGAACGCACGCGATCGCACGAATATCGGCCAGCAGGAAGGCGCACGAGCGTCATTTCCTTCTCCAGCGCAACGCGTGCTGCAGACTCGACATCGAATGGATAGCTCGGCAGCGTCTCCACCTGCACGTATGCGGCAAGCCCATCTTCTTCCCCCAACGAAACACCCAAGAAAGGCTCGCCCAACCCGCGCGCAACCCCTTCCGTATACAGGGGGACAAGCCGCATGCCCGGCGCGGCTTCGTATATCGCGCTCGTCACGCGGGCGTAGCGGCGCATATCGAAATCACCGCCAAGCGGCGCGCACAGCACAAGACGCTCGCCGAATTCGCGCTCATAGCGCTTCTTCGATTGGAATCGTTGCGACTCGGCAATCTCGTCGGCATACCGATCAAGCTGCAGAAGTTGCGCCTCGGCGCGCCCGATGCGTTCCCTCGCCAGCTCGCGCCCCTTCTCGATAAGCTCGCTTTGTCCGTAGCCCAAATCTGCGGTCGAAGCGATTTCTTTCAGCGGAACGCCCAGCTCAATGAAGGTAATCACCATGTCTAAATCGGAAATCTGATTGATGGAGTAATACCGATACCCCGATTCCGCATTCACATAAGCAGGCTTAAGCGCGCCGACGCGTTCGTAATACCGAAGCGATTTCACCGAAACGCCGCGCAGTTTCGCGAATTCGCCAATCGAAAGCAGCTCTTCTTTCATGCATCTCCCATCCATCACAAGGACGCGCCGTCGACTCCCCCATTGTGGGATAGTCTAAGATGCGGACCTTCGGTTTTTCAAGATGCGAAATCGGGCCTTTAAATCGGGCCTTTGCATGCTGCCACCTCACGGTTCGCGCGATAGTCGGAAGCATCGAGTCCGCGAGTATGCACGTCTCCGCCCCGCCCCGCAGCCCGCATGAAAGCGCATCGCGGCGCACTCGTGTGGACGGAAAACCAAGCACTGGCGCACGTAGCCCATGCTGGACGGCCACCACGAAATGGATGGCCGCCACGAAAACCCAAGCATCGCGCCCCATCGCAAGAAGCGTCAGCGCACATGCTCGCATCGTACGCGTCATAGGCCCCTACACCTCTGAAGCCTTACACCCCGAGCGCGTTGGCAAGTCGAATCGAGAACGCTGTTACCTGGCCTTTTTCGAGATAATTGGGCAAGTCCACCGCCTTGAGCGCTTGACAATACGTCGTTTCGGGTGTGAGCTCGCTCAAGCGCAGATACGTGCCAACAGCCGCAGCGTAATCGCTGCGCGATTCTGCGAACAAATCGAGCGAGGCGAGCGCAGAAGTGCCGTACGCAGCGTAATAAAACGGCGAAGTGAACAGGTGCGACGTCGAAAGCCATTCATTCTCGTCCGCCGGCCACGAATACTTCTCGTACACCTCGGCCCAAATGGCGTCGACCTTGTCGACTGTCAAATCGGGCTCGCGATAGATGCGCATCTCCGCTTCGTTTATGGCAAACCCCTCACGCACCGCAACCAGCTTGTCGAACAACACGTACTCCCGAAGTGCATCGCCGTACCCAGGACAAAGCACGTCGTAATGGTCGTAGCACAGAAGCTCCAGGCCCTGCGACATAATTTCCTGCACATCGACAACGGTATTGGGCGTAAACGCATTCGCGCGCACCCGATACATGTGGTTGAAGTGGCCGAACTCGTGCACGATCGCCGCGCAATCCGCCACTTCGGAATCGGGATTCACGAAAATGCAGCCATCGTTATACGCCGCCATTTCCGCAGTGTAGCTGTTGCGAATCTTGGCCTCCGATGCCGATATGTCACACAAACCGTTGTCGACAAGGTGGTCAAACGCCTCCCCAAGCGCAGGCGAAACGCACGCCACGCAGGCCCGCGCGTTCGCCATAAGCGACTCTTCGCTTTCGTTGAGAGCATCGAAAGCACCATCAATATCGACGCCCATGACGTTGGCCACATAGCTCTGATACACTGGCACGAATTCGCTCGCTACCTCATCTTGCGCCGCTTCAATTTCGGCCATCGTGTAATCGCGCCCATATTCCGTAGCGAACACGTACTCGACGTAGTTCCCGTATCCCAGGCTTCGCGCCCAGGCATTATTTGCATTGACGAGCTCCACATAGAGACGCTTGAGCTCGGCGTCGCTCGCATCTTGCGCCACGAGCGCGCTATATTGACCCGCCAAATCGTCACGCTTCGCTCGCAACGCGACGCTTTCTGAAGACGCCGCGCTCGAATTCTCCAGGACGCTCGAGAACCCCTCGCCAATATGCGCCCTGAAAGCCTCGCCGTGCTTCGATTCCAGCGCATCCATGAATGCATGCGCACACTCTTGATAATGGCCGTCATACGCCGCTTGCTTTGCCGCATACGCGTTTTCAGCAGCCTCGTCAAAACCGGCGCACGCTTGGTCGAAATTCGCAAGCGCGCAATCGCTCGACAGGTCGGCGAAAAGGCGCTCAAGCTCGTCGTAGGCGCTCAGAAGCGCCGACGCGTCGTCGCCCTCTATCGCTGACCGGAATTCTTGAAGCGCCGCGTTATATGCTGTCTCGTCGAACGAATCACGCGAACGGTCGGACAAAGCCACATTCCAATGCTCAACCTCGTTTCCATACTCGAATTCGACGGGTGCCGAGGAGCCCTTCCCCGTTGCGGTGCCGCCCGCTTCGCCCTCGCCGTTACCGCCGGCGCTGCACGCAGAAATCGCCGGCACGCAAAGCGCCAGAATTAGCACGCCCGCGAACCAGGAGCGCTTGGGCGCGGAGCGAAACCAAGCTGCCCCTTTGCCTTTGAGGATTGCAGAATACATTGCAGGCACCTCCCTAAACGAAACCTCACACGCAGCCATCTTCATCGTAAGAGGAAGCGACGAGGGAGGGAATCGCCTTACGGCCAATTGAGAACGCCCGTCCGCGGACATGCGTCTGATTTTGGGTTATGCAATTTCTCGCGTGCGAACACGCAGGGTCTTCTTGCTTGCTAATGCGCTAGCGAGTTATTCTACTATAATACTAGCTTGCTACGCTGCTACTTAGCTAACTTGCTAGCATACTACTCTGCAATTTTTTTCAGTCTTATTGCCGAGTTGGCGGGCGCGTTGTCAGCGTAGGAGCTTGGGGGGAATCCGAAGGACGGGAATGCGCAGATGCACCACGTATGGCGCATTTCATGAGCCTACAAGCTCCCGCATAGTAACGTCATGCCTATCTATAGAGATGCTCAAACCTGGCCACCGACACCCAAGAAGTCTTCTTTTCGCGCCGCATTCGAGCGAACATAAACTCATAGCGGGCGGGTCAATAACCTTCGCTTTTTCCTTGCTGGAAGTACTGCAATACCTTTGCAGGTGCAAGGAACAATCCCGTATTGCCGGACGAACTCGTGCGACCTCCGAGCCATCCAATCCATACCACCTGCGAGATTTTCCTATTGGCAAATTCGTGAACAAAGCGCTTCATCCGCTTCATTCTTTTTCAAGTGTTCTATCCATGTGATATATCGCATTTTCTTAGAACCCCTAAGGACGAATATCCTTCGCGCGAATACTTCCGAGGCCATGAAACCGCGTATCATTCCGCTTCCTCGATGAGCTCCGAAAGCCCTTCTCGAGGTTAGTAAATACGAAAATTGCCGTCGCCATACGCACTTCATCCTTTGCCAAATTCAGCAGTTTAGTATCATAATTGCACTCCCTCCTTCAATCTTTACTTCTAATACGCTTCTCGTTTTTTCTTCTACCAGAGTCAAGAAACCTTGCTCCAAGCCCGACGCGCCCCCTTCCCTTTCCCCTTCTTCCCGTTGCTTTTCCCTATGGTCATCTTGCGCATCGAGATAACTTGCTTCTTGATGCCTTTGATTCCTTTACGTGAGGTCAGCCCGAAACTTCCTCATTTGAAACTTTGCTTAAATCCTCTTTTGCTAGTACGGTTTATTGCCCCTCACAGCATCTCGCGCTAAGTCCATGATCGTTCAAGTATCCCTCATGCGCTTTCTTCTTCCCGCATCTTTCCGATGCTCTTCTTCGCCCTTCAATCTCCCCTGTTCCCCATTCGTTAGAAAGATGAAGTCTGCCCAATCCTTGGCCACCGTCTTATCACGGCCTTTCGCGCAGAGTATCGGATCATGCGAACGCCATGTCGAAATCCGATTTCATTCCCATGCCGAGTAGCATCTATATTTCCTATCGCACATGGTGTTTCTCGTGAGTTCTTTACTCTGTAAACATTAATATTATGCCTGTTAATTCATTTACTTTATTATTTGTCAATTTGGACCCTTTAATTCAATAGCATTGCTCGATTCGTGGGCCATTTTCTTCCTTGTTCCCATCCGTCGGGGACGTCACAGCTAATCCCTCCCCATCATTCTCCGCTTCGATTGTTCTGTCGATCCCCACGAGCGCCCCAAAACGATACGATGAACCGCATGTTGACCACAGAGCCCTTTCGTTGCATTCAGCTCAATTACCTATCTTTTTTCCAGAATTCTCCTGCGCGGCTTAATCAATGAACCCTATCTCGCGCTCATTTTTATTGCCCCTATCCCCATTTTCAACTGCGACTCTGAAATACACTGAGCTTTTCATTAATTGAATTACGTGCTCACTTTCCAACCTAGCTAACCGACCTTGGTCCCATGCACCTATCGACTCTCGAGGCATGCTTTCTTCGTCATGTGCCAAATTCGATTCAGTGGTCGAATTGCTTTCAACACACCCTATAATCGAGCAGTTCCCTGGGCTTCTTCACTTGTCACATTCCGTCATATCCAGCGCACTACTACCCCGCCCCCTCAGAATTTCACATGCGACATAGCAAAATCACCCATGTCAAAATCGCCCATATCCCCTCCAGAGCTGTACGCCTTAGCGATCGATCGATTGCATAAACGTCGATTGCTTGAGACATCGAGCACGAATTCATGCATTGCTGTTCCGTCCCCGAGCCGCAGAAGAAACACCGGGAGTACTACAAGAACGAGATTCCAACACCCAATCGCCCATCCGTTCCTTTAAAAAAACCGCTCCATAATCTTCAGCGCCCTTCTCTTCAGCGCCTTTCGCATACCGAGCCCCATGCTTTCAATAAGATTCAAAATATCCCCAACGACCCCCATGCCAATATCGAAGCTAACTGATGCGTTGCAATCTAGACAAATTTCAATTGAAAGGTCGACAAAATACAACGTTCTCGTCCGCTGAACGCCACGTCCGGTGAGACGACGATTAAATTGAAAGCCGCGAGAACGAGGCATACTGCAAAACGGAGCATTTTTTGGGAAAACGAGAGACAAACCCATTGGCCTTGCCACAAACACACCAACCCTGGCTTTCGGCACGTTGCACCCTTCGATCTTAATCACATGCAATTGCGAGCCGGGATTCTCCGATTCGCCCCAGGGCCAACATGGCAAGATCAATGAGCCCCCTGACGAACCCAAGGCTTGAAAGCCGAGCGAATTCTTCCCATCGCGCGAAAAGGAGCAATGGTGACCAAAAAACTATCCGCCTGAGATGCCTTCTGTGACATGATTTAAACCCAAATGGGGTACTTATACTATTTTTCTCAATACAGGGCTTTATTTCCGCTCTCAAGGCCAAATTTGGCCATGCACTCTCTTGCCCTTCGCCCATAGTCCTTTTCCGTGAGAATGCCCTACAACCACTCTGATTCACGAACCACTCCGATTCACGGCCTCGCTTCTATCACCGCCAGCAGGATGCGTCCTTGGCCCAGAGTTCATCTCGGAGGTTGGCGCAGTTCCTTTCTGAGGCGGCTTTTGGCGCCTTTGTATTTCGACGTACCGTGTTTCTTCTCTACCCGCCGCGTCCTCATTGCGCTTTCGTCATCCCCGCTGCGTCCTCGTTGCCTCGCTGTCTCTTAACTTCTTACCAAGCACCCTTCACGCTGTTAATCGTTATCAATAGTTTGCTATTTTGTTAGCTGTCTATCTATCTAGTTACCTATCAATTCTCTTTCTTTGGTTTTGCCTGTTCAGAACGACAAACCATACTCTTATCGATGAATTTTTACAGCATTTATAATCTCGTTGACGCATGATATCTACTGGCCACTTGGATATGTAGCTACTTAGCTAGTTTGATATTCCGCTACCAATCCTTCTATTTCTCTAAGCAAAAGCCTTGGCTGCGATTCGTTCAAAACAAGAATCTAAACAGCTCATGCTTTATTGCTGCAGATCAAATCCCTCCGTCAGACAGTCCTCCTGCCCATAAGGAGCCTCGTCAATCTACGTAAATCACTGGCGCACAACGCCCAGTAGGCAACCGGATGAACGAACGTAGCTCCACTGACAACAAAAGAGGAAAGACACGGGCTGCTCAAGAACGAATACAGGAGGGCAGGGAAGGGAACTCGCTTCGAGATTCCCTAAATACGAAAGGACGCTAGAGGTTTCTTCCTGATCCAAAGCTGTACGCGCGAACGGCCTATCAAGAAGGTGCGAGAAGAGCGGGGGATACGCCGCGTTCTCAAACTCCCTGGACGTATAAGTCTGCGCAGTCTCTTCGGGCGCAGGGGTAGGGGAGTGCGAGCTGTGAGGGCAAGCGTATATGAGTAACCGCAATCGTTGCCCTGTTGATCGAATGCCGCACCGAACCAGATTAGCTATCGTACTAGCACGCTATTTCCATAGCGCGCTATCCTGCCATCTTATTTCAATGCGAGTATAGGCACGTACTCCTCTACCATTCCGATTGGCTGAAAGTTCAATGCGATTAGATTCGTACAATAGCTCCCTACATAAGTATCTTGCTATGAGACTAGTTTCCTATTCCGCTATATAGATATTTAAATAGCTTATTAACTCAGTATCATGCTATCCAATAAATTATAAAGCTTGATATGTAGCTATCTTGTTAGTTGTCTATTTAGCTAGCTGACTATTTGATTAGCACCATCACTTTGTAACTAGCTATCTCACTATCTAGCTATCTCCTTATCTATATATCTTGCTAATTAACTATCCTAATAGTTAAGAAGTATTCTATTTTAATAGCCTACTATCCTGCTATTTACCTATTTTGTTATTTGAATATTTTAATATTTGGCTATTTGGTTATCTGCATACTTCGCTATAGGGATAGTTCGATATTTTATTAGCTCCTTATTTTCCTACGTTGTTATTTATTTAGCTGTTTAGCATAATATTTTGCTAGCGGGCTATTCGGCTATCACGATACTTAGATAATTTGTTAGTGAAATAGGGAGGTATCTGGATATCGTGCTAAAATGATATTCAGATAGATTGATACGAATTAAGTAATTCCAGGTAGAAGGTACAGAATGGGTAAAACATACTCCGTAGCAAACCGAAAAGGTGGCTGCTCTAAAACAACGACAGTAGGCGCACTTGCGTCTGGCCTGAATGAACTTGGATGCAAGGTTCTTGTTGTAGACATGGACCCTCAAGGAAATATTTCCGATTGGGCTGGTTTTAACACCGATGGTCAAAACACTACTTACGAAGTTATCACGAACCGCTGTGAAGCTTCTGAGGCAATCTACGAGACGAAGCATTACGATTTAATGCCCGCAGATAACGACTTGTTTGCATCAGAAACCGAGCTCGCTAACGCAATTGATCGTTATGAACATATGCGCGATGCCTTGAAATCGGTTAAAGACGAGTACGACTTCATCCTTATCGATACGCCGCCAAACCTCTCGACATTGTCAATCAATGCATTCGTAGCATCCGATGGCGGCATCATCGTCACGACCGATACGGGCGCTTTTTCAACAAAAGGCATGAACGATCTTGCCGAAACTCTTGCCATGGTCAGCAAAAAATTAAACCCTGAAGCAAAGGTAATTGGCATCCTGCTTACGCGTTTCAACCCTCGCTTCAATGCAATGAAAGTCATGCGCGAAGTTACCGAGAAATTCAGCGCATACTTCGAAGCGCCCGTTTATGACACCTTCATTCGACAATCAGTAGCCGTTATGGAATGCCAAATGGAATCGGTTGACCTCTTTGACGCACCGAAGCAATCAGCGGCTATTGCCGACTATCGTGCATTTGTCGCTGAATTCCTTCATAACGAAAGCGCCAAAGAGCAAGAGAGCGAGAAGTAAATGAGCAGGACCGGAACCGACCCCAACAAGATTCTGATGGGAGATCTGAAACCCGAGCTGGCCGCTAAGGCCGACATGCTCTCGAGCAAATTTGCGCCAAAACCCAGAAGGGCAGTGGAGACAGAGGAACCAGCCGTCCAAGCCTCTGCAAAACAGCCTAAAGAGGCATCGGTTCCCGTTGCCAAGAAAAGGGTCAAACAGGCGAAGAAGGTTGAAGCGGCTCCTGTTGAAGAAGAGCTCACCCAAATGAACATCCGTATTCCTGTAAGCCTTAAGCGCGACATTGATAGGATCGTCTTCGAAAAGAAGTATGCAGGCGAAGATGTGAATATCAAAAGCCTCGTGAGCCAATGGATTCAGGAAAGCGTCAAGAAGGAACTGCGTAAGAATGGCTAGCCGCCTTCCGGTACGCGTCCCGCTCTATGGAGACGCGTACCAGTTTGTTCCCGCACGAACAACAATTCTCAACCCAGCTCTTAAAGGGGAAGTAACGCAGCTCTATCTTCTATGGGCCACGATAGGGGAGGGGAGCAATAAAGGAGTGCTTTCTGATATAACGAATGACGAAAATATTCCTATTTTTGCGTGGTTGACCGATGACGAGCGCTTTCTTACAAGCGCCTATCAACAAGACTATGAATTCATCGAATGCGTGAAGGAAATTGTAACGTTCGGCAACTTCCCCTCTGGGTCACTAATTGAGCTTGCAATAGCAAAACCCCAGGTCACAAATGATGGACCTGGTATGGTTGCCCGTTTTTCCATAACTGTTTAATAGCTAAATAGATTAATATCCTGCTATCTAACTATTTTTTTAGCTAGATAGCAGGATATTTTTATACATCAATAGCGAACTAGTCACATAAAGAGCAAGCATCCATGGTAATAAACTATATAGAATGATTACCCGATCGCGTATCATCAACATTTGCCAAATCACACGCAGCAAGCCAGTACTTCAAAACGGTAGGGTACGAGATGCCCGTAACTTTGGAAACGAAATTCTTCGACGCGCCAGGGTTTTCAACCAGCACACTCGCGATTGCCGCTGTTTTCTCGTCTCGAGATTTTTGAGAATACGCAGGGCGAGCGACCTCTTCAAGATGAGCAACACGCGTACGACCATTGCGCTTCTCCGGCTCGCCAAATGGATCGAAGCCGAGAGTTCGAACCTCAGAGTTCCTCGTCTGCCAGTTATCCTTCTTGTAGCCCATCAAAGCATTATCGATATCTCGACGGGTAAGGGGAGTGCCCATTTTTGCCCATGGAGTATTCAGCAAATCCAGATAATCGCGCTGCAATTCTTTACGCGTTTTAACAGGCTGAACCATCATATACGCAACTCCGGCGAGCATATAAAGCGACAAATATCGCCTGCCCAGAGGCACATTTGGCAGATTCTCGTAAATCGTTTGATACACGCCGCCCGTTTCGCCTGCAATCAGAGGGTGGGGGCGAGTCTTCCAGCGAGATCGAACGGGACGCCTATTCCCAGATTCCTGCTTTTGCCCACGACGGCGCACGCCCTTTTGAATGAGAATGCTCGCCCCAGGAGCATTCAACGACGCGGCGGTATCGAACTCGGCCTGAGTCAAATTCCCTTTCTCGTATAAATCGCGAATAAACACAAGCTGATCTTCGCTTGCGGGCTTTTCTTCAAAGGCCTTCTGGCGAGCCTCAATCTCGTCTGCAATGTCTTCAAACGACTTCCACCGCACGTCATCTTCGCAAAGAACCAGCTCAGAAGCATATGGCAACCGATCGAAAGAAGCCAAAACGCGAGAAAGAGAAAGCGGATTCACCGTTGAATGCTTGAAAACACGGTCGGCGGGGCAAAAGCAGCGAACAACTTCACCGCGTTTCGTAAGCGATCCCGGAGCGCGAAAACCGTGATTGAGCGAAGTGCAATGCGTATCAAGCACACAAGGAAGGTCGAAACAAATGAGGCCGTAATACGCATAGAGAGCATCGGCCAAGGCTTTGTATTTCGTACGCCGCGGATTATGAATCCGGAACGTTTGCAAGGGCTCATCGAAAATGTACCAGAGGTGAATCCCTCGACCAGTAAGGCAGACGTATGACGGCAAAATCCTGCCATCAATGCGCTCGAAAATTTTCTCCAAAACAACGGGGTCTATAGGTCCATCTTCATCCTCGACGCCATCATGCGACGGATCAATATCGACGCAAATCGCATTCAGCGTGCGCTGCTGGGCGCGCTGGGTATTAAGGGGCATACGGTATGCGCCATTTCGAGTCTGAAAACGCCCGGTGAAAATGAGCGCAGGCTCATTACGAATTGAGGAAAGGAGGAACTCGATATCGGCAAGGGAGTCGCATGCGTAAAGTTTATACGTCTGCTCACGATCGTCATGAAGATGCAGATAGCTAACGAGCACTTCGTTATACGCATGTTTCTCAGGATCGCCCAATCCGAACAAATCGAAGTAAAACTGCAAAGCGGTCGGCGGAACGGTCATTACCGGAGCAAGCGGCCGAATCGAAAAAGAACCAATGCTGGAATCGAAATGCGCAGTACCCGATGAGGCCAAAGCAGGTTCAACATAAGTCAAAGCCTCATAGCCCTGAAGAAGTTCATCACGCGTAAGGTCGACGGAAAGTTCGATAAAGCCATTCGATTCAAGGCAATCAGTAAGCGCTGTAGCAGATGCATTGTAACGACGAAACTCCGCTTCAGCACGAAGGCTTTCGGCGATAGCCTCATCGAGATTAAACGTGGAAAGAGGGGAGGGCTGAGCCAAAACGAGCAACTCCAAACATCGATCTTCCAAACCCATAAGGGTGACACTAAGAACGGTAAGATTTTATAACATGAAAGCCTAAAAGTCCATTGCAGGTAAGCCAACGCCTCGAGGCTGTATATGGGAAACAAGCGAAATAACGGCAAGTACCACATCGAATTCAAGGCGTTTTAAGGGTCTTAGGTACCAAAAGCAAGTATTGGGCTCTACCCGCATAAATTCCGGCGTTAAAAGCCGCTAAAACGTCCCCTAAGGGGCCGAAAGGCGGTTCAATCAATACCGCATTCCTGGAGTTGACCGAGGATCCGAGATAAGAAATCTTCAACAACGTAAAAGATATCCCACCCTGCTAAGAGAGGTCGATCGAATGACGGTCGACCCGGCCCCATGACAATATCGTCGTAATTTGGTGCTAGGTTATAAAATCTAATAAGTAAAGATATCGCGCACTATACAAAGTAAACTATCTTATATCCCCTGTTCGTATCGATTGTTTTAAAAGTAGCGGTCTAGAACCAAAAACGCGAGCGGAAATTTATAGAAGAACACTGAAACCAACAGCGAAAGAGGCATGCAAGCACTCTCAGAACCAATAAATACGGCAGGCTCGGCATCCCAAAAAGAGGAAACGGTCGGTCGAGATTACGCCATTGGAAGCCCATGTATAAAAAACGCCTCCCGTCTCGAGGAAAACCGAGATGGGAGGCGGCAGGAAAAACAGGGCCGGCATCAGATGAAAAACTAATTAGCAGGCATAGATGCCTATCGCTTGTATCTGTACTAAGAGACCATAGCGAGAATGACGAAATGAAGTAGCCCCCTTCCTCTAAAGCGATTAGTCTAAAAGGCACGAGATATTGTTCTCAGCGGCATTCTTAATGCGATCGATGTTGTGGGCATAAATCATCGTTGTGCTGATATCGGCATGGCGGGCCATTTGTTGGGCCTCACGCTCGCTCGCGCCGCCAAGCAAAGAAAACGTAATAGCGGTATGACGCAAAGAATGCGCAGTATAGCGAGGGTCATCGATCCCTATTTTCCGCATTGCTTCTTTAACAATGCGAGATACAGAGCGCGTTGTAAGCCGCTCTCCAGAATTCCGGCGAGCAACCGAGGTAAAAAGGGGAGAGCCGCCACATGAATCATCGCGCATTTCAAGATAATCGCGAATAGGCGCCAAAGCGCTTTCGGTAAGCACAACGAAATTATCCTTACCAGGTCGGCCCTTACCTTGAATATAGAGCACATCAACGCCCGATACCGTTTGGATATCGCCACAATCGGCGCGAACCACTTCAATATCGCGCAATCCAGTACGAAGCATAAGATTCAGCAGCGCAAAATCACGCATGCCTGCTTCCGTCTCACGATCAATGGATGAAAGCAATCTTCGAGCTTGATCGATAGAGAGGGAGGCTTTTTTGAAATCCCGCGACGCTCTTTCGCCTCGAACGCCACGAGCGATATTGGGAATTCCGTTTTCTTCCGCATAAGAGAAGAACGATCTTACGGCACCAAGATAGTTAGAAACGGTCGTTGGCTTTAAGCGTTTATCAACAGCAAGGTATTCGCGAAACGAAACAATATCGCGCTTCGTAAGGGTATCGAAATCAAGGGAGGTGTCACTGACGAAGGCGCAGAACGATTTAAATGCCCGTTTATACGTATTCTTAGTCGAAGATGAAAGATCGAGGGAATCGAGCCATTGCGCAACAATCTCTTCATCAAGCGGAGCAAAAGAAGAGACCGAATTACCCACAACACACCGCCTGCCGAATCGCTAACGTTTAGCTGCAACCACCAAAGCATCGAATAGCACTTATAAAAATGAGCCAGGGCGAATGGTGGCTGGAAACCGTAAATACATAAAGCATGTCCCATGATAGGGCACTGGCTCAAAGCCAACTACCAGAAAGAACCATTCCTTGTGGCATCGAGCAATGCACAGGCTGTGTTTCCAGAACGGAAACACAGCAACAACCAATTGACCAGCGGAGGAGCAACTGCGCTCAAAACCTGGCAAAAAGCCCGAAAACAAATGATATCGAAGCCAAACATCCAATTTGACGAGCAATAGCCGTCGTTGTCACCTGGAACGTTCGCATTCCTCGCTACAATGGAAAGGCTTAGCGAATACGCTGTGACCTGCGGTTTTATGGGGCCATATCCCAAAATATCCCAAGTGCCCTCATTCTTTGACATACGCCGCTGCGAAATCCTCGGCCAGCTGCTCGGTCGACGGGCGCAGATAATGGCTCCCCGTCACGCCTGGAATCTTGTGCCCCATGAGCAGCTCGAGCGTGCTATACCCGACGCCCCATTCGTACTGCGCGAAGGTGCGCCACGAGTTGCGGAGGTTTGCGAAGGGGATGTCGCCGACCTTGCGCCAGAGGTAGCCGAGTGTGCCCGTGCCTATCGGCCTTCCGCCAGCCTCGCTCATCCATTCCAGTCCTTCGGCCTCTCGCTCGTCGCGCAGCTTGAGGAGCGCGACGCAATACGGCTCGGGGACTAGCGTCTCGCGCTCGCTCTGCGCAGTCTTGGTGCTCTCGCGAATTTCCCCGTTCGCGTGTCCCGCCTGCCTCTTGACGGCCACGGCGGCGAAGCGCACGCCGCCCGCCTGAATCTCGCGCACGTCCTCCACGCGCA